>ERZ827423.636-NODE-636-length-42096-cov-5.609619_pt1 | contig 42096 bp, 32 predicted proteins | sample MGYA00519775_ERZ827423 | MGnify/ENA primary metagenome ERZ827423 (study PRJEB31778, sample SAMEA3449296) | human gut metagenome | biome: human gut; feature: human-associated habitat; material: faeces | place: United Kingdom | collected 2010/2012 ... | reverse complement strand
TAACTTGCGCTCCTTTCTTCGGTTTTAGGTTGTGTGTTCTAAGAGACTTCCCAACTGCTTGATTAAGAAGTCTTTTAGAGCATACAACACCGCTTGCAAGTTTGTATTTCTTGTACTGCTTCACAGCAAAGCAATCCGGCTTTCGCTTTTCCAGCCCCTTAAACATATAGTCCACGGCATTTTGGAAATTTTCATCGTCCTCCTTGACCTCCATGCCGGAAATCATATCTACCAATGTATTCATATTCCGATCCTCAGCGGGGCCCTCAAAAATGATATAGGCGATCAGGGCGCAGTATAAAAGCGTTTCCGCCTTTTGCCAAAATGGATCGCCCTCTTTGCCCTCGCCCTTTGTGTTGCTGATCAAAGCATCCACAAATTTCAGAATATCGGCCTCGTTTCGGATATACGCCAGCGGGTTATAGTGCATGGACTTGGAGAAGTCGTTGCTGTTGAATACCTTGATTTTGTACCCCCGCTTTTGGAGAAAGCTGCCCACTTGGGACAGGACGCCGCCCTTCGGGTCTACCACCACGAAAGAGGAATGGGCCTGTAAAAGCTGGGGCGTGAGCCAAAAGCGGGTTTTGCCCGAGCCGGACGATCCGATGACACAGGTATTGAGGTTTCGGGCGTTGGCCGGGATCTTGGGCCGGGTGTTCATGGTGAGAAACTCCGTCCCGGTCAGAATGACATTGTTTTCAAACTTGGGATCGACAAAGGGCTTGATGTCCTTTTCGTTTCCCCACCGGGCCGAGCCGTACTCCTCGTTTTTCCGATACTTTTTAGCGTTTTTGCTCTTGACATAGACGATGCCTCGTAGAATGCCTGCCGTGACCAGACCGGTGCACAGATCGAAGGGATGAAAGCTGGGCGCTGGACTGGAAAAAGCGACTGCCAGCGTATCCAGCAAATTTAGCAGCTTGGCAGATGCATCCGCTCCTTCGGCCAATCGCCAGGCAAGACCCAGCTTCGTGGCAAAAAGCGCCACAAACAAATAGGAAACGCTGGAAAGAATGATTTTTTTTCTTTTGGGATTCATTGTTCCACTCCTTCCAATGATTTTGGAACATGGAAACAGGCAGGAGGGGTTGGTCTCCTGCCCGGATACGTGAACGCCCCGGCTTACCTGCGTCGCTTTTTTCGTTTTGCGCACATAACTATAAATGCGGTCAGCATCAGACCGGCACCTGTCCACATAACGGGGGTCATGGTCATCTCAAAGCCCGTCTGAATCCCCGAGTAGTTGATGAAGCAGTACCACTCCCTGGGTGGCACATACTGCTCGTCTATCGTCAGTTCAATGGTTTCCTCGCTTCGGTTGAAGCCTTCCGGTGCTTGTATCTCCCGAATGACATAACGTCCCGGTGCAAGGCCAGTCGCATGGACAACGCCGTTTTCATCGGATACCAGCTCTTGCAGTAGCTGTCCTTCAGCGTCCTCCAGCGCAAATTTTCCCCCTTGCAATGGGTTCTTCCGATGATCGGTTTTCAAAAATTCGTAGTGGTTGGGAATGTCCACGCAGGTATACGTCAGCGGTTGGGTCAGGCTGTCGTCCACCGCCAGCAAAAGGTCTTCCCTCCGGTTGAATCCAGCGGGAGCTTCCATTTCCCGGAGGGTATATTGCCCATAGGGAATGGAGGGGAACCGTACCCTGCCGTTTTCATCGGAAACAGCGGTCTGGACCGTCTCGCCCTGCCCATTGAGCAGTGCAAAGACCGCGCCTGTCAGCGGATTTCCCTCGGGATCCACCTTATGCAGCAGGATTTCCATAGGCCGATTGACAATGGTGGCCAAGGGTTGGATTGGATTCACAAAGCTGCCGTCCACCGTCAGACAGACGTTGACCTCGCTGCGAAGGTACCCAGAGAGCGGCGCTGTTTCCACGATGGTATAGCTGCCAAAGGGAATTTTCTCAAAGGTCACTATGCCAAGTTCGTCCGACACTGCCGTCATCAGCGTGGAACCGTCCTCTTTTTGAAGAGTAAACTCCACCCCTGCCAGCGGCAGACCGTTTTCATTCTGCTTCAGCAGCGTAACGCGGGTGTAGTCGTCCTGAAGGACGGTATCGCCGGTCACATCCCCGCTTTCATCCACCGTGAACGATCGTTCCACCTCACTAAGGGCGTAGCCGTCAGGGGCCAGTACCTCGTGGAAGGTATAGCGGCCCGGTGTGACAGGAATGCGGGGAATCTGGCCGTTTTCATCGGTGACGGCCCTATAGATCACCTCACCCTGGTCATTTTTCACCTCGATTTCCGCACCGGGAAGGGGCTTTGCGCCTGTGATATCGGTCTTGGTCAGGGTGACTTCGGTATAAATCAATTCGTCGTGAACCGTTTCAGACAGCTGAACCCGAATGACGCCATTCTCCTGAACGGAAGAATCAAGCGTAACAGGGAAAGCAGCCGGATTCAGCTTCCATCCGGCAGGGGCAAACAATTCTTGGATGTAGTACTCGCCATGGGGATAGCGGCCCTCCAAGGTCAGCTTGCCTTCGTGATCGGTCGCACCGGTAGCCAGCAGCGTATCTGCCATGAGCGTTCCGCCGGGGAACAGGAGATCTTTGGCCGTATACAGTCCGAAAACAAATCCCTCTCCGGGTTCGTTCTCCAGAACTTGCGTCATCGTCCCATCGGCATGAGGTTTTGTCTGCAATGCCTCCTTTTCTTTGTACAGGTTGATTTCCGCAGGCAGAAAATCATTGCGGATCGAAAGGGTGGCTGTGACAACCGGCGTTTGGTTGTCCGTACAGGCAAGCTCCACCTCATGGCGGGTGGAATCCAGAACATATCCTTCTGGAGCAGCCGTTTCTATCAGGTAATATTTACCCAGCGGCAGCGTCTGGGAAGCCATGGCTCCCTCTGCCGTTGTGACAAGCGTATCTGCCAATTCGCCTTTCTCATACCAGACAGTGCCGTCTTTTCCTGTGATGGTTTCAGACGCACGAATCTCAAAGACCGCCCCGGCCAGACAGCCTTCTTCATAGACCGGCTGCTGTATTTCATGACCATAGGCGTCCGTCCGCGTTTCAAAGCCGGTCAGCTGCAAGCCTTTCTTTTCCACGAGAAATTTTCCCCTGACCGGCGTATTGGGAATTTCAACCGTCACCTCGTAGCTTTCGCCGGCCGTATCTCCTGTGTGCCCAAGGAAAATCTCCACGCTTTCCGAAAGAAGCAAGTACCCTTCGGGAGCCTTGATTTCCTCTATAAAGTACTGTCCCCATGGAACAGTTTCCGGCAGGGTGACCTCACCGTTTTCATTGGTGAGAAAGGTGTCCAGTTCCATCGGCGTAGGATAGCGGACCTGCTGGGTCACATAGCAGCCTTTTGCATCCTTCAGCTTGAAGGCAGTCCCCGCCAGGGCAATCGGTTTGCCGGTTTCCGCGTCGATTTTGACCATTCGCAGCCGGTAGTGAAGGGCCTGATTATTCAGAATCAGCGTGGGCGGGTCTTTCCGATTTTCTGTGCCGTCGATTCGCACGTCCATGGGGTTCATCATGGCGTACCCTTCCTTACCAATGGTCTGCCGCAGCACATATACGCCGTAGGGCAGGGCTTTTGTTGTGGCACGCCCATATCGATTCGTTACCAGATAATCACGCTCTATGTCTCGGGCGTTTTCGTAGCTGCCTGCGCTTTTCAGATACACTTCAAATTCCGCGCCCTTTTCCGGCGTTTCGATCACCCCTGCGCCGCTATGGCTTTCATGTTCTCCTGTGAATTTCACAATTCCGAAAGCACCGTACATAATTTCGTTGGTTTTCAGCCCTTCATACGTCACAACGGCTTCTGCAGACTGCACAGCTGCGCTTCGGGCATCCACGAAGAAGTGCTTGTCGCTGGGCTGATAGCCTGCGGGCGGCGTGACCTCTTCCACTTCGTACAGTCCCGGCCAAAGTTCTCCCGTAGTAACAGAAGCATCCTCTCCCTGGGTTTTAAGCGCTTCCATCACCACAGCGCCTTTTTCATAAACCACCTCTCCCTGACGGTTCCGAATGTTCTCGCCTGCCAAAAGCCGGAACTCCGCCCCCGTCAGAACGCCGTCGCCGCGGGTAGCCGGAGCGCTGATGCGGTAGGGCTTCGGAAGTTCCTTTCGACTGCGGCCCTCTGCATTGGGATTGTCTCCGTCATATTCTTCCGCATCGCGCTTGTACAGCTTGAGTTTGACCTGCACCGGCTGGTTTGTGGCTTGCAGTTCGGTGGTTTCATCAGGCTTCACGGCAGCGTCCAACGAGATTTCCTCAAAAACATAGCCTGCTGTCGCGCCATGCTCCCGCACCACATACCGGCCCTTGCAAAGCGGCGGGGAAACCGCAACGCCGTTTGAGCCCGTCACCATGGTGGCGGCAAGTTCTTCGCCGGATGTGTCCTCATAAAGAATGTCGAAAGTGACGCCTTCTATAGGATTGCCATTCAGACGGTCCGTTTTGGTGAGCCGGATCCATCCCTTTGTGGGTTCGTTTTCCACCTCCATCTGATACGTTTTGCCATTCTCATAGGCGTCGATTTCGGCAGAAAAATGACTGTCCACAAAATGAGATGGCGCTTTGGTTTCGTCAATTCGATATCTGCCCCAGTCCAGCCAGCCGGTTTCGGCACAGCCGTCTGCGCCGGTAGTCAGTACGGCGACAACTTCCTCCACACCGTTTCTTCCGGCGGGAGCTGAAAGGCGTGTGACGGTAAACTCCGCGCCTGCCAACGGCTCTTTGGTCATCTGGTCTTTTTTGACGATGCGGATTCTGGCGGTCGCTGTGTCGTTTGCAAAGGTTACGGTGGAAGAAGAACCTGCCGTGACCGTTACGTTCTGCGTATGGTTTACGGATATCGTATAGCCCTGGGGCGCAGCTTTTTCCCGAACAAGGTAGTTTCCGGGCTGAAGATTCAGAAAGGAGGCAACGCCATCCGCCCCGGTGGTCTGGGTTTGCAATACAGTGCCTGCCGGGTTCAGCAGTTCATACACAGCTCCGGCCAGTGCCGCGCCTGTCTGAACGTCCTTTTTCATGACCGTTATCGATCCCATGGGTACTTCAAAGGTAAGAGAGAGGGATTTCAGATGATAGGGCACGCCCTGCTGCGGAATCAGCACCTTTTGAATGGCTGCGGACGGAACGCCTACCAGGAAGCTGGCTTCTTCCTCCTCGGAGGAAACCGATTCTACAGTAATGGTAAAGGGGATTTGACTGGATGTGATGGAAAGGGTATCGCCGCTGTTCAGATAGTAATAGCGGTCATCTGCACCGGCACTATTGCCGGTAAGGCGGATGGCAGATTTGCGGATGCGCATCCGATCCGCGTCGGTAGTCAGGGTCACTGTACCCACATAAGCGTCTCCGGAAAGACGGGTGAATTGCCCAGATACCTGGATATCGCCAGTGATCCTGCCCCGGGCAATGCCGTTTGCCGCCAGCCAGCGGGCGTATTCCAGATAAACGGCGGGAGCCTGTCCGCTGGCTCGGTAAAAGTTGTCCATATTCCAGTAAGAACGGACATATTGCGTGCCCTCCATTTCGCGGATGACCTGACGGATGGCGAACTGTCCCGCCACGCGCGACCAGGTAAGATTATCCGAATCGCTGCGATCCAGCGCCATAAAGGGATAGGTATGCCGAAGCACCCAGCCGATGGCGTGCAATGTGGATTCGTGATAGAGAATGCTGGAATAGCCGGGGTTGCTGCGATAGGAATCCATATCTACGATCAGGTAGGGACCTTTGGGCTGCTGGCCCCCGCCGTAGATGTTTTCACCGGGCCCGGAAAGATTGTGTTCCAGGCAATACACAGTAAAGCCCTCCAAATAATGGGGCGTAGCGTAAATCGTACCGTGATCCGGCGATTTGGCAATTTGCAAATAATCGCTGTCCTTTCCGGAACTGCCATACAGCCCGCTTTGTCCCACAGAAAAGGACGGAATGGGCGCATGGATGGTTTTCAGGCTGAACCCATTCATGGGGCTGGCAGAACGAAGACCGAAAGTCTGCGGCAGGATTGGCAGCGCATAGTCCGTAACCGTCAGGGCCTGCGCGTCCGTGGCAGCCGTTTCACTGGCCAGCACATAGACGGTGGCCGTATCTGCCCATTTCAGCGTACCATCTGCAAAATCATCTCCATAAAGATAACGCACCAGCAGCCAGCAGCGGTTTTGGGCGTCCTGCTCCCTCCCTTCTACCAGCACCACGGCGGCGTTTACGAAAACGCCCATGCAGCTTTCTTCATCAGTGGTTTCCGTCACATGGGAATAGACTCTCGTAGCCGGGGTAACAGCTCGGTAGTCGCCCGGCTGAATGATGAGTGGTTCTTCCGATGGAATTTCTTCTGCGGCTTCTTCTCTTTCTTCAGGCTTCTCCAAGGGAGGGCTCTCAAAAGGCGTTTCGGCAGTTGTTTCGATTTTTTTACCTGCTGCCGCGAAGGCAAGCAGCTCGCCCCCATCCGTGGCAGTCCAGGCCGCAGAACGTGTGCCCGCCAACGCGCTGGCTTCCTCGTCTGTCAGGATGGGTTCGGACAGGGCGCTTTCCGCCACATATCCGGTGAGGGCTTCTTCCTCCCCGGTGATCCACCAGACCTTAACACGGCTGAAATTCGCTTGGCGGATCAGCTCCGTAGCCAGCAGCACAGCACCGCCGGAAAGGCTGAAAAAGGGGACTCCATTGTCTGCCGAAGGATAGACCTCGGTAGTGCCTGACGTTGTCACATACGCATGACCTTTGACGGCAATCCAGCTTTCCAGGCCGGCAGAGACCAGCGTCTCATCGGAAAACGGTTCCGGTTCGTCTGCGAGTTCATCGGCAGGGGATTCCTCTGTAGGGGGCTGGAAATCGGCTTCATCCAAGGGCAAATCCTCCACCGTTGGTTCTGATATGAAGTCAGCTTCATCCTCGATGAAGCTTTCATCCATGGCGGCATCTTCTGCCGGCTGCCCTTTCGGTTCCTCGGCAAAGCTTACAGCAGAAATCAGCATTGCGGCTGCCAGCAGCAGCGCCAGAATTTTCTTTCTTTTCTTGGTGTACACGCTTTTCATCCTTTCATGGGTTCTGATTTTTCCACCGCCATGATGACCAGCCGTCCGTCCTGGCCGTCAAAGCTGCGGTCGCAGGTGATAAGGGTCAGAATAGAATCTTTTTCATGAACTTCCACGCCGGTATCATACAGGGACAGCGCCTTTGCACGGGCTATAAAGGCAGGAAACGCCTCGTCGCTGTTAAAGTCCGGCGTTGAGGGTTCCCAGTCGCCATTTCGCATATGAAGAACGGCAAAAATCTGGTAAGTGCCTGTGTGGTAGAGCGTATCCAGATAAATTGTTGCATGATTCTCATAAAAGCCTGGCTCCTTATATTCCATCAGGGAGCTGAACATGGCCTGCGCATGGCTTCGGAGATGATGACCGTAAATGGCGATATTTTGGCTTGGGGTTTGAAAATTCGTTCTTTCCAGCGCAAACAGCGTTCCCAGATAACTTTCCTTCCCGGTGAAAGTATGGTGGAGATAGTAATCGGTATCATCCGATTGGACCACCGGATAATCGATAGGGGTGTTTGAAATTCGCAGCCAGCCGATGAAATCAGGGTTCATCTCCTGACAGGCGGCAAAGTCCGCAGCCGTGTGCCGGGGTTCCGCAGTCGTACTCGTTGGCGGCAATGGAACAAATGGCTGCTTTTCATTTTGGGAAACTGCCGGCGTGAGTGCTGGGGCAGGACTTGGGGAAGCCGTGCCGGTCAGTTGGCCCCTCAGCAGGGCGTAATCCTCCGTATCCTGCTGGATTTTCTTTTCCGTGGCTGCAATGGGAAGAAAAAAGGCCGCCATACCTGCAAGCAGCAGGAAGACGGCCAAAACGGCAAGTGCCTGTTCTCGAAAATTTTGTTGTTTTGGAATAGGGCATCCCTCCTGTAAGGATTATCTTTCGGGCAGTTGGGTCGGTCTGGGCTTCTCTGCGCGCTCCCGCGTTTTTCTTTTGGCCTGTGCCTTGTGAAGCTGCTCCTGAATCGTGGGTTTCTTTTCCCGTCTAATTTCCCGGGCGGCGTATTCCTGAAAGGCGGCGGTCAATGCGTCTGCGTCTTTGGCCTTGAAGAACACCAGGTATTTGGGGATTTCTCCCGAAGTGTCTTTCTTCAGCGCGTAATTCACGCTGTATTTGCGGGCCACGCGCTGAAAGGACTTGATATTCCCGTCCGTGATCTCAATGTTGGACACGCTCTGTCCCTGCCGCATCAGCTGTCTGACCGTCTGACGGCCCGTGGGAGCCGTGTGCAGTTTTTGCTCCTTCCGATGGGCCAGATACTTGGCAATGGCGACTTTCAGCCCGTGACCTGTGAGCTTGACGCTCTTAATCGCCAGAGCGACCGCTCTGTTTTCAATGTCTTCTTGCATGGAACAAACCTCCTGCGTTTATCCTTCCGCCCGGCTCCGTTGCGCCTGCTGGTAGTATTCGTGCCGGAACTGCGCCGAGTAGTAGTGGTCGATGGTGGCGGGGGCGTTGAACAGCACGGTCAGCAGATAGCGCTTGATGTTGCGCACGGGCGTGGTATTGGATTTCAGGCTGTCCATGACGTACTGGATGTGCATGCAGTTGATCTTGAGCAGCCGTTCCTTGACCAGCGAAGCAGGGAGATTGTCCCCGGCAACCGACAGAGTCGGGCGCGTCGAGCAGAGCGTTTCCACCATGAGATCGACGATTTCGTCCAGCTGCTCCAGATTGGCCGCGTAGTCCTCCGAAATCTCGAAATAGTCGATGTTCCGTTTCACCTGATTCCGGTACTTTCGGACCCGATCTTCCTCCATCCCTCCTTCCGTCTGTACAGGCAGAGAGGGGGAGAGGATGGATAGAGGGAGAGAAGAAGCTGTTTGTTTTTTACTTTCTGAATTCGTCTTTGATCTCTTAGTATTTAATTGCGTTGGATTTTCCAACGTAGGGTTTTCCAACGTAGGCTTTTCCAACGTAGGCTTTTCCAACGTAGGCTTTTCCAACGTAGGCTTTTCCAATGTTGGATGATCCAACGTTGGATTTTCCCACATAGGTGTTTTTCCACTGCTGTTTGACGTTTCGCAAGACCCGTAAATCGCCTTGGAAGTGCTAAAATCCAAAGATTTTATGGATTGCGATTCTCTTTTTGGTTCGTCAGCCACAACGGATTTTTCCTGTGTGGGAATATCCAACACAGGTGCATCCGCACTCTGCTGCGGATGCTCATAAATTACATACTCCGTGCCGGAAAGCTGGCCTTTTTCGTTGCGCCCGCGGGAGCGGACGATGTAGCCCGCGTCCTCCAGCTCCCGAATCGCCTCCCGGATGGCGTCCACCCCTTCCTTGCTGATGGCCGCCAGACCGCGAAGGGTATAGTCCCATTCATCCGGCAGCGACAGCATGACGGACAGAAGTCCCTTTGCCTTCAGCGACAGCAACCGATTTTTCAGATGATGATTGGACATGACCGTATAATCGCGGGTGCGCTCTACCCGGAAAACTGCCATTTCTCATCCCTCCCTTCTTCTGTGTGTTATTTAGCGTTCCGCCTCATGCTGGCGCTTTCGCTGCCACTGTTCCAGCAGTCGGAGAATGGTGTTTTCCATCTGCTGGGGCGTATAAGATTTGGGGAAATACTGCCGGAGTTTGGCACTCGTAAAAATGACCTTATCCATTTCGGGCTTCTTTTCCTCGGACATAATGGCGCGCATTACATCCACCGAAAGTTTCCCTTCCTGACTGAATTTTTTGAGCCGCTGAGCCTGAGACAGAGAGGGTGTGGTCTGTTCGCTTTCCATAGCGTCCAGCAGGAGAACCTGCTCTTCGGTTTTCAGGTAGGACAGCTCCACGGCAGGATTGAACGCCACTTTCTTTTCATCCACAAGGTTCAGCAGGTCAGGAATAAGGGCTGTTAAGCGGATAAAGCGCTGAATTTGGTTGCGGCTATCCGGAGCATTCTCAGCAAGAAGATCAACACTTCTTTTTCCAAAGAAATTGTGACCAACTTGGTCACGATTTTCCTTGGACGGTCTGCCCGCCTGCCGTTTTATGGCTTCCAGTTTCATCTTATAGGCAAACGCCCTCTCGCTGGGTAGCAGCGTTTCCCGCTGCAAATTGTAGGCTAAGACAACGGCGCCTTGCCGTATCGCTACGGTAGGTTTCCATTGCCTCGCCTCGAAACCGTACGTACACTTCTCAGTGTATACGGCTTCCCATCTATCATAGTCTTTCAGTTTTCAACGATTTTGGCAAAGCAGTCTGGGCAGACTGCAAGCGTCTTGCGACGCTTAACCAACATAACTCTGTCCCATTCGCTGTCCGGCTTCAGGTCTTTCAGCTTCTTGACATGATGCATACGGATGTCCTTAGTAGTACATCCGCAAAGCTCACAGATGCCGTTTTTAATCCTTGTGCGCAGATAGTTGGGATGATCATATTTCACATAGGGCGGCAGCAAGTCGGGGTTGAACCTGCAAGTATCTTTTTTGTGCTTAAAGCCATCATGGTAGAATTCACAGTATTTAAGCCCCGTTTTTGCGTTATAGGGAACACAGAAGATACCGTTTTTTCTGAACTTCCGCTGGATTTTGTACACGCTCTTGCGGTATTTCAGCCCGTAGGTCTTATACATGCTGTATTCCAGAATGAATGCGAAGTTCTTTATCACCGTAGCGTTGTTTGCTATGGAATAGTAGTTATACATTCCTCGGATTTCAGCATTCACCGTAGATACGATTTCCACGTCCGTCATGTGAACCATGTTTCCTCTGTGTTTTGAGTCCCAGATTTCTTTACCGTCCTCACCATAGCGAATACTGAGAGCGCCGTACTCCATCAGCTTGCGTTGCCACTTGTCCCTTGGTGCATATAGCTTGATGACTCCTGTGTGGGTTTTCCTGAGCTGATGCTTTTTGTCGTACAGCAATGCACTATTCTTTGATGTCGTGATGTCATACCCCAGAAAACGGGCTTTGTCCGTCCCGTGCGTAATCTTAGTCTTCTCATCTGACATCTCCAAATGCAGGGCCTTCCCGAGGAATTCTTTAAATTGCTCCTTTATAGCCAGAGCATCCTCCTGTGACCCAATCACTCCAATCAGGAAATCATCCGCATATCTGCAATAAAATAACCTTTTATAATTCTGGTTACACGCTGTCATGCTCGGCACTTCGTGTAGTTTGGCTACAGCGGATTTTTGCAATTTTAGGGCGTTCCTCCTTTCTTCTTTGCCCCAATTCTGCCAGTTCTTGCGGTTTCTCTGCCTAGTATAGAACAGCTTGCTGGCCGCTCTACCGTAGGCATGGTTGGTCTCGCAATTCCCCTTGTCGAAACTGCTCTTAAGGGCTTCGGCGAAATCATCCATTTGGGAAAGATAAATGTTGGCAAGTATCGGACTCACCCCTGATCCTTGTGGGGTACCGGAGTAAGTGCAATGGTATACCCACTGTTCCATATAGCCTGCCCTCATCATCTTCCACATGAGGGCGATGAAGTTCTCGTCCTCAATCCGTTTCCTTAGGAGATCGATCATTACATGGTGGTCAAAACTATCGAAGCAGGCATGGATATCCCCTTCGACAAACCATGCGACTCCCGTAAACTGTCTCTGTATCTGCTGTAGAGCAGTGTGACAGCTCCTCTTAGGGCGGAACCCGTGTGAGGATTTTGAAAAAGTCGGCTCATAGATGCTTTCGAGTATCATTCTTACGACTTCCTGAACCAACTTATCCTCCGTGGATGGGATCCCGAGCGGGCGCTTCTTAGTGCTGTTCTTTTTTTCGATATACACTCGTCGCGCCGGATTAGGCTGATAGCTGTAATTTTTCAGGGACTCGATCAATTCATTGATTCGCTTTTCACTCATCCCATCGAGACTGTTTCCATCCACTCCCGGAGTCATACTCCCTTGAGACTGACTGATGTTTTTGTACGCAAGGAAATAGAACTCCGGGTTATATAAATTTCTGTATAACCGCTTGAACTTGTACTGTTTGTTTGTTGACTGTTCTGAAAGACTTTTCAATACTTTTACTGGTTCTCTCAATGTCTCACACATCCTCCCTGCTTCAGTACTGAAGAATAGACTGCCGTCCTTCGCCATGTGGGCGTCATTATTCGCTTCCGTTTTTACGGCTATCCCTGTCAATTCAGGGTCCTCGGACTACTATGACGGCTCCGTTACCATGCTGAATTTTCAGCGTCATCGCCCTTGCTTTTTACACTTGGGTTTTATCTCCTTGCGGCATTACGCATAGCCGTTTCCGGCATTTCAGTTTAGGTAATCCCCGTTTAGATCATTGTGATGAGTTGTACTGTTGTCGGTATGGGAGTTTTCACCATTTTTCCGCTACTTGCGGTTAGCTTGCATCGGTTATTCCGCGGGTCGCAGACAGCAAAATACTAACCCGCCGATGCACCACCGTATCATTTCCCTTTTCGATGGGGAGATGGTTAGCCCCAGCCTCTGACTTTCCTTCAAGCAGTGTAGCTTTCATCCTCTTGCAGTACCTTTCGCCTCGACACTCAGTCGCAGCTTGGGAACTTCGCTGACTTGTGCCTTTACAAACGTGCTGTTGTCCCCGTTGTGTTTCCACTCGAGGTTAGTTGTTGGCGATAGGCTGTGCTTTCACACTTTATAACTTTACCTATTGCTTTCTCAAAGCATAATCTACAATGATCCGCGCAGCGTGGGTGCCCAACCCACGCGCCTTACGGGCGCACGCTGTCCACCATGATAATCGTGGCGGCGTCATCGTCCAGATCGCGGACAATGACTGGCATTTCCGTCAGACCCGCCAGTTCGCTGGCATGGCGGCGGCGGTGGCCGGACACCAGTTCATACCCGCCGCTTTCCAGAGGCCGGGCAATGGCCGGAACCAGTACGCCATACTGTCTGACGCTGTCTACGGTGTTCTCCATGGCTTCGTCATCCTTGACTTTGAAAGGGTGGTTCCGAAAGGGATGCAGCTCCGAAAGGGGGAGCATCTGCACCTTTTCCCGTTTGGTTTCCGCTTGAATCTCCTGCCGGTTTTCCTCTGTGGTGAAAAGATCATCTATCGAGGCCAGCTTCACGTTGCGCGCGCTGCTTTTCAAGGCCCAGCACCTCCTTTGTCAGACTGCGATAGGCTTCTGCTACCTTTCCGTTGGGGTCATGAGCATAGATGCTTTTTCCTTCGGCGCTGATCTCCGCCGCCCGAATGGAATGCGGAATTTCCGCGTCAAAAATGCGGAGCTTCCCGCCATAAGTCTCCTTGAGCAGCGCCGCCATATCCCGGGCGTAATTGGTGCGGTTGTCCACCATCTCCAAAAGAATGCCGTCAATTTGCAGAGCGGGGTTGATCTGCCGACGCACCTTACCGATGGTCTGCAGCAGCTGCTCCATCCCCTTGGCCGGAAGGTACTGCGCCTGTACGGGAATGAGAACGCTGTCCGCAGCTGCCAGGGCATTGATGGTCAGCATTCCCAGAGAAGGCATACAGTCGATGAGGATGTAATCATAGCTTTTTCGGACAGGTTCCAGATACTGCTTCAGGATAGTTTCCCGGCTCATGGCGTTTACCAGCGATACCTCCATGCCGGAAAGGGCGATGTTGGCAGGCAGCAGGTCAACGCCCTCCGCATGAGGAAGGATTCCATCCTTTGGCTGAAACGGCTCGTCCAGCAGTACCTTTTTGAGCAGGTCTGTCAGCGTGGCTTCCAGCTCGTCCGGCTGGGAATAGCCCAGGCTGACGGTCAGGGACGCCTGAGGATCACAGTCCACCAGCAGCACCTTTTTCCCGCTGTTCGCCAGCCCGATGCCCAGGTTCGCGGTCGTGGTGGTCTTGCCCACTCCGCCTTTCTGGTTTACGATGGCAAGGGTCTTATGAGGCATAGTTCGACCTCCAAATGATTCATTTTTTGTAATTTTGAGTGATAGAAAGAAGGTAAATACTGCTTGTGACCATCCGCAAACCGTTGTAAAATAATGACTTTTGGATAACTCCTATAAGAACATTCGCACCATGAAAACCGACATTAGTTGGTGCAAACAAGCCTATCCGAAAGGATAGGCTTGTTTGTTTTCATGCAAAAATGCGTCCTCCATACCTCTTTTGCCCTTTAGATTTGCAGGAATACACGAGCAGGCTCACAAATAAATCTTTCCTTCGCGCACACGATAAATGCCCTATTATGAAAACGGCCGGTTTCGGCTTTGTGCGCCGAATTTTTGTGGAATGGTGCAACCATCTATCATAGAATAAATAAACTCGGCATGATAGCCAGACCTAAAAGCAACGATTGCATCCGCTTCTTCCTCATTCGTTTTGCTGCGTCCTTTTCGTACGCCATTTATGCGAAAAGGCACAACTGCCGTTTTGAATGGAGAACTTCCCGCTTCACGTAAAGGCTTGATTTTTCCTCTGTAGGAGAGCAGATTGCTGTAGCCTATGATGTCCGGCACACAGCGAAAGTGTTCCCGAAGCATCAGCGGTTGATAGACCTGTGCCGCTATATCATACAGCGAAGTCTTTGCATCCCACAAATGTGCGTTCGGTATCTTATCTTTGATGAGCATATTCATCAAATTCTGCATTTTTGCTTCATCAAGCCCAACGGACAGAGGACTGACTTGTTCATCATCGCCGACAACAATGATCTTTTTTCCCATATACCTTTATACGGGCCGTACGGTTAAATGGGTGATGACGGAGGCGCACGTCGAAGCGGCCCGGCAATCAATCTGCCCATCGCGGAGGTGGCAGCTCAATGCGGCTACAATAACGCCCATTATTTTTCCAAGTTGTTCCGGCAGGAAACAGGCGCAACGCCCAATGAATACCGGGAGCATAGAAGGAAGAACCGCTCATGAGCCTGTCCGTCCGCTGCCGTAACGCTTCCATCCGCACCAAATATCTGCTGGCGGTCAGTACACTGCTGCTGTGCCTGTTTCTTTGTGGACTATACGTATTTATGGAACTTGTATCACGCATTTTATTCCAGCGCCATCGGCAGGAACGGGGATTCCTTTGAGGAAAGCTGTGGGGAGCTGACCCGTTTCGAGGATCGGCTCAATCATCTGGCGACGCTTCTGCAGTGCGACTCTGACGCGATCCGAAGGCTTTCCGGCACGCGGAGCTTTTCGACGATGGAAGATCTGCGGGCAAAGGAGGATTTTCTGCCTAAGCTGTATTCCATGCAGGATGGCTCCGGCGAATATTTCAGTTCTTTATATGTGGATTCGTCGCTGGGGACCTTCTGAACCGCAGTAGCCGCATCGCCTGCTGAACGATGTGACAGGGGGCGTTGGGCGCGGACCGCCCGGCGCTGATCTCGCCTCTAAGGAAAGAATCAGTAATCAGTAACGTTACCAATGTGAACACAACTGCTCTTTTCATGATCGTTTATCCTCCTGCATGATCGGTCGCCGGGGTCCAGTAACGCAAAACATTGTTTTGGTGTGCAATGTTTTTTTGAGAGCGCCTACATAGAATTACCATGGTCATTATATAGATATTTTCCCGTGTTTCCGTCTGCAGCTTCTATTCTAAAAACCAAAAAAGCCGACGCCCTTCTGCGAACCATTCGTCACAGAAGCCATCAGCTTTGAAAAAGCGGTTCAGGTTGCCCTCGGGAGAACTTCATTCCCGTACGCTGATGATAGCGCCGCTCCCCCCTTGTTTGTAAAGCCTGGAAGGCGGTTTTCCGGCGTAGCTGAGGTTCCTCATTTCTCCGTATCAAAAGCATGGACTTCCCCCGTTGTCTGAGCTTCAGACCGATTTTCCGATCTGGCTTCGCCCAGTAGCGTTTCCCGGAAAGAATTGGGCGACATTTCGGTTTCCCGGCGGACAAATCTATTGAAATAGGAGCGGGAGGTAAAGCCCACCTCCCACGCGGCCCGTTCGATGGTCATATCCGGGTTTTGCAGAAGACTCCGCAGCCTTTCCAGCTTGCAGGCCGCGATATAGCGTCCGATGGGTTCGCCCGTTTCCCGGCGGAACATACGGTTGAGGTAGTCGCCGTTGTAGCCGGTGATATTGCCCAGCTGGGTCAGACTCAGATCGTCCTTCAAATGGCTGCGGATATAGGTTTGCAGCTGCCTGCAAGGGTTGACGTCCTGTTCCACGGGCTGGCTCAGGGTATAGACAAAGGGTTCTTCCGAGCCGTCCGCCTTGAGGGTGGCGCAGGCTTCTTCCATCCGGCGCAGGGCTTCCGGCAGTGTCCGTGCGTCGTCCGGCAGCGGGCTCAAAAGAATGGACAGCTTCAGACCGCAGCTTTCGGCCAACGCCCCCTGCAGGCGTTCCAGTACGCTGCTGTACCAGGAAAGAGGACGAACCCGTTTCCAGACGAGCCGATGAAATAACGCTCCGCTTTCCGAACGCAACAATGCCCAGCCTTCCAGTTCCTCCTGAAAATACCGGGGGATCAGGTTCAGTAGGCCTGGCGGCATTTCCCGGCCGTCAGCCAGATAGAGCAGCGTGCTGCACTGTCCCTCCTGAGGTTCCGGCAGGGAAACGGCCCTCTGGACGGAGATCACGCTCTTGGGTTCCTGCTTTTCCTCTGTCAGCACAGTATGGAGCAGACGGCGCGTCTGCTCTTCCTTGCGGATTTCTGAAAGCACCTTGTCGATCTGCTCCAGCAGCGTTTCGTCGCTCTCGTTTTTCAGCACGTAGCCCGCCGCGCCCTGCCGCATGGCCTCGTACACATAGTTAAAATCCGCATACCCCGTCAGCAGGATCACCTTGCAGTCCGGCTGCTCTTTCTGTACCCGGCTCAGCAGCTCCAGTCCTGTCATACCGGGCATACGGATATCGGACACCATCAGGTCGATGCAAGTTTTGCGCAGCACGTTCAACGTTTCCGCAGCACTGTTGGCTATATAAACATCCATATCCTCCCGGGCTTCCAGCTGCAGCGACAACGCGCCCGTCACGTGTGGTTCGTCATCCACCAGCAGCAAACGGAAAATTCGATCCATGGCCTACGCTCCTTCTCTTTGTTTCACGGTCAGGCATACCCGCAGCCCGCCCAGCGGCGAGCGACTGAAAGAAAGCCCGCAGACCGGGTCGCCATAATGGATCGCCAGCCGGCGGTGGATATTGCTCAGGGCATGACCCGCCGGAGTCTCCTCCGATTCGCACTGGGCGTTGAGCCGGCTGATGGTCTGATCGGCCAAAGCGCTGCCGCTGTCCTCCACCCAGATGCGGAGATAGGGTGCCTCCCAATGGAAGCTGAGCTTCACCCGCACCTGATCGTCGGCCTCGATGCCGTGTTCCAGCACATTTTCCAAAAGGGGCTGCAGGATCAGCTGGGGTACGGCCAGCGAAGCAAAGGCTTTGGGTACCGGCTCGATTTCGGCGCAGACCCGGTGACCGAAGCGCATCAATTGAATGCTCAAATAGATCACGGCGTGGTCGTACTCTTCCTGAAGAGGCAGTACGTTCCGGCTCTGATCGGTAATATAGCGGAAATAATCCCCCAGATAGCGGCTGAGCTTCTCCGCCGCTTCCTGATCCTCCATTTTCACCAGATGGCTAAGCAGGTAGAAGCTGTTGTAAAGAAAATGCGGGTTGATTTGGGCCTGCAGGTGCTTCATCTTCGCGTCCTGCAAAAGGATGGTCTGCTTATAGTCCTTTTCGATCAGCCCGGCCAGTTGGGCGGTCATTCGGTTGAAATGACGGGACAGCCGATCGAACTCATCGGTATAGGAGGGCTCCAGCCGGGTCTGCAGCCGTCCCTCGCTGATACGGTCGAAAGCCCATAGAAGATCGTTGATCGGCCGCGCCACCGTGCGCCGGACGCTGAGCATATAAAATGCCAGCGCCACAAAGCCGCACGCCGTGAATAGCACCATCAGATTCTGAAGCCGGTTTGGAAAAGCGTACAGTTTCTGTGCATCGATCAGCTGCACCAGCAGGCAGTCCGGGTTTTCATCCAGCAGTTTTCCAACTGCCACGTATTTTCGGCCGTTCACTTTCGTGTCAAGGAAGCCAACTTCTCTGGTAAAGGCCATGCTCATCAGCGCCGCCGCGTGATCCGGTGCGGCGGGAGTGGCGTAAACCACCTTTTCCGGCAGATAAATCAGATAGGCCATGGCTGCGTTCCCGTCTCTAACAAGGGACTGCAGGTTTTCCACCAGCCGTAGCCGGCGGAAGGTGGCCCGGAGATAAAACGTCGGCCTCCGGTCTGAAAAATAGCTGGATATGGGCACCATGTAATTGACCGTCAGCTCACCTTCCAGCGAGGACAGCAGCCGAATGCCATCCTTCCGGGCCGCGTCCAGAAGGACCTGCATCTCATCACTGCTCAGGTAGGTCACGGCCGGAGCCTTGCCCACGCCAAGTCGAAGGCCGTGCTGGCAGCCATACAGCTCCAGCTGGTCGATATTGCGGTTATACGTACTCAGGTTGTTCAGATAGGCCAGCGCATCTTTCAGATCCGTGTAACGTTCTGACGGCGTCATGGTCTGATAATAGGCGAACAGATGGGTGATGAACCGGCTTTGGGTGGCGCACTGCATCTGATACTGCAGATTGGCGATGTCATCGTCGAACTGCTGGCTCAGATAGCGCAGACTGTTGGCCGTGGACTGGTTCAGCTCATGCTGAACGCTGCTGCGGCTCCAGGCAATCAGCGCAAATAAAGCGCCCTCCAGTACCAGCAGGCAGACCAGAAAAATAACAAAAAGCCGGGTAAACGCCGTCCGTCTGAACAAAACCCGCCGCCCCCTGATGCTGCCGCACGACCCGCCTGTTCCGGCGGGCCGTGCAGTCTCATTTGGATGGTTCTATCTTACTCCTTCACGCTGCCGCGAACAAGGCCCTTGGCGAAGTACTTTTGCAGGAAGGGGTACACGCACATGATGGGGAAAATGGCCAGAAAGATCTTCGCGCCGTTAGCGCCGTCCGCCGTGGCATTGGCTACCGCGTCCTCCAGCGTCATGCCGGTCTCGCCTACCGCGCTGTCCACGATGACGATGGAGCGCAGGTAGGTCTGCAGGGGTTTCAGGCTCATGTCCTTGATGTAGAGCATGCCGTCGAACCAGGAGTTCCAGTGCTGCAGGATGATGAACAGCGACACCGTGGCGATGGAGGGTTTGCACAGGGGCAGAATGATCCGGGTCAGAGTGGTCCAGTGGCCCGCGCCGTCGATGAAGGCGGATTCGGAAATGGCCTCCGGCAGGCCCTTCATGAAGTTCATCATCAGGATGATGTAGTAGGTGCCCACGGCGCAGGGAAGGATCATGGCCCAGAAGGTATTCAGAAGGCCCGTGTATCGGACCACCAGATAGGTGGGGATCATGCCGCCGTTGAAAAGCATAGTGCCCATGAAGTACCACACGAAATATTTGCGCTTGGGAAACGCACTCTGCCGCAGGGACATGGGATAAGAGGCCAGCACCGTCATCAGCATGGAAACGGCCCAGCCCACGATGGCGCGGAGGAACGTGACCAGATAGGAGCGGAAAAACTGCGCGTCGCCCACTACGATCTCATAGTTTTCCAGATTGAAATCAATGGGCCAGAGCGTGACCTTGTTGGAGACCACCGCGTCGATGCCGCTGAAGGACACCGCCAGAATGTGTAGCACCGGCACCAGACAGATCATGCCCACCAGAAAGCAGAAAATATAGTTGAAGATAACGAATACGCGCCGTCCTGCGGAAACCTTGATCTTCTTTTTCGGGGCGCTGAAAGTTGCAGCGGCTTGAGCCATGACGAACGACCTCCTTTAGAAAACGCGGTATCCGCTGGTCTTGTAAGCCACCCGGTAGGACACGATGACCAGCGTGCAGGAAATGACGGACTTGAACAGACCGGCGGCGGTGGAAAGGCCGAACTGGCCGCCCGCGCCGAAGCCCATGCGGTACACCAGCGTATCCAGAATATCGCCGGACTCGTAAACCACTTCGTTATACATATTGAAGACCTGATCAAAGCCCGCGCTCATGATATTGCCGATAGCCAGCGCGGTCATCAGGATGATGGTCGGAACAATGGCGGGAAGGGTAACGTGGAGCATCTGCTTCCAGTGACCTGCGCCGTCGATGGACGCGGCCTCGTACAGATCCACGTTTACGCCGGTGACCGCCGCCAGATAGACGATGGTGCCATAGCCGAATTCCTTCCAGATGTGAGTAAAGATCAGGGTGAAGGGAAACCACTTGTTGTCGCCCAAAAAGATGATGTTTTTTCCGCCCAGTGCCACGAGCAGCTTGTTGACCAGACCGCTGCCGCCCAGCAGCTTGACAAAAATGCCCGCCAGCAGCACCCAGGAAATGAAGTGGGGCAGGTAGATCATGGTCTGCACCGTGCGTTTGAAACCGCTGGAGCTCAGCTCATTCAGCAGCAGCGTAAAGGCCACGGGCACCACCACGCCCAGCACGATCTTCCACACAGACAGGGTCAGGGTGTTGCGCAGGGCGCGACCGAAGCCGGGCATGCCGAACAGGGTCTTGAAGTTCTGCAGTCCCACCCACTTGGAGCCAAGCACGCCCTTTGCAGGCAGAAACTTCTGGAAGGCGATCACGATGCCAGCCATCGGAATGTAGTTATAGATAAACAGAAGCAGGACGGGCAGAAGCAGCATCAAATACAGGGGCAGATTCCGCCGGAATTGATTCCTGCGCTTGAGGCTGCGCTGCGCGGCAATTTGCTGTTGGCTCATGAAAATTCCTCCCAAAGTGAAAATATGCGATAAGAGCAGGCGGGCTTTCAGGATAAATCGTTTCAAAAATCCCCCGTCCCGGAGCCGGAGCCCTGAGACGGGGGATCGTCGATCCGCCGGTTACTTCTGGCTGGCGTAGTACTCGTTCACTTCGTCGGTGATGGTCTGGCCGCCGTTGGCGTACCAATCCTGCACGGCCTTTTCCCACACGGAGATATCCTCGCCGGTGATGACCTTGGCGATGGCGCTGCGCAGGTCGTCCAGCAGCGTACTTTCATACACGCTCATGGTCTCGGTCAGCGGGCCGTTATAGGCGGGCACCAGCCAGCCGCCTTCCAGCAAGCTATTCTGCAGCGGGTAAGCCTCGGTCTGGCAGATCAGGCGGCCCAGCATGGAGCGGTCGCCCTCCTTGGCCTTCAGGCACTGAGCATAGAAGTCCTTGATAACAGGGGCTACTTCCTCCACGGTCAGGTTCGCGTTCAGCGCTTCGTTGATGAGCTTGGAACGGTAGAAGTCGAAATCACCGCGGCCGAAGTTGCGGAAGATACGCAGATCCCAGTACGAGAAAGCGTCGTCGGGGTCGGAATAGTACTTCGGGATCTCTTCGTCGGTGGGCTCGGTGTACATGTGCTGCTCCAGCTCCATCATCTTGAAGATGGCTTCAGGATTCTTGCAGGCGGTAGTAACACAGGTGAAGGTGTTGCAGTTCGCATTGGTCCACTGCTTGAAGCGTTCGCCGTCCACGCTGGGAGCGGCCACACAGGTCCAAACGGCTTCGGGATCGTTGACCATACTGGTCTTCATGTCGGTCACGATGTGCCAGCCGGTGGCGTAATACATACCGGCTCGGCCGTTGGCGATCTGCTCGGCCACGGTCTTGTCGTCGCACACGGCCATATCGGGCACGACCAGACCCTTCTCATAGATCTCCTGCATTTTCAGCAGGCCTTCGCGGGCGGTGTCACTGACATAAGCGTATTCATAGGTGCCGTCTTCCTTGGGCTGCCAGCAGCCGGCAATGGCGCCGTAGGCGGCCAGGATCGCGTCGTAGTTGTGGCTGGTGGTGCCGGTCATGGCGATGCCAATGGTATCCTCGCCGCCCAGCTTGGCGTCCTTGAAAGCCTACGCCACAGCGATCATCTCGTCGAGGGTCCGGGGGGCTTCCATGTTCACCTTATCCAGCCAGTCCTGACGGATCCACAGGATCTGCGTATTGTTGTAGAAGTTGTTCACGCAGGGCACGGCCAGAAGCTGACCATCCACAGTGCAGGCATCCCACATATCAAGGCTGTCCAGGGCGTCCTTTACCAGGCGTTTCTGCTGGTAGCCCTCATAGGCGGCGCGCACATCCTGCAGTACGCCGTTTTCTACCAGCGTGTAGAACATGGCTTTGTTACAGATGATGACGTCGGGCAGGTCACCGGAGGCCATGGCGGTATTGATGAGTGCTGCCAGCGCGGTTTCGTCTTCAGCGATCTGGCGTTCCACATCAATATTCAGATAATCCTTGTACGCGTCGATCCACACGTTCTGGGTAGCGGAGGCGCGGCGGGGGTCGTTCGCATCATAGTTGGTGTTGCCGGTCTTGAAGTCCTCGCTTAGAATGGTGAGCTTGATGGGTTCTTCGTACTTGCCGTACACGTCCGTTTCTTCCGCCGCAGCGAAAAAACAGAGGCTGAGGCACAGGATGAGAGTCAGTGCAATAGCGACGAGACGTTTCATGGGGTACCCTCCTTGAAGTTTTAATTGATGTTATCAGTATATAATTTGTCATTTCTGACCGTCAATTGAATTATACGTACATTTTTTACTGGATAAATTGCCCAATCACGACTTTTTGATCCCAATTTTGCCAAAAGACGGAATTGCTCAATCAACCAAGGAAGATTTTGGGGCGGGGAGATTGAGAACCTTTTAAGCGGCAGAAAGGAAGAAGGTTGCATCCAACAAATCGTTCAGTTCGTATCCTTCTTTGCGCAGTTTTTGGACGAGCGCAGCTTTTTCGCCTTGAGTTGCGCCGCGCATCGTTCTTCTCTCAAGGCGATTTCTTTTTTATTACGGCATTCTCCGCTCTGAGAAGTTCGTTCTCAGCTATGAGCTGAATCATTTCCTCTCGTTCGGATGGGGTTAACTCTGCCAATACATTTTTTTCATGTCAGGCTCCTTGGGTGGTCGTCCTTTTCGTTGAGCGGCCAATCCTTGATACCCTTTCATTCTATAGTATCTGACCCATTGATACAAGAGACCGTTATTGATTCCGACCGAAATTGCCGTTTCTCTACACGATGCACCAGCTAAAACTTTGGCTACCAATTCATATTTTTTTCTGCTGTCCATACTTTGTTCTGGTTTTTATGCCTCAGGACTTCTGGTTCGCAAACATCTTCTATGCGAACCCAAGTCCGAATCGTATCGTGAAATCGTTTTTCGTTTACTCCGTCTGGTGTCTCTGACCATCTCCCTTGTCGGTACAAATCAACACATATTTTCTTGTACTCATATGTTAAATGAAAATGCAGAAAAGCGGCCAATCTCATTATTCTACTGCTACCCCGCCCACCGGCACTCGGTTTTCATACGCCTTCTCGATCGCTTCCAGAAGCAGACCATGACTGTCGCTGAGGCTCATGGTGGCCATGCTGCGCAGGTCGGCAAGATCGTCCTTTTCCTGCTGGCTCAGGGCAGACAGCCGTTCCTGATCCTCCTCGGCATTTGAAGCCGGGTCAAGAGGACGGCCCGTGGAGGGGCGGGTGGAGCTGCCATACCAGTCCCGAAGCTCCGCCACGGTTTTGCCGGTCATCCACTGCTGGTAGGCGTTCATTTGTTTGTACCATTCGTTGGAGGGATTCATGCCGTAGCCGTCGCCCCGGTCGCGCTTGGTTTTCCACTGGGAAAGCTCCTCGGCGGCGCTTTCTTCGGTGTTCTGGCTGACGCCCGTGACCTTGCCGGTGGCGGGGTCGGTGACGTTGTAGCCTTCCCGGCCCGGCCAACCGCTGAAATGAGGCATGGTTTCGCCGTCATAATTGGGGGTGGATACTTCATACACGTCCACAAATACGTTCAGAATTTTGCCCTCCCGGTCAAAGAGCGCGTTCGCCATGGCGATGTTGAAGGAATAGACCGGCGTGCCCTCCGCGTCCTTTCCGGGGCCGTTGCGGAAATTGGCCGTGCTGCCAAGCCCGGAAAAGACCTGCGCCGTGGCGGGATCGACCGTGGGGGAGGGCTGGGCAGACGGCGTGTTTTCGCTGCTGACGCTGCCCTCTCCGCCGCCTGCGCGAAGCTGCTCCAGAATGCCTTTCATGGCGGCCAGCATACTGTCCGAAGAACCGGTGGCCCCGCTGACCGCGTCCACCCCTTCCAACCCCTGCTTTTCCAGCACGGCCTGCCGGATGCCCTCCAGCGCCTTCCCGAAATATTCGGATTCGTTCCCGTTGCGGTTTTTCGCGTCGAATTCCGTGATCTTCCCGTCCTTTACCGTGACGAAAACGATCACGTCGTCGTTGTAGCCGGGGGCCAGATCCTGATAAACGCCGTCGGCATAGTCCGCCGCCAGCGCGCCGGAAAAGCTCAGAAGCCCGGCGGCGGCCAGCGCCAGCAGCGCCCTTCGGCATTTTGGGGGAAAAAGACGGTTCTCCTTCATGCAAAAGACCTCCTTTGTCCGCTTGACATTTCTTCCTAAAATATAGTATAAAGGGGAATGGCTTATGGAGAAAAAGAGGCTCGACAAGGAAAAAATAAAAAACGCAAATCAAAATTTTAAAAAGAATTTTTTTGAAACAGATGACGATAATCATCTCAGCGGCTATGAGGTTTTCTATATCTTTATGATATGTAACGTTATAGGCTACTGTGTGGAGATGGTGTTTTGCTATCTGAAGCACGGATATTGGGAGAGTCGCCAATCTCTTATCTACGGGCCCTTCGGCCTTGCCTACGGTCTCGGAGGCGTGCTTTTGAGTTATCTTTTGTTTAAGGATACAAAAAAGGCTTGGTGGAAGGTATTTATCAAGTCATATATTTGGGGCACCGTTGCCGAATATATCTGCTCTCTCGGTGAAGAGCTGGTGTTCGGTCACGTATCTTGGGATTACAGCAAAATGCCGCTTAATATCAACGGCAGAGTTTGCGCTCTTTATTCGGTATTCTGGGGGATTATGGGTCTTGTATGGGTTAAACTCATATATCCGCTGTTTATGAAGCTGATACATAAAATACCGCTTAAAATAGGTAAGGTGCTTTTCTGGATAATGTTTATTCTTATTCTTATAGATATTATTCTGTCCTGTGAAGCCGTATCTCGCAGAAATGCTCGTGACAAGGGAGTGGCGCCGCAAAATCGCTTTGAGCAGTTTATGGATAAGCACTATACGGATGAATTTCTCGACAAGGTTTACGCAAATGCCGTTGCAACGTCATGATGATGCCGCGAAGCAAGCACGGTTGCCGATACCCCATTTGCTGCATAGTATATACTGTGCAGCCCGATATTAAGTCTTGAGCAAGCGGCGGCGAGATGTGCACTCCGGAGTCATCGCGCGGCATTATACTCCGGCTTTTCGGAGAGAGCAATTAAATATAGCTTACACAAACGCCGAAGTGACGGCTGAGCGTTCCTTTTGAACGTATACCGTCTCTTCGGCAATTTTCATATTCCGCAGCGGCAATATATGTAAAGTAATATACATTTACACGTCATTGTTCGTTATATTTAACAAATAAGGACATCTTGTTTTTTACGTGAATTTAACATTAAAATGTGGTACTCTTTATATTTTTATGTTAAAATTAGATAAATTTATGATTGGGAGGAAGACAATGGAAAACAAGATGCTTGATGACCCTAACAGGAAATACGTTCCTAAAAAAGAATTTATAACATATTCCGTTTCAGCACTCGGGCAGGGCATGATATATGCGATAATGTCGTCGTATATATCCGATTTTTACTTGAATGTGCTTCGAGTAACACCTATATTCGTATTGCTTTTAATGTTTTTGGCAAGAATATGGGACGCAATCAATGACCCTCTTATGGGTATGATAATGGACGCCCACGAGCCGAAGCACGGCAAAATGCTGACTTATATTATCGCAACACCTATTCCGATAGCTTTGCTTACGCTCTCGCTGTTTTACGCTCCCGATATTTCAATGACCGCAAAGATGATATATGCGTCGGTTACGTATGTTTTATGGGGAATGATATACACAATGTCCGATGTCCCGTTCTGGAGCCTTCCGAACGCGATGACTCCGAATCCTTCGGAGCGCGGCAGTATACTGTCAATAGCGAGAACAACCAACGGTATAGGCTCGGCCGTACCCATGGCTATATTTATGATACTCGGCTTTGTACTTCCGTCTCTTACAGGACTCTCGGGACTTGCGCTTGAAAAGACAAAGTATATGTCGATTGCTTTGGTGGCGTCTATAATAGGCAATTTACTTTTTGTAATGACGTATTTCAAGGTTAAGGAGCGCGTCAAAATACCCAAGCCGCCGAAGCGTAAAAAGGGTGAGCCGTCCTCTTTAAAGCTCATATTTAAATGCAAGCCGCTTATGCTTGTTGTTATAATGGGCATATTGGCGTCGGGCAGATATATGTATCAGGCGGCGGCAATACACGTTGCAAGATATTCGTTCTATATCGGAAAGGATATTACCGGCCTGTCGCCGGAGGAGACTGAGCAGGCTTTACAGTCGAGTATATCGCTTGTAAATACGGTGTTTGCCGTAGCGACGGCTGTCGGTATGTTCGGAGCAATGCTTATAGTTCCGAAGCTTATCAAAAGAGTGTCCTACAAAAAGCTTATAGTCGTTTCCTGCATACTCGGCTTTGTTTCGAGTTTTATCACATTCTTTATAGGCTACAATCATTTCTGGGCGTGTATACCGTTTGTTATTCTTTCTTGCGTTCCGTGCGGAGTTATAAACTGCGTATCTTCCGCAATGGTCGGCGATTGCCTTGACTATATGGAATTGACCACGGGCCGCAGGCAGAATGGGCTCGGAAATGCCTGCCAGTCCTTTGTAAATAAGCTCGGGAATGCGGTTTCAACAAGCGTCATAGTGCTTATGTACATCCTGACCGAGCTTGACCTTAACAAAATCGGAACCTCTTATACGGTAAATCCGCTCACCATGTCGCACGGCATAAGAGAGGGTATGTTCTCGCTTATTTCGATAGTTCCGGGCATATCGCTTCTTCTTTGTATGATACCGATGTTCTTCTATGACCTCACCGGCGACAAAAAAGAGCGCGTGACAAAAGAGCTCGCCGAGAAGCGCGTAAAAGAGGGTATGGTAATAAGCGAATAATGCCTACTGCCGCTGTAAGCCTTAAAAATGCAAGGAATATCAAACTTTAATTTATTTTTAATAATTTTACTCTTTACAATCCTTTTGAATGTGTTATCCTATAAGAAAAGATTCGACACAATTTTAAAATGTGTTGAAAAAGGAACGGAGGGGTAAATACGAAGGCTTATATAAATCGTATATTGCACGGTGAAAACAAGGCGAAAAAATGGGAAATAATATATTGGTGGGTTCTCAGAGCCGTTATGGTTGCGGCGTTCATTGATTCGGTTTTTGTGAGAAAGGACGTTCAGCAGAGCTTGCAAACGGCGGCCAATTTGCTGCTTATGTTCCTGTGGGAAATATTTATGATTTTTCCGGAAAAACGATGGATGCATTATGTTCCGTCGTATATTCAGGACTTTTTGGCGGCAGGGCTGTTTATGGGGTCGTTCGGCGGCGCATATATGGACATTTATTACAGCTTCCCTGCGTATGACCTTGTAATGCACAGCGTAGGCGGAGTCCTTTGCACATTTGTAGGATACGAAATACTGGTATGTATGCAAAAGCGCGACAAGGTTAAGGTCGATTTGCCGATTGTGATTTTCGGAGCGTTCGGTATATCGTTTTTTGCCGGTACCGCATGGGAACTTTTCGAGTTTGTGTTCGACCAGGTGGCTCCGCAGATAGGCGACGCTCAGCATTGGTCGCTTGCTCTTGCCGAAAAGGCGGCGGAAGAGCACGGCATAGGCCTGCCGAATGTCATAGCTGCAAGAGATCCAATGCGCTATGCACTTATTGATACCATGGAGGATACCGTGTGTAATACGGTAGGTGCTGTTGTGGGCTGGATAATTTTAAAGATTCGCCCGTATCACCACACAGGTAAGCACAATGTAAACGACCTTTTTAATACATATGAGCCTGAAAGCAAAGGAAAAGTGAAAAGCTAAACCAAAAAGGCAAATAAAAAATCCGATACGGCGTATACCGTATCGGATTTTTGCATATCGGGGCTTTGTCGGCACAAAATACTGAATGCAATAAAAAGTGTCGGGGTGCTCATATGAAAAAGCTGTTTAAAATGTCGGCTGTGATTTTGTTTGTACTTATTGTTTTTTCGGCGTGCGGAAGAAACGAAAGCGTCAGCGGAAAAATCACATCATTTCCGCCGTACGGCGAGCGAGTCGTTACCGCGATAGGCGATTCGATAGCCGCAGGCTACGGACTGGATTCACAGGAGGATAATTATTTGACGATGTTTTCCGATAATATCGGAGCGGTATTGAATAATGATGCCGTCAGCGGTTATGACAGCGGCGAGGTGCTGAAAAGTCTGTCGGACGAAAAGACTGCGGCAGATATAAAAAATGCCGATGCGATTGTTGTATCCGTAGGCGGGAATGATTTTTTTCACCGCAAGGACATTATGATAGACGCACTTAAAAACGCCCTGCTGCACGGCGAGGGCTTCTTCCCGGAGGAAGTGACAAATATATACGATGAATACGAAAAAAATCTTTCACGCATAATCGATGAAATAAAAAATATGAATCCCGATGCCTATATCATAGTGCAAACGGTTTACAACCCGTTCCTAAAGCAAACGCTCAATTTTTCATATATAAACGTCGGGAAAACGGCAAACAGATATGTTACGAGACTTAATGACTCGATAAAAAATGTTTGCAAAACAAAAAACAGGGTTTTTGTTTTTGATGTTGCTCCGGAGATGAATGAGGATGCCGAAAACTTTTACGGCACGGATGAAAAGCTTGATATTCACCCCACAAAGCACGGGCACGCTACGCTGGCAAGGGTGTTTACCGAAAAATTCAACGGGCTTTTAAAGGATTGAGCGGCAGCGTTTTCGGGAGCCGAAAATTTAATATCTGAAGCCCTCGCCGATTATTTCGTCAGCGCCCGTAATTACGGAAAAAGCCTTTGGGTCGATCTCCTTGACTGCCGCCGTAATAAATGCTGCCTCCTGTATTTTTACGGCGGTTATTAAAACGCTCTTTTCTTTATCCGTGTATCCTCCGCGTGCGTTTAATACGCTGACGCCGCGGCGAAAATCCTTTGTTATTTTTTCTTTTATTTCCTCGCTATGCTCCGTAACTATGAATATCAGCTTGCCGTCGCCTGTACCGTAGAGCAGGTAGTCAATGGTTTTCGAACTTAGATATATTACGATTATTGAATAAAGCAGGTTTTCGACGCTTCTGTACACGAAGAATGACGAGCCGACGACCAAAATATCGAAAAATAAAATGATCCGTCCCATAGACAGGTGCGGATGCTTCAGCTTTATAAGCTTTGCCGCCGTATCAACTCCGCCCGTGGTTGCGTTGCGGGCAAAGACAAGCGCGAGCCCTGCGCCTCCGGTAACCGCGCCGAAAAGGGACGAGAGAAGTCGGTCACCCGAATATACCGGCAAAAAAGCGGAGGTGTAATCTATTATAAACGATACTGTAAATGTTGCGAAAACCGTTTTGACTATAAAGCCTTTGCCGAGCTTTTTGTATGCCAAAAAGAAAAGCGGTATGTTCATAATGAATACCGCTGTGCCGATAGGCAACGAAAAAAGCCTGTTGAGTATGGTGGCTATCCCTGTAAAGCCTCCGTTTATTATGCCGTTTGGCGCAAGAAAGCTGTTTACGGATACGGCATACAAAATGCCTCCGCCCAAAAAATAAAATATGCTGACCGTAAATTCTCTTGCGATTTTATAAGTTATTTTCTCTGTCCGCGTTTTCTTCGCCGCCTTCGCATATCATACGGAACAGCTCTTCAAGACGATTTTCTTCGCCCTTTAAAAACAGCCATCCGAATAAGCTTTCAAGTCCGGTGGCATAGTGATAATCACCCTCGGATTGGTTTTTAGGTGTGTGGTTGGTGTGAGCGTTCCTGCCGCGCTTTAAAACCGACAGCTCGTCGTCGGTCAAATGCGGCATTATAAGCTTTGCCGCATTTGCCTGAGCAGCGGCGTTAACCGTCTTAACCGAAAGCTTATGTAATTTATCGGCGGGGCGATTTGCTTCAAGCACAAGGCGTTTTCTTGCAAGCAAACCGTAAACCGCGTCGCCGAGAAACGCAAGAGTCAGGGGACTTAAATTATTTATATTATTTTCCATTATTTATTCCTTATTCAAAAAATTCGGCTTTGTATTCGTTGAATTTTTTAAGTAGCTCTTCCTCCGTGAGATATTCGGTGAGGCAGCCGACGCCCGTTACGCATTTACCGCCCGTTAAATTCCCGAGCAGTATGCAGTCCCTGAACCGGTAATCGTTGAAAAGTCCGTACATAAATCCGGCAAGAAATGCGTCGCCTGCTCCTGTAGAGTCCACGCGCACATATTCGTCTATTACGGGAACGGTAAAGACCTTGCCGCCCTCCATACCCATACAGCCGTCTTTGTCAAGCTTGACCATGGGATTTTCAAAATACCTTGACAGCACCGAAATGGCGTCCTCGGGCGATGCTGTTTCGGTTATTTTCATAGCCTCTTTTTGATTTGGGACATAGTAGTCGCAAAGCTCTATAAGGTCACGGTAGAGCGAAAGGCTCATATCGTCGGTATATCCCGTGTCCAGCACCAGAAGCGTGCCCTCGTCTTTTAATTTTCTGTATACGTCATAGTATCCGTTTTGGACCTCAACTATTTTGGCACCCGTTGACATTCGGTAAATTTTTTCCGCGGTAACATCATTTTCTTCGGCGTCGGGGCCGTAGGTTACAAATGTACGATCCTCCGGAGTTATCATTGCTGACGTTATGTTAAGAGGAAGTACACCGCCTTCATAAAGGTTTGTGATTTCCACGGAGTTGTCGCGGTACTCATTGGACGCAAAATCCGAAAACATATCAAGACCGAGCCACGTGGCGGTTCTAACCGGAATGTTCAGTCTGCCGAGATTCACCATTGTACCGGGGACTCCTCCGCCGAGACACAGCTTGAAACCGTCTGAATAAAGCTCTTCGCCCAACTGCGGCAGCCTTTTAAGACCCGCATAAAGAATATCGACGTTTGTTTTACCGGTACCGGCTATAAAAGACATTCGTTTTTCATCTCACTTGCTTTGAAAATATATTTTATTTTGTTATCATACAACATTTTGCCTCATAAGTCGAGGCATAAAATGCATAAATTGACAGTTCACAACATTGTATTGTACTACGTGAATATAAAAAATCGTTTCAAAGGTAATTTTTATTGACTTTGCACAGTTTCTATAATAAAATATTAGATATACTTTTGAGAAGGAGAGTTCATATGGATTTAAAACCGCTTATTGACAAAAAAGACGAAGCAGCAAAGTACATGATTGACGAAATTACGCATATCTGTAAGGATATGGATACCCGCAGCCCCGGCACTAAGGGAGAGGAAGAGGCTTGCGAGTATATGGCAAAAGTTCTTAAAGAGGATTGCGGCTGCGAACGTGCGGACGTTGAATCGTTTAAAGAAAACCCCGGCTCATTCTTCGGCTGGATATACTTTACGATTACCTTCGTTCTTTTGGCAATCGCGCTTTACTTTGTGGCACCGATTATTTCGCTTATTCTCATTGTTGCAGGTCTTGCAATAGTATTTTTACAGTTCGGCCTTTACAAAAAATGCGTTGACCGTTTCTTCCCCGAGCTTACCGGTCACAATGTTACCGCAGTTAAAAAGTGCACCGGCGAAGTAAAACGCCGCATATTCTTTAACGGACATCCGGACGCTGCTTGGGAGTGGCCTGTAAACTATGCGCTCGGCGGCATAGGCTTTGAGGGTCATGCCGTAATCTGCGCCCTCGGCGCAGTTTATTATATGGTAATATCCATTATTTATATGGCCCAAAACGGTATTTCCTTCGGTGTTATAGATACTTCCTCTTATCTTTTCAAAATGGCTCTTTGGGGACTTCTTTTTGTTCCGTTCCTTGTAGGCCTTTATTGGATGTGGAATAAAAACCGCATTGTTGACGGTGCCAACGATAATCTTTCGGGCTGCTATATGGGTATTGCAATTCTCAAGGCTCTCAAGGATAACGGCATCGAGCTTGAAAACACAGAGGTAGGCGTTATCCTTACCGGTTCAGAGGAAGCCGGCCTTCGCGGAGCAAAAGCTTGGTGCGAGGCTCACAAGGGAGAGTTTGACGACGTTCCCACATTTATTTTCTCGTATGATACAATTCATGACCCGAAATATCTTATGACGAATTATCGCGACCTTAACGGTACCGTTAAAGCCGATAAGGACGTCTCCGACCTTTTTATGGAAGCAGCAAAAGAATTGAATATTCCGTGCAAAAAGGGCTGGGTTCCTCCGCTCGGCGGTGCTACCGACTCTGCCGCATTTGCACAGGCGGGCTTCAGAGCAACAGGCGTTACGGGTCTTAATCATAAGCTTGAGGATTACTATCATACTCGCCGCGATACATATGACAATATGAACGCCGAGGGTCTTGCAGGCTGCTATGCCGTCAGCGTTAAGGCTCTTGAGATGTTTGATAAAGGGGCAAAACAGTAATTCGGTTGTAAAATACAACAAACAGGCAAACCGTAAACGCTTTAGTTAAGTGAAATGTTACGAAATATGACTTTGCGTCGCATTTAATCTTGACTAAACAATATTTTCGGTATAAAATCTAAGCATAAACAGCGAAGGCGTTGTGATGTAGTTCACAGCGCCTTTTTTGTTTGTACGAGAGCTTTTAAAAGGATTTGTTTTAAATCCGTATTACATTTAACTCCCGTGCTAATCGACAGGCGTTTGGTTCGTACCGATTGATAGAAACGCCGTCGGTTTCTGTCATACGAAAAGCTTCGGGCTTATATTCCGAACGGCTTTTCCGTACATTTTCCTCATCCCCTTGCAGCTGTCTCGGCGGCTCTGCCCTCTTTTTCCGCCGAGGCAAGGGGGGCAAATCTGCCCTTTTCATTTTAATTTATTGCATAGGAAACACCGCCTCGGTAAAACGGGGCGGTGTTTCCGTTATATTCTAATGTCCGCAACACAAAAGGGGACTGCAAAAACATAAGTTTTTACAGTCCCCGAACGCAATATTAAATTTATTTTTTCATACCGACAAATTCATACTTGCGTATTATTTCTTCTACCTCTTCGAGTACGCCGCTCCAAAGCTCCGAGCCGAGGGAGGCGTATTCCTCGTTTTCCTTGCCCTTACCGCATAGCATTGAGAAACATTTACCTATGTTTTGCGATATGTCGTCATTTTTTCTGACGGCGAGGTAATAAAAGCTGTACTCGGCACCATCGGAGAACTCTTTGTAGAATTCCTCTGCCTTGTCGTGTATGTCATCGTACAGGGCATTTATTGCCGTGTTCCGGAGTATGTTATTCGGCAAGAGCGAGTTGAGCTGATACTCGGCGGCAAAGAACATAAGAATTTTTATTTGGAAACTCTCGGCCTTTGTGTACTCCTTATCGCCGATAATCGGACGAAGCTTTTGAAGCAGGACGTCCTTGTCAAGAAAAATCGAAGCAAGATAAGAGCCGAGCCGCTTTGATTTGTCGATGTTGCCGTTGCCTCTCTCCTCGTTCATTTTGGAGATAAGACCGATCTCGTCGAATTTGTCATCTCTTTTTTCTTTTTTGAAAATTTTTACATCGCTGTCGTCCATAGTAAACCCTGCCTTTTAAAGGCTGCCTTTCTTAGGTTAATTTGACTTTGCGGCTTCCTCAGCGGCTTTTTGAGCCTTTTTCTGCATTCTTCTGATTTTGGCCTTGTATCCGAGAAGCTTTGTAACGGCATCATCGGGAACATCAATGTCGCCTACGGAAACCGGATACCTGTTGTAAAGACCGCAGAAATCTGTTCCGCCTGTCATTAAAAGCTTGTTTTTGGCAGCGAGCTTTTTAAGCTCGGCGCGCTGTGCTTCGGTTGCCGACGGATGCCAAACCTCAATTCCGTCAATTCCGCATTCTATAAGACGAGGTATCGAGTCGATGTTATCGTATAGATACGGGTGAGCGAGAACCGCTATACCGCCCGCGTCGTGAATCGCACCGACAACCTCCTCGATATCGGGGTATTTCGGCGTTACCAAAATGTTGCCGTCGGACTCTTTGTTGAACAGCTTGTTATAAAGATCACCGAAAATGGTGTTTGTATAGCCGCTCTCCATAAGAGCCTGCATTATATGCGGAATAAAAATATTTGTTGACCCGGTGGCGCATTTGATGATAAATTCGGCCGATACCGGATAACGCTTTGTAATCTGAAGCATCATAAAATGAGCTGCTTTTTTACGGGCAAGCGAGTTTTTGTGGCAAAGCCCCTGGAGCCTGTCCGGTGCATCGCTGAGATAGCAAAGTATATCTACGTATTTTCCTGTTTTTTCGTCTCTTGATGACAGCTCTACCCCGGGAATGACATTCACTCCGTATCTGTCTCCGATTATTTTTCCTCTTACTGTACCTGCGAGACAGTCATGGTCTGTTATGGCTATTGTCTCGATTCCCTTCTTTTTTGCCAAAAGAACCAAGTCCTCTATTCCGAGTGAGCCGTCGGACAGCTTGGTGTGGCAGTGTAAATCTCCGCCCAAAATGTTCCTCCTTGAATTACCTTACATACATACATATTGTTTTTACACTGAATGAGTAATTTACACCAAAAAAATGATAAATAAAGCGCAAAATCCCTCAATATAATATGACAATATTATAAACTTTTCGCGAAGTTCTTGCAAGTTTAATATTCTTTTTACGGGTAATTTGTAGTATTTAGACATACAATATGTATAAGTGACGATATTATTGTTACATTTTTGTGAGATCGCACAAGAAACAGATGACTTTTTGTATATGTGAAATTGAAATTTGCGGTTGTTTTTGTAAAGTATCCGGATATGCGTAAGCTTAAAAAAAGTATATTTTTTTGTTTTTGTGCCGAGCTCGGGGAAAATAGACTTAAAACGGCCCTGTTTCGCACTTCTTTGAAAATTATTGACGTAAAAGCCTCTCCTTATTCAAATTAAGTGTTGACAAAAGGGTAGTTCCTTGTGTATAATATTCAAGCATTCGCAAGTAGTGCGGTTTGCTGATATGGCTCAGGTGGTAGAGCACATCCTTGGTAAGGATGAGGTCGGCAGTTCGAGTCTGCCTATCAGCTCCAAAAAAGGACTAAGCAAGAGCTTAGTCCTTTTTTATTTTTAAAAAGCCTGTTTTTATAAGCCGTTTTTGTAATCGTCTATCACAAGGCGGTGAGTAGACGGGATGTTTTTCGGTATCTCTTCCGGACAGAACCACTCGAGAGCCTCCGATTCGCCGTCGTTTATCATAAGCGTCCCGCTGAAATCCTTTGTGGTGTAGGCGGTCACGACAACATACCATTCGTCGCCGTTTTCCGCTTTGCAAAGATGATCCTTACCGGAATACACACCGAGCAGCTTGAGATTTTCGACGGTAAGATTAGTTTCCTCCCGAACCTCTCTTACAGCTGTTTCAACGGTTGACTCGCCCAATTCCATAAGACCTCCGGGAAGCCCCCACTTGCCCTTCGGGTATGTTCTTTTTTGCATCAAAATTTTTCCGTCTTTGTTTTCTATGATTACAAGGCTGCCGTTGAGAACAATTCTTTTGTGACCTATAAGCTTGCGTAAATCTTCGATATAGCCCATTTTAAAGCTCCTTATACATGGACGACGCGCTTTCCTTTGTTGCGTATTCGGTTACATTCAAGACCTGATATTTTGTGACCTTTTGCCCGAAGGTGATTTCAATAACATCGCCCTCTTTTACATCGTAAGATGCTCTTGCCGGCTTGCCGTTTACGTTGACATGCTTTGCGTCGCACACCTCGTTTGCCACAGTACGCCTTTTTATGATACGCGAAACCTTTAAAAATTTGTCAAGTCGCATTTCTTCACTCCCTTTACAGCTTAATTTTAAAATAAGAGCCGCTTTAAGTCAAGAAATTAAATTGTTGAATTCCTACTGCTTTTGTATTATTATAAAAAAGAATGTAATAACGATTTTTTTCGGCACAGAGGATGTTTCACTTATGGATATAAACACAAAGGAAGTTCTTCGCTATCTCGGCTATAAAGGTCGTGAAGCGGACGAAAAAACCCTTGACCTTATCAATCACGTTAAAATTGAAATAATTACGTCGATTCAGCCGAGAAGTCTGTACAGAGAATGCAAACTCGAATACCTGTCAGACAGTGCCGTAAAGCTTGACGGTATCGAATTTCACTCCGAAAAGCTTGTGAAGCATTTGAGAAATTCCGACAGAATATTGCTTTTTGCCGCAACGCTCGGTATGCAGAGCGATATTCTCGTAAGACGGTACGCGGGAGTTGACACCGCGCGAGCGGCTGTTAGGCAAGCGGCAACGGCGGCGGCTGTCGAAAGCTTTTGCGATGACGTCTGCGAAAATATAGCAAAGGAAGAGGAGAAGCGAGGCTATTATTTAAGACCGCGCTTCAGCCCCGGTTATGCCGATTTGTCGCTTGAGAGCCAAAAGGAGTTTTTTAAGCTGCTTGACTGCACCAAGCGCATAGGGCTTACCCTGTCGGAGAATTGTATGATGATACCCACAAAGTCCGTTACGGCGTTTATAGGGCTTACCAAGGATAAGGACTGTAATTTTAACGCCTGCGCCGCATGCGGAAATAAAAACTGCGAATTCAGAAGAGGTTAAGCTATGAAATTTATCGACCTTTTAGGTAAAGAGAGATTGTTTTTTGACGGAGCCATGGGTACAATGCTCCAAAAAAACGGACTTTCTGCCGGCGAAATTCCCGAAACATGGAATATTACTCATCGGGATATCGTTTATGCCATTCACAAGGCGTATGCGGACGCCGGCTGCAATATAATAAAATCAAACACCTTCGGTGCAAACGCGCTGAAATTCAATGGTACCGATTACACGGTGGAGGAAATTGTTACTTCCGCGATAGATATAGCTAAAACGGCCGTGTCAGGCAAGGATAAAACCTTTGTCGCTCTTGATTTGGGACCTACGGGAAAGCTCTTAAAGCCGTACGGCGAATTACCGTTTGAGACGGCATACGAGCTTTACAAGCAGCAGGTTATCGCGGGCAAAAAAGCGGGCGCAGACCTTGTGCTTATCGAGACGATGGGTGACACATACGAAATAAAAGCGGCGGTTCTTGCCGCCAAGGAAAATTGTGACTTGCCGATAGTCGTAACCATGATATTTGATGAGAGCGGCAAGCTGCTTACCGGCTCCGACATCAAGACGGCGGTATTTATGCTCGAGGGGCTCGGTGTTGACGCAATAGGCTTTAACTGCGGGCTCGGACCTCGTCAGATGCTTTCTCTTTTACCGGAGCTTTTAAAATATTCAAGCACGCCTTTAGTAGTAAATCCCAATGCGGGGCTACCCGAATGTGTTAACGGAGTTACGTTTTTCAATGTCACACCGGAGGACTTTGCCAATGATTTAAAGGAACTTGCCGAAATGGGTGTCTCGCTGCTCGGCGGTTGCTGCGGAACTACGCCTGAACACCTGAAAGAGGCTGTAAAGCTGTGCAAGGATATCCCTGTTTTACCTGTAAAGCAAAAAAGCATTACAGCGGTCACATCATACTCAAAAACGGCTGTAATAGGCGAAAGACCTATAATAATCGGTGAAAGAATAAATCCGACAGGCAAGAAAAAACTTAAAGCGGCACTCGTTTCGGGCGACAGCGGATATATCTTTTCCGAGGCTCTGTCTCAGGTCGAATGCGGAGCGGATGTACTTGACGTTAACGTCGGTTTGCCCGAAATCGATGAGCCGAAAGTGATGTGTGATACCGTTAAGGGCATACAGGGAATTACAAATCTTCCGCTTCAAATAGACACCTCCGATCCAGCGGCAATGGAGCAGGCACTTCGCATATATAACGGCAAGCCGCTTATAAATTCGGTAAACGGCAAAAAAGAGAGCATGGAAAAAATCTTTCCGCTCGCTAAAAAATACGGCGGAGTCGTGGTCTGCCTTACGCTTGATGAAAGCGGTATTCCCGAAAGTGCCGAGGGCAGAATCAAAATAGCCGAGAAAATAATAAATACCGCAAAGGAATACGGTATAGATAAAAAGGACCTCATAATAGATACGCTTGCTATGACCGTAAGCACCGGGGCGGAAAACGCAAAGAGAACGTTACAGGCTCTGTCATATGTTCGCAACACTCTCGGCGTAAATACGGTTTTGGGAGTTTCAAATATTTCCTTTGGTCTTCCGAAACGCGATAACATAAACGCGGCATTTTTCACTCTTGCCATGGGCAGCGGACTTTCGGCAGGTATTATAAATCCGAAATCCGACAGTATGATGAATGCTTTTTATTCCTATTGCGCGCTTAACGGGTACGATGAAAATTTTGAGACGTACATAAGCAAGACGTCGGATTCGGCACCGACGGCAAAAAATGATAAAACCGACCTTAAAACTGCGGTTATAAACGGGCTTTCCAAAGCGGCAGGGGAGAATGCAAGAGAGCTTTTAAAGACGGAACAGCCTCTTGACATTATAAATCTATATTTGATACCGGCACTTGATATTGTCGGTAAAGGCTTTGAGGACGGAACAATCTTTTTGCCTCAGCTTCTTATGAGTGCCGATGCGGCAAAGGCGGCATTTGACGAAATCAAGGCAAGCATACCTGCCGAAGCGAACGGCAGCGAGAAAAAGAATAAGGTAGTTATAGCCACCGTCAAGGGCGATATTCACGACATAGGTAAAAACATTGTTAAGGTATTGCTTGAAAACTACGGCTTTGACGTAATCGACCTCGGCAAAGATGTTGACCCCGAAATTATAGTTGATACAGCAATAAAAGAGAAGGTCAAGCTCGTGGGTCTGAGTGCGCTTATGACTACAACGGTTGTGAATATGGAGGAGACCATTCGTCTTTTAAGAAAACGCTATCCCGAATGTAAGGTGATGGTCGGCGGAGCCGTTATGACTCAGGATTATGCCGACAGAATAGGCGCCGATTCTTACGCAAAGGACGCCATGGGCGCTGTGCGATACGCGGAAAAACTGTTTTCCGATGAGCAATGAAATAAGCTTGATACGGCAAAGTGTAATTTACAACTAAATATATTTAATAAAGGGTTTTGCGGATTCTTGTGTCCGTAAAACCCCTTATTTATTAGGAATTACGGGGCTTTTACTTTATGCGTTTCCTGTTTGTGCAAATTGCGAAAAAATGTCCTTGCAAACGGATTTTATATATGGTAAAATTACCGTTACAATGTAATGAAAGAGGGATATATATGTTTTGGTTCTTGGGAGTTCTTGCGGGACTTCTTTTGAGCGTTGCGGATATTTTTCTGTTGACGCGCAAGAAAAACGCGCCTGCTTGCATTATTGCTGTGTTACGCGATACTTTAGTGAGTAACTTGGCGTCGCTCGGAATTATGTCGCTGATACTGAAAATACCGAATGTGCTTTTGACATCGGCGCACGGTAAATGGTATCCGCTCAAGTATTTTGTATTTGTTTTGGCTGTCGGGCTTGTATTTTTGTTCGGTCGCGGTGTTGTCGAGGGTGTAATATCCTTTTCACACACAAAGCCGAAGCACAAGGTCGGCGCATGGATACTTCGTATTTTGTCGATGCTTTTTGCTGCTCTCGGTATGGCGGCATTCACGGCTTCCATTTGGGCGGCAGATACATTTGCCGGACTTACACCCGACCAGATGATGATAAATTTGAATTCCGACACCGGCGGCGCAAGCCCCGAGGTTATGAATACGCTGTTCCAAGGCCCTGTTTTGCTTACGGCTGTGGTAACAGTTCTGTTTTGCGTATTTGCTTTTTCAACGAGAAAAATCTTGTACAAGCTTCACGAAAAACAGCGCACCGTATTTTCGGGACTTGCAAGACGTCTCACGGCTCTTTTCTTGGCACTTCTTATGCTTTCCGGCGGCGTGGCGTTCGGTATAAAAAAGCTTTCTCTTCAAAAGCTCTATGCGGCTTATGCTGATGATTCGCCGTACATAGAAGATAATTTTGCCGATCCCAAAAAGGTTAAAATGACCTTCCCGGAGAAAAAGCGCAACCTTATCCATATTTATCTCGAATCTATGGAGAACTCGTATTTCTCAAAAGAGCTCGGCGGATATATGGACACAAATCTTCTTCCCGACCTTGGAAAGCTCTCAAAGGAGGGCTACAATTTCTCGGATCTTCCCGAGGGCTTCGGCGGTAATCCGTCCTCGACGGGCGCCAACTGGTCTGTGGCTTCAATGGTGAATATGAGCAGCGGCTTGCCCATGAAGGTGCCGGTCGGTGCCAATGCATACGGCTCTGCCGACAATTTCCTGCCGGGAGCTACCACAATAGGTGATATATTAAAAGAACAGGGCTATAATCAAACCGTTATGTTCGGTGCAGATGCATCCTTCGGCGGACTTGACTACTTCTTTGAGGAGCACGGCGATTACAATATAATGGACTACAAGCGTGCAAAACAAGATAACTTTATTCCTCAGGATTACAGCGTTTGGTGGGGCTATGAGGATGATAAGCTCTATGAATATGCAAAGATGGAGCTTACACGCTTGGCAGGCGAAGACAAACCGTTCTATTTCGTTATGGAAACGGCTGATACGCACTTCCCGGACGGCTACCTTTCTCCCAATGCCAAGACTCCGTTTGATAAGCAGTATGCAAACGTAATATTCTACAGCCAGGCAGAGACGGTCAAGTTTGTACGTTGGATACAGTCTCAGCCGTTCTATGAGAATACTACCATTGTAATTAACGGCGACCACCTTAGTATGGATCAGAATTTCTTTAAGGACTTTGACCCGAATTACAGACGTACATGCTTTAACCTTATACTTAATCCCACACCTAACTGCACCTCGGCTCCCGATACTCGCTTCCATAACCGCGAGTGGGCAACATTTGATATGCTGCCGACAATGCTCGCAAGTATCGGCGTTGAGATAGAGGGCAATAAGCTCGGTATAGGAACAAACCTCTTCTCTGATACACCGACTCTCTTCGAGCGTGACGGAACCGATTTTGTAAACGAAGAGCTTGAAAAACGAAGCAATTTCTATAACGAGCATATTCTTGTCGATTGGTCAAGAGTAGGCGGCGATAAAAAAGACAAATAATAAAAACGGGATGTAAAACATAAGTTTTACATCCCGTTTTTTGCTTATACGATTTTTGTATACTGAACCTTGTAATTACTAAATAACTATGCCGCCGTTTACGGACAGTACCTGCCCTGTAATATATGACGATTTGTCATCGGCTAAGAATGAAACCGCATTTGCCACGTCTTCGGGAGTACCGAGCCGCATTACGGGGATTTCTTCACGCAGCATATCTACGGTATCTTTACCGAGCTTTGTCACCATTTCGGTGTTTATAACGCCGGGGGATACTGCATTTACAGTAATTCCGGACGGAGCAACTTCTTTTGCAAGTGCTTTGGTAAGACCTATAAGGCCTGCTTTTGCCGCGGAATAATGCACCTCGCACGAGCCTCCCGTCTCGCCCCACATAGAGGAGATGTTTATTATCCTACCCGATTTTCTGTGAACAAAATAGGGGAGCACGGCACGGCAAAAGTAAAAAGCACCGCTTAGATTTGTGCTTATCATATTTTCCCAATCCGAATCCGTAATATCGGTGAGGAGCTTTTGCTCAGATATTCCGGCATTATTTACAAGTACGCTTATTTCGCCGAAGTCACGCTCTATTGCTTCAATTGCCGAAGTTATTTCCGAGCTGTCACGTACATCGCATTTATACGTTTTTGCGCTGCCGCCCGAAAGAGTTATTTCGTCAGCCGTTTTCTGTGCTTTTTCGGTGTTTCTGTTATATATAAGTGCAACAGAAAAACCGTCCTGTGCCAGTCGTTTTGCAATTTCGGCACCGATACCTCCGGAGGCACCGGTAACTACGGCTATGCTCATTATATTACCCCTTTAAATAAAAAGTACAGCTTGTTTGCGAAGTAATCGGAAAATCCGATTGCAGACAGCCTGCAAGCTTATAATATATTATCACATATACGGCGATTTCACAATCCAAGATGATATGTTTGTCAAAAACTGAACTTTTTTGCTTTTTACTATTGCAAAAACAGCGCGGTTCATTTATAATATGTGAGCAGCTAAATCAAGGCTGTTTTTGTTTTGAATAACATTTGCTACTGTGGCTCAGTTGGTAGAGCAGCTGATTCGTAATCAGCAGGTCGCCGGT
>ERZ827423.635-NODE-635-length-42108-cov-48.021758_pt1 | contig 42108 bp, 38 predicted proteins | sample MGYA00519775_ERZ827423 | MGnify/ENA primary metagenome ERZ827423 (study PRJEB31778, sample SAMEA3449296) | human gut metagenome | biome: human gut; feature: human-associated habitat; material: faeces | place: United Kingdom | collected 2010/2012 ... | reverse complement strand
GAAGCCTTCTGAAAAAATATTTTAGTTTTTTCTGCTTTTACTCTTGACTTTTGCGACTTTTTCTTTCTTTCACCGTTGACAAACCCGCCGCATCTGCGTTACAATGGCAGTCGTGGTATGTCTCAGTAGCTCAGCCGGATAGAGCGTGCGCCTCCTAAGCGTAAGGTCGGGGGTTCGAATCCCTTCTGGGACGCCAGATAATAACGCCGAAAGCCTTTGTTTTCAAGGGCTTTCGGCGTTATTACTGATCTGAAATTTTTTATTCTCTCGCTGGCAGGGTGAACTTGCTCGAACGACCGTCCGCCCTATCCGATACTTGTCTTTGGTATCGGATAGGGCGGGCAAATTTTTACAGGTCTGTTGCTTTTACTTTTCTGTCACAACCAATTGGATGCCGCGTTGTCAGAGCACTTCCTTCGAGACATAATTGGCGCTTTTTCCGCTGACGGCGGACTCGAAGTCTGCCACCAGCGGGTGCTTGTGCCAGCGGTGCAAATCCTCTGTGAGCCGGTAGGCGGTCAGCTGGAAAAACGGCAGGAACAGCAGGGGCGTCAACAGCGCGTCCGGTGAGGACGGCACAGGCAGATCTCCGCCGTCATCCGTGAAAAAGAACGTCTTTTCCGTGACCAGCGATGCGGCGCGGCTGAGTTGGGCGCCCCGCGCCCGATCATGCGGGTCGGACGCAAGGAAAAACAGGGTGTGGTTGGGCGTCAGGTGCAGCTCCGGGCCATGGAGGAACTCCTCCAGCTCGTAGGCACAGGCGGGTATCTGGAGCGTCTCCATCAGCTTCAGCGCCGCCTCCCGTGCCACGCCCCAGGCGGCGCCGGCTCCCGCGATGCAGACGGTCTGCATGGCGGACAGCTGCCGGTAACGGCTGCGCAGCAACGCCTCCCCTGCTGGGATGGCCTGCTCGTAGGCGTCTGCCCATTGTGCCAGCTTCTGCCGCTCTGCCGCAAGGCCGTCCTCGGAAAGCCGTCCAGCAAGGTGGGCGCTCCGCAGGGCGAACAGGCACAGGAACAGACACAGCGCCGTGACGCCCATGGTCACATAGCCCACGGACTCCTGCCCGCAGCCGTAGTCGATCAGCAGATCTGCGTGCGTCCGGAAGTCGCTGCTGAGGTCAGAGGTGATGCCGATAGCCGTACGTCCTTTGGCGCGGATGGTGTCCAGCGCGTGCAGCGCGTTGGTGCTGTACCCGCTCTGGGAGATGACCACCGCCAGTTCGTCCGCCGGCAGGCAGCTCTCATAGGCGCAGAAGGTGAATGGCTCTGTGACCAGCACCTCGCAGTCCAGCCATTTTCGGAGATAGGGGCGGACGCACAGGGCTGCGTTATAGGACGAGCCACTGGCCACCAGACGAAGGATGCGGACGGGACGGGCGGCAAAGGCCGCCGCCAGCGGCTCCTCCCACTGTCCCGCCAGCTGCCGCTGGAGAACGGAGGGCGTCAGGTATACATAGTCCCGCATGGTGCGCTTTTCCATCAGGCTCCCTCTCTTACATTGTCAGGTCGCCGTCCTTGCTGATCTTGTTGAATATGAGCAGGGAGAGCAGGGTCATCACGGTCAGCACCGTGGCCATGGCGGAGGCGATGCCGTAGTTGCCCCGGACGATCTGGGTGTAGATGGCCACTGTCAGGGTCTGAGTCTTGCCGGTATACAGCAGGATAGCGGTGGACAGCTCGCTGATGAGCGTGACCCAGCTGAGGATGGCGCCGGACAGAACGCCGGAGGACATCATGGGCAGCGTGACGGTAAAGAACGCCTTGGGCTTGGAGCTGCCCAGCGACAGGGCCGCCTCCTCCACATACAGCGGTATCTGCTGCAGAATGGCCACAGAGGAGCGGATGGTGTAGGGCAGGCGGCGCACCACCAGCGCTACCACCATGATGAGCATGCCGCCGGTGAGCACCAGCGGCTCCCGGTTAAAGGCGGAGATCATGGCAATGCCGATGACAGTGCCGGGGATGACATAGGGGATCATGGAGATCACGTCCACCGCGCCGGACAGCACATTCCGGCGGCGCACCGCCACATAGGCGATCAGCACAGCCAGGAACACCACGATCAGCAGGCTCACCGCCGGGATGACGATGGTGTTCTGGATACTCCTGCCCAGACGGGAGAACATGTCCTGATAGCTCTGAAGCGAGTAGCCGGCCACATAGATCTGGCCGCTGGTCTTCAGGAAAGAGGTGTACACCACATACAGCTGCGGCAGGATGGAGATGCCGACGACTACATAGGTGATAAAATGCACGATAAAGTTGGAAAAGCCGTGGAGCTGCTTCTTTTCGATGCGGTGCAGGGCGTTCATGGAGAAGGCCTGCTTCTTCGCCACAAAGTTCTGGGAGAAGTACACCACCATGGTGATGAGGATCGCGATGATAGCGATAGCGGAGGCGAAGCCCTTGTTCTGGGACACCTCGCCCACGAATTCGTTGTAAAGGATGACGGTGAAGGTACGGTAGCCCTCTCCGATCAGCATAGGAGTTCCGAAGTCGCTCATGGCGCGGACGAACACCAGCAGGGCGCCGGCCAGCACGGTGGGTGAGATCAGGGGCAGCACCACTGTGAAAAAGCGCTTGAAGCCGGTGCAGCCCAGATTTTCAGAGGCCTCCATCAGCGAGGCGTCCATTTTGCTCATGGCGCCCTGCACATACAGGAACACCAGCGGGAAAAGCTGGGTGACGAACACCAGCATGATGCCGTTGAAGCCGTAGATATCCGGCATGGTGATGCCGAACAGGCCGGACAGGAAGTTGGTGATGACGCCGTTGCGGCCCAGCAGCATGATCCACGCATACGCGCCCACAAAGGGGGCGGACATGGTGGCCATGACGATGCACATCCGCAGGAGCTTTGCGCCCCGGATCTTAAACACCGACATGAAGTAGCCCAGCACCACGCCTACGACCACCGAAGCGATGGTGGCGGCGATGGAGACCTTGAAGCTGTTGAGCAGCGTAATGGAATAATACTTGCGGGAGAAGAACTTGGCAAAGTTCTCCAGCGTGAAGTGTACGCCGTCAGAGAATGCCATCTTCAGCAGCAGGCTCAGGGGATACAGCAGGAAAAGTGCGTACAGCAGCAGGATAACAATGGTCGTCCAGCCCCATACGTCCAGCCGAAACCGTTTACTGTTCTGTCTCATAGTCTCAGCCCCTCAAATAGTTCTTTGTGCCGTCCTCGGAGAAAATGTTGATCTTCTCCTCCTTCAGTGTCAGGGTGACAGCGCTGCCGGGCTCCAGCTTCTCGTCGATGGCGGACTCCTGGATCAGCTCCACGCTGGCGCCGCCGGTCAGCTTCAGGTAGTAGTGGGTGTTCAGGCCCAGATACACGCTGTCCTCCAGCACGGCGGAGAGGCCCCCTGCCTTTTCGTCAGCGTGATGTACCACGAACTCCTCGGGGCGGACGGAGACCTTCACCGGCCCGTCGGGGATGGCGCGCCAGCTGTCGCGGGTAAAACGCTCACCGGTAGGGAACACCAGCGTGCCCTGCTCCATGCGGGCGTCGAGGATGTTGGTGCGGCCGATGAACGTGGCCACAAACGTATTGGCGGGACGCTGATAGATATCGCGGGGCGTACCGATGTGCTGGATCTTGCCGGCGTTCATCACAGCGATGGTATCGCTGATGGACATGGCCTCCTCCTGATCGTGGGTGACGTAGACGGTGGTGATGCCCACCTCACGCTGGATCTTGCGAATGGCCTGCCGCATCTCCAGGCGCAGCTTGGCGTCCAGATTGCTCAGCGGCTCGTCCATCAGCAGCACGTCCGGCTTGATGACCAGCGCACGGGCCAGCGCCACGCGCTGCTGCTGGCCGCCAGACAGATTCTCCGGCAGCCGGTCGGCGTACTGCTTGATCTGCATGATCTCCAGAAAGCGGTCTGTCTCCCGGGCGATCTCATCCTTGGGGGTCTTGCGGTTCTTCAGACCGTAGGCCACGTTCTTGGCCACGGTCATGTGGGGGAAAATGGCGTAGTTCTGGAACACCATGCCGATGTTGCGCTTGCTGGGCTCCTTGTCGTTGATGCGCTCTTCATTGAAATAGAAGTCGCCGCCCTCAATGGAATTGAAGCCCGCGATCATGCGCAGCAGCGTGGTCTTGCCGCAGCCGGAGGGTCCCAGCAGCGTAAACAGCTCTCCGTCGCGTATCTCCAGATTCAGCCCCTCGATGACGGTGGTGTCCCCGTACTGCTTCTTTGCGTTTTGAATGGTGATCTTGCTCATAGTCCTCTCGCCTTTCTTGATGCAGCAAGCCGCCCACCACATGCGGCAGGCGGCTTGCCAAATAGAAAATTTAGAAGGTGCCCTGATATACCTCGGTGAACTTGTCCACGATCTCGGCCTTGTGCTCATTGACATACTGCTGGTCCAGAGCCACCGTCTTGATGTCGGAGGCGGGACGGAAGTATTCGGGATAGCTGATGTCATCACGGACGGGACGCAGATCCAGATCGTTGCAGAGGATGTTCTGCACTTCCTGGCTCAGCACGAAGTCGATGAACAGCTTGCCGTTCTCGGGGTGGCTGCAGTTCTTGATCAGGCCCACGGTGCCGGGGGTCAGAACGGTGCCCTCCTCGGGATAGACGATGGCGACATTGGCGCCGGAGCGGGCCAGCGAGATACCGGCCTCCTCGTAGGTCAGCACAACGGTCATCTCGCCGTCAGCCACGGACTTCCAGGCGGCGCTGGAGCCGCTGGCCAGCTTGCCGTCCAGATTCTTGATGAGATCGGAAACAAAGTTCCAGCCCTCCTCGTTCTCCAGCGTCAGGCCGCCGAAGTCGGTGAGGATGGTCTCAATGTGCATCATAGCAGAGGAGGAGGCGGTGGGATCAGCAGAGGCGATCTTGCCCTTCAGCTCGGGGTTCAGCAGATCCTTATAGCCCTTGATCTGGATGTCGCCGATCAGGTCGGTGTTGTACATCAGGATGGCGCTGTCCAGATTGTAGTTGGTGCAGTAGCCCAGCGTGTTGCGGCAGCTCTCGATGAGGTTGGCATCCTCGGGGCTGACGTAATCCTGGAATACGTGCTTGTACTCGGAATAGGAGGACTCGCCGCCGCCGAATATCACGTCGCAGTAGGGGGCGTCGCCCTCGGCGTCGATACGGGCCAGCAGCTCGCCGGTACCGCCGGTGATGACCTCGACCTCAATGCCGTAGCGCTCCTCGAACAGGGGAACCACCGCATTGACCTGCGCATCCGTGGCAGCAGAGTAGATCACGAGCTTCTTTTCCTCTGCCGCCGCGCCGTCATCGCCGGCAGCGGGCTCGTCCTTCTGGGTGCCGCAGGCTGCCAGAGACAGAACTGTCGCCAGTGCCAGAAGCAGGGTCAGTATTCTCTTGATACGTTTCATGTTTTCATGCTCCTTTTTTGTTTTTTGCGGGGGTATGATTTTATTATAGAGCCATTAAAAAATGCGAAAAGCAAAAATCATGCACAAATCCGGAACTATTCTACACACCATTCCCGTCGTTTCGCATAAGCCGCACATCCTGTGCATACTGCGTAGGCGAACAGCCGATCTTCTTCTGGAACACGCCCCGGAAATAGCGGTACTCCGAAAAACCGCAGGCCTCGGCGATCTGGCTGATGCTCCTGTCCGTCTCCCGCATCATGGCCGTGGCCTTCTGCAGGCGGAAATGGGTGAGATACTCCGAAAAGTTGATGCCCGTCTCGCTTTTGAAGCGGCGGATCAGCAGCGTCTCGCTGTAATGGAACTTCTGGGCCATAATGCCGATGGTGATCTTCTCCGGATAGTGCTCCTCCACATAGGCCATGACCTGCCGCACCGGCTGGCTCTTGCCCTGCTGCACCGGCAGATCCCCCAGCGTCTGGGTGGTATCCGTCTGGCGGGCCAGCTCGTGGGCCATCAGGCGGTGGTGCTCCAGCTTCTGCTGGGCAAAGCGGATGGCCTCCTCCAGTTCGGAGGCCACCACCGGCTTGAGAAGATACCGCTGCACGCCGCTGTACATGGCGCGCTTGGCGTAGTCGAAGTCGGAGTAGCCCGTGACCACGATGGGCACGAAGAAGTACAGCCCTCGGGTCTGAAACAGCGCGTCCAGTCCGTCCATCAGGGGCATGTTCACGTCCAGCAGCACGATATCCGGCCGGTGCTGGCGGATCATCTCCGCCGCCTCCTCGCCGTTGGAGGCCTCCAGCGGGATGCTGCAGTTCAGTCTGGCCCAGTCCGTGCAGTAGATGATGCCCTTCCGGATCAGGGGCTCGTCCTCCGCGATCAGAACCTTGAACATGTCAATGCTCACCTCGTTTCATCCGCAGTGTCACGCGGGTGTATACCATGTATTCGCTCTCCACGGTGATGGTGCTCTCCTCGCCATACAGCAGGGCCAGACGCCGGGCGATGCTCTGCAGCCCGCTCTGGCGCACGTCCTTCTGCGGCGCGGTCAGGGAGCGCCGCACCTCCTCCAGCCGCTGAGGCTCGAAGCCGGTGCCGTTGTCCGTCACCACGATCAGCAGGAAGCCGTCCTCCATCCGCGCCGTCAGGTCGACATGAAGTGCCTGTTTGCGCAGAAATCCGTACTTCACGCTGTTTTCCACCACAGGCTGGATCCACAGCTTCGGGATCAGCACGTCCTCCACACCGCCAGCCAGCTCTATACGGTAGGAGAACTGGCCGTTCTGACGGAAGCGGATGATCTCCAGATAGTCCCGCAGCTTTTCGGTGTCGCTGCCCAGCGTGACCATGGAGCGGCTGGTGTCGGTACTGTACCGCAGCAGCGCCGTCAGACGGCGGATCATCTCGTCCGCCCGCTCCGGCTCGCCCAGCAGAATGGCGTAGCGGATATTCTCCAGCGTATTGTAGAGGAAATGCGGATGGAAGCGGGATTCCAGCTGAGCGATCTCGGCGCTGTTGTTCAGCTTCGCCAGCTCCATGTTCCGCCGGTTCAGCTCGTTGATGGTGTCCAGCATGGAGTTGATATGCGCGGCGATTTCCTGAAACTCGTCGCCGGTATCCAGCCGGATCTTGTGATCCACATTGCCCTGCTGGATGATGCTCAGCTCGTCGTGGAGCGTCTCCACGGAGCGGGAATTGCGGCTGGCGATCTCCCGGGAGACGCGGAGCAGTGTGAAAAAGAGCACGCCGAACATCAGCACAGCGCACAGGCAGCCGATGATGTAATAGGTGCCCCAGTGTCCCCGCTGCAGCAGTGTGTATACCACAAGCCCACCCACCGCGGGCTGCCCGGCGCTGACCATATACTGCTGGCCGTCTCTGGTGAAGCGGGTCTTTCCCGCACCGGTGAAGCGGTTGAGGTCATCCACCATTTCGGCGTTGCTGGCCACCATGACGGTGCCGCCGGTATCCGTGACCACATAATCGTAGGGCAGGCGTCCCATGGAGCGGTTCCATTCACTGCCGTCCAGCAGCAGGAAGGCATAACCCAGGCCGTCCAGCTGCCGGGCAAACAGCAGCCGGGAATCGCCGGCCGTCATGTAGTAAATGGTGGTATAGACATCCGTGCGCTCCGTCAGCCGCGGGATGACGGACTGGCAGAAGTACAGCAGATGGCTGCTGGGCTCCGCCATGGTGGAAAAGGCCGCGGCGCCGTCTCCGTTCAGCAGGAGCAGGTCACTGACCCGGTGGGAGGAGTAACTGAAGCGGTGGAACTGATAGGACATGTTCAGCTCGGTGATCTCTCCCGTGAGGAAGGACTCCATGACCGCCATGTTGTCCCCGCTGCGCAGATAGTCGGCGCAGGACAGGTAGGTGTCCCGGAATGCCTCGGTGAGCTGGCGGTTGTACTCCCGGTTCTCATAGTAGGTGTAGCCCTCGGAATAGATGGCCAGCAGCACGCCAAACAACAGTAGGAACGCCGTCAGGAGCACGGCGGTGCTGCGGGTGATCTGCGTCTTCAGCCGTTCCTGAAAGCGGGGCGCGGCGTCCGCCGCCCGTTTCATCCCGCTCATAGGGACCACAGCCCCCGCCGGGCCGCGCTCTCCAGCATCAGCGCGGGGTCGCAGCCCGCATCAAAGGGAAACGAGCTGTGAGTATGCATATCCGCCGTTGCAAGCATTTTGCAGCACCTCCGTTGAAGTAGTTGGCTGTATTATAGCACACCAACGTCACATGGCAAGCAGTTTGTCCACCAGCTCCGCTATGGCGTCGTGCTCGCAGTCGTGTTGGAGCACGATGTCCGCCAGCGCCTTGATCTCCGGGACGGCGTTGCCCACCGCGATCCCGATACCTGCGTGCTCGATCATGTCCCGGTCGTTCAGGTAGTTCCCGGCGGCCGCCACGTTCTCCGGCGGAATGCCCTCCATACGGCACAGCTCCAGCAGCGCGCTCCATTTGCCGACGCCCCGGGGCGTGATGTCGATGACACCCGGGTCACTGGACACATAGTCCAGCGCAAGACCGCCTCCGCGTATGGCGGCGACAGCCCGGCTCACGTTGCCGCTGGCCATCATGACCTGCACGCCCGCCAGCGGCAGCTCCTCCGCCGAGGCGTAGACCGCCGGGCGGCAGCGGATGCTGTCGGTGTATTCCCGGACGCCGGGGGACATGCGGCTGACGCCCATGTAGCCGGCGGCGATGACGTAGAGCACACAGTCGTTGTGCCCCAGACACGCACCGGCCAGCGCACGGACGCTTTCCGCGTCCGCCAGATGCAGCGACAGCACGGCGTCGTCCGCCGCACGGAGGATCTTGCCGCCGGTGTTGCAGATGACATAGTCTGCCTCCCGGTGGTCGCCGCACATGTTCCACATGTCAAATTCGTTGCGGCCCGAGGCGAAGCACACCACATGTCCCGCCTGCCGGAACCGGCGCAGCGCCTGCCGTGTCTTTTCCCCCAGCCGGTGATCGCGGCCCACGGATGTTCCGTCGATATCCATGGCCAGCAGCATGCGGCCCGTTATTCTCTTATCCATCGGTCACAGCGCCTCGCAGCCGGGCATCAATACGGGAACTGGCGGTAATAGCGCCGGATCTCCATGGGATGGCGGTTGATCTGCTCCATGTGGGCGTCAATGCGCTGGGTGACGGCGTGGGTCACCAGATGGGAAATGTCACCCCGGAACGCAGGGCTGATGCCGGTGAGGGGGTAGTCGGCAGCGTCGATAATGGTGTAATTGCCGCAGACCCGGGGCAGGAAGTTCTTCACACGCTCCGACAGCGGACGCTGGGCGTCCTCGCCCATAAAGAGGGTCACGGGCGTGTCCTTGTCCACGATCTCCAGCGTACCGTGGAAGAACTCGGCGGCATGGATAGACTTGCTGCGCAGCCAGTGCTGCTCCTCCCAGTAGCACATGGCGTAGGAGTAGGTGGAGCCGTACTGGTTGCCCGCGCCCACGAAATAGTGCATGGCGTCATTGCAGTGCCGCTCCGCAAAGGTCCGGCCGAAGTCGTCCGCCGCCTTCTCCGTCTCCACCAGCGCCTGGGGCAGATAGCGATCATACTCGGCGTACTGCTGCTCGTACTGGGGGAAGTCTCCGGCCAGCTGCATCAGGCGGTCCGCCAGCATGAAGAACTTCAGCTGCTCGTTCTGGGGATAGCGGATGGCGTAGTCGCTGAGCTTCTCCAGCGGGGTATCGGCGGTGTCCACGAAGCCGATGACCACCGCGCCCTGCGCCTTGGCCTTCTCCACCGCCGCCACCACCTCCTGCGTGGTGCCGGTGACGGAGGACAGTACGATCACCGTGTCTTTGCCGATGCGGCGGTTGCCGGTGGTGTTGTACAGCGCGGCGTTCTGCGCGATGATCTCCATGCCGCTGTACTCCTGCACATGGTTCTGGGTCTGCAGCGCGGAGGCGTAGGTGCCGCCGATGCCCAGATAGCAGATGTTTTTATAGCCGCGGCCCGCCACATCCGCCGCGATGCCCTCGATCTCCTTACGGATGGCCAGCGCACCGGCCACGCTGTCCAGCTGCTTCTGCTCGTCAAATTTTATCATAGCTTCCTATCCTTTCTGTTTCAGAATGATCCGATCATTTTTTTGTAGCCCGACGGCTACCGTACATCGTTATCATAGCATAACGCATACGGCCACGCAGGAAAAAAAACTGCACATTTCAGGAAAAAAGCTGTCGGTTTTGCATATGCCGGCAGTGGAAGTCTTGCGTGGATTTTGTGCTTTGTGCTATAATTCTGTCACTATCGGACAAGGAGGTCAGTACAGAATGGAGCTGGGACTTTTTACCTGCGGCTACCAGTATACGAATATAGAGTCGGCCTTTATTGACGCGGCGGCCTTCGGCTATGATTTTATCGAGCTGTGGGGCGGACGGCCCCACGCATGGGCGCCGGATATGGACGCCGGACGCGTCGCACAGCTGCAGGAGCTTTCCGCCCGGTACGCCGTGCCCATCCGCGTCTACACGCCGGAGCACAACGGCTATCCCTACAACTACATGCTGGGGGACGAGGGACAATGGGAGGACTGCATGCGCTATCTGGCCCGCAGCATGGAGGTATCCTCCCGGCTGGGTGCGTCCCGCACACTGATCTCCGTGGGGCACGGCGGCCATACGGAGCCGGCCCAGCGCCGGGCGCGGCTGCTGCGCTCGCTGCGCCGGCTGGCATTGGAGGCGCGGCAGGCCGGGCAGGTCATCCTGCTGGAGCCGCTGTCGCAGTTCGAGTCCAACACCTGCACCACCGCGGCGGAGCTGGCAGAGGTACTGGCAGAGCTGAACGACCCCTGCGTGCTTCCCATGTGCGACGTGGTGGCCTCCTTCGTACAGGGGGAGACAGCGGAGACGCTGTACCGGCTCACCGGCGGGGCCATGGCGCACCTGCACATTGCGGACAGCGACGGCCGCAGCGAAAACCATCTCCTGCCGGGAGACGGAGTACTCCCCCTGCAGGAGCAGCTGCAAGCGCTGCGGCGGGCCGGATATGACGGCGCGGCCACCATCGAGCTGGTGTCCATGTATACGGACGATCCCACTTATTACGCAAAATGCGCCATAGAAAGGGTAAGAGAGCTGCTATGAAACGGATCGGATGCGTGGGCGATAACTGTGTGGATCACTACCGTCAGACAGGCGAGGATCATTTCGGCGGCAACCCCGTCAATGTGGCCGTCTACACCCGCCGCCTGGGCGGCGGTATCTCCTATGTGGGGGCGGTAGGGACGGACGGACGCGGCGCAGCCCTGCTGGACGCGCTGCGCGGCCGGGGCGTGGATGTCAGCCATGTCCATGTGGACGAGGGCAGTACCGCCGTGACCTATGTGGAGCATATCAACGGCGACCGCGTTTTCGGGGACTACGACGAGGGTGTCATGGCCCAGTTTGCCCTGACGGAGGAGGACATCGCCTTTCTGGGCAGTCACGCGCTGGTGGTCAGCGGCCTGTGGGGACACGCGGAGGGATATCTGGCCCGTATCCGGCAGGCCGGTGCGGTCACAGCCTTCGACTGCTCAGACCGGCCGGAGGATCCGGCAGCGCAGACGGCGCTGCCCTGCACGGACATCGCCTTCTTCTCCGACGACGGCTCAGACGATGAAGCGCTGCGGCAGCGGCTGCGGCAGCTGGCGGCGCTGGGGCCGCGCATCGTGGTGGCCACCCGGGGGAGTCGGGGCAGCATGGCCTATGACGGGCAGCGGTTTTACGGGCAAGGCATCGTACCGTGCCGGGTGGTGGACACCATGGGCGCGGGCGACAGCTTTATCGCCGGGTTCCTCCACAGCTGGCTGGAGGGCCTGGACATCCCCGGCTGCATGGCCTCCGGAGCGCAGTGCAGCGCCGTGACGCTGGCCTATGAGGGCGCCTGGTGATGTGGGCGACATGTATACAGAAAGGGCGTGATCTCCACGCCCTTTCTGTATTTCCTGTCTGTATTTATTGGAGCAGCAAGGCAGCCTCCGCAGGAAACCTGCGGAGGCTGCTCTGTTTTCTCCCCCTGTGCGGGCGGTCAGTCCCAGCTCTGGTCCCAGTCCGGCCCCCAATCCGTGCCGGGATCGTACACCGGAGACTCCCAGCCTGCGGCGTACACCTTTCCATTGGCGTCATAGGCACGGCCGTCCTGGCCCACGGCGTAGCCCTCCGGCACGGCAAAATACTCCGCGCCGTCATAGTACCACAACCGCCCGCCGTCCTCCGAGAACCCCGCCTGCGTCAAATCGGCATAGGCCGCCGCATCGCCGTCACGGTAGAACACACCGGAATAGCTGCCGTCTGGCGCCTGGGTCTCGCTGGCCGTGACGTACAGCGCCAAGCTGCTGCCGTCCTGACTGAGCCTCGGATAGGCGAAGCCGTTCAGAAAGAGGTACGGCCCCCTGCCGTCCTCCCTGTCGTAGATGGTGCCGCTGGCCAGCCCCTCCGGTGAACAGGCGATATACTCCCATCGCGCTGTGTCAATGAGCAGCGTCTCCCCCAGGGCGTTCTGCCACATGCCGTCCAACTGGCTCAGCGGTATCTCCGGCAGATCGCTGTCGGCGGGGACATAACTCACGCCGTCCAGCTCCCCCATGCTGCCCTCCAGGCTGCGCAGGGTAAAGCCGCTGCCGCTGCGGGCCAGCAGGTACGAACCGTCACCGTACCGCAGCAGCACCTGTCTATTCCCGATGTCCCACAGATCCCCCTGACCCGTGCGGCCATACCATGTGCGATAGGTATACAGCGCCTCATCCGCCCGCAGGGCCAGCATACCGCCGTCCTCACCCTGCCAGGTGGTGCAGTCCTCCGCCAGATCCTCCCAGCGCAGCCACTCCGCCGTCACGGTGGAGCCGGATTCCTCCGGCTGGAACACGTACTCCCCGGTGTCCGCGTCCCAGAACCACACCATCCACACGTCTCCCCCCTCGGAATCGGTGAAGGTCATGGCCACATCGCCATCGCCATCGCCATTCCGGTCGGCAAAGTCAATAGCGGCAAAGGTGTCCCAGGGGTCCTGCACGTCCATGGGGTACACCACCTGTCCGAACAGCTCCTGGTCCGCGCTGTCGCGGTAAAACACAGCGTCTCCCTCATGGACGCATACCAGCACATCGGTATCCGCGCCGGAGCGCGAGATGATGCCTGCGGCCTGTACCACACCGGTGGCGCGCCAGTCGCCGCCGGATAGATCCTGCCCACAGGCGCTGAGCGCCACTGCCGCGGCGATCAGCAGCGGCGTCAATGTCTTTTTCATAGTCCGCTCCTCTCCACACATAAAAAATCCACCGTACTTATTGTACGGTGGATCGCTTTTCTCCACTACTAACCAAAGGTTAGTGCTGTGTCATTTCCAGAAGCCGCTTGCGCTTGGTGCGGGTATCACCCTCAATGAACAGCTTGGCGTAGATGCGGTTGACGTACTGCTTCACGCTGCCCTCCGACAGATAGAGCTTCTCCGCGATCTCGCGGTTGCTGAGCCGCGCCGCGACCAGCATGGCGATGTCCCGCTCCCGCGGCGTCAGCACGTTGAAGGCCATCGGCACCGCGCTGCGCTGCCGCACCGATGCGCACCGCGCCTCGTACCGCCGCCCCAGCTCGATCATATGCGGCACATCGCCCCGCTGGGGCATGTCCGCCAGCAGCGGCGCCAGATAGCGGTAGTTCTCCACCACCGGCATCACCAGTCCGTCCGCCGCTGCATCCTGCAGCACCTGCTCCAGAAGGCCGCGGGCTTCCGCCCGCCGCCCCAGCATCTCACAGGCTCCCGCCGTCTGGAGCTGCACGTGCATGGCCACCAACGCGTAGTGCATGGCGTCACACACCGCCAGCAGCTGCTGGCTGCGGCCGATGACCTCCGCATAAGCCCCCTGGGCCAGGTACACCTGGTTCTCAATGAGCTCCATCATGGGCTTTCCCGGCGCCAGATACCGCACCGACGCCAGCCGGTGCTCCCGAAACACCTCCGGAATGCTCTCCGTCTCGCCGATCAGCGCGTGGTAGTAGGCATCTGTACTGTTCAGGATATTCAGCCACGCCGCGTTGTGCTGGCACAGCAGCTCCCTGCGCCGCTGGTCAAAGTCCTGCCGCGGCGTCTCGCCGGTACACAGACTCAGCCGCCACGCCAGATGGTCGCAGCACAGGGCCATGTTCTCCTGTCCGTTGTCCCGGATCTGGGCGTAGGCGCCGGCCAGTGCGATCCGGGCATCGTCCAGCTGGCCCCGCAGAAACGCGGCCTCGCCCCGCATGATGTGCTCCGCCCCCTGTCCGTGGCCGTTGGTAACACAGTAGTAGTGGGGCATGCACTCGTCCATCTCCGCCAGCTCGCAGTCCAGCCGACCCGCCTGCCGATGGAACATCATCAGCACCGACGGGGACCCGAAGGTCCAGCCGCCCTGCCGCCGGATACTCACCGCCGGACGGGACATCTGGGCGCTGGCGCTGCGGTGCAGGCGGCTCATACCCGCGATGTCGTTGTAGAGCAGGAAGCTCATGATGAGGTCGCACTCGCCCCGCAGGTTGCCCCGCTCCTCCCCGGACATATCGGGCCGCGCATCGATGGCTGCCAGCAGCTGCTCCTTCAGCCGCAGCATCTCGGGGATGCGCCGCCAGTTGAACATGCTGCGCATCAGCACCAGCATGGCCAGCGGGTGCCGCTCCAGTACCTCCGGCAGGCACCGGTCCAGCCAGGAGAGCACCTGCTCCGGCGGCAGCAACGCGAGCAGGATGCCCGCGTCCTTCTCCACCACCCGCAGCACGCCGTCAAAGTCCTCCGCCCCGCCGTAGGCCCGCAGGGCCTGGAGATACTGGCCGCGTTCCTCGTACCACTGGCCGTACCGGCGGCGGCAGCGCTGCTGCGATTCCGGCGGCAGTGTCCGGAAGGTCCGCTGGGCACACTCCTTCATCATGTGGTGGAATCGGTAGGTCACGCCGTCCGGCAACCGCGTCACAAAGGCGTTTCGTGCCGTCAGGTCCGCGATCTGCGACGCCGCGTCCGCATATTCGGTGACGGCCTGCGCCATCTCCTCTGTGAACTCGTCCGCCAGCCCCAGCATGGCCAGAAACGTCTGACGCCGCAGGGACAGCGGCTGGATCATGGCGGCGGAGAACATGGTGTAGATATCGGAGCCGCCGTCCGGCAGTGTGCCACGCTCCGCCAGCGTCTGCAAGCTCAGATACGCGGCGGAGAACCAGCCCTCCGTGGTGTGCAGCAGCTGCTCCACCTGGTGGTCGGACAGCTCTGCGCCGCACCGGCGGGCGTAGGCGTCCAGTTCCTCCCGCTCCAGGCGCAGCTGCGCCGCGCCGATGCGCCAGACGTGCCGCCCCAGCCGCAGCACCTCCTGGGGCGGCAGAAACTCGTCCCGCCCCGCCACGATGAGGTGCGCATTCTCCGGCAGCCGGCGGGCCAGCACGCACAGAAAGGTCGACGCCCGCGGGTCTGCCAGCAGGTGAAAATCATCGATAAAGAGATAGCACGGTCCCAGAAGTGCCAGCGTGCGGCACAGGTCGTCGATGAGCAGGCTGGCCGATGCCTCATCCTGCGGGCACTCGTAGTCCCGCAGCAGGTCTATCCCCGCGTGGGTAAAGGCAGCCTGCACGCTCTGCCAGAAGATGGGCAGACTATCGGAGTAGACGCTGACGCGGAGCACCGCTGCCTGCTGCTGGCGAATGCGCTCCGCCAGATACCAGCTGACCGCCGTGGTCTTGCCGTAACCCATGGGCGCCACCACTGTGGTCAGTGCGCAGTGCTCAATGGGCCGCAGCTCCTCCCGCAGCCGCTGGGAGATGTAAATGGTATTGCCCTTCCAACGCTGTTTTGCCACAGCGTTTCCCCCTCTCTGTCCCGCCTTGCGGCGGGTATGTCTGATGTGCGCTGCGGCCCTCACGCCGCGTTGTCCAGCTGTGTCAACGGCCGCTCCCAGCGGGGCGTGCCCCAGCCGGTGGTGTCAAAGCCGCTGCGCACCGCCTCCACCATCAGCGTCAGCTTCTGCCGGATGGCGGGCTGCGCCGCCAGTTCGTCGGCAAAATCATCGGAGCCCATGATGTACTCCATGATGCGGGCGCGGTCCTCCCGTGCATTCATGGTGGAGTAGTTGTCCACGAAGTGGACATCCTGCCCGCCGCCGAAGAACAGCCAGTCGCCGTCCGCCTCACTCATAGCCGTGTCGTAGTCCTCATAATAGGTGAAGCCCTTGGGGTTGCAGGCAGCCCATGCTTCGCTGTCGATGGCGTCCCACTGCAGGCTTGTCAGCCGGTCCTCCGTGGCGTGCCAGATCTCGTGACACAGCAGTTCCTCCGGCGCACCGGCGTTCACCGTATAGGCGACGTAGTGCCACAGGGGACTTTCGAAGGACAGCCCGATGACGCTGTAATCCATGTGGAAATCCGCCACCGGCAGGAACTGTACGCCGCCCTCTCCCAGCTCTGTGCGGAACTGGGCGAAGAAGCCGTCCGGGTACAGAGCCAGCGTCCGGTCCAACGCCTCCAGCGCCTGATAGATAGCGCCCACCTCGTCGTCCAGACCCGCCTGGTCGGTGGTGACGATCTCTTCCCCCGACGCCTGGCAGGGCTGGGCGCATTGGCTGGACAGCCGGATGCTGACGCTGTACTTTTCCTCCAGCCGGTCGGCGTAATGCCGCAGCTCCTGCATATTATCCGGCAGCTCACCGCCGGCCAGCTCGCCCCAGTACACCTGAGGGATGCTCTGGTCCACCGTCATGGGCGACGGTGTCTCCTCCGCGGCGCTGCACGTCTCGAATGTCAGCTGCGCAGGGTCCACCGCCGTCAGCACGTAGCTGCCGCTGCCCTGCCGGTACAGTACGTTCACCAGCACCTGCGCCTCCGGCAGCCAGCAGCTGTTCAGCTCCATGCCGCCATCCATGGCGCAGTGTCCCACTGTCTGGCCCAGCCGGTACAGCTCCTGACCGCCGCCATCGCCCCCGCTGCGGTAGGCGTACTGGGAGCCTTCGATCATCTCCAGTTCCATGGCCGTGTCGCCCAACTCCGTGGCCAGTCGGTACGTGCCGTCCTCTGCGGCGTACCGCAGGTCACAGCTCTCCTCTTCCTTGAAGGATCGCAGGCTGATGCCGTATTCCGTGAAGCTCATGCCCTGCACTGTGTCCTGAAGCATCAGGCACTTCCCGCTGTCCAGATCCACCAGCGCCATGCCGCACTCGCTGCTGTACGGTGACAGCATACACCACAGCTCCAGCACATTCTCCGTAGGGTGGTACTCCCCCGCAAATGCAAAGCGCAGGTTTTCCTCCAGCTTCACCAGCAGGGTATCGCCGGTGGCGGTGTCTTGCCGATACAGCGCCGTTCCGCTGAGGTAGTAATACGACGCGCCATCGTGACTCAATACGCCGCCGGGCTCCGCAGGCCGGAACTCTCCGGCGTCCTCCAGCTTCGCGTTCAGGAACCGGTACACCATTTGGGTGCTGTCGTCCCACTTGTAAAATGCCAGGCGGCCGTCCTGAAATGTCTCCTCCGCCATGGTCCAGGCGCCGTCCAGCCGGCGCTCTGCCTCCAGACGGTCCCGCTTCACGTCCACTATCTGCACGGTGGTCCTGTCGCTTTCGTAGTCTATCCAGCACAGTGCCGCGCCGTAGCCGCCGGTGCCGGTCATGGCGGGATAGCCCTGGATATCTACGCAGGACAACTCCGTCACCGCCTGACGCAGCCCCGTCTGCTGCCCGCCGCAGCCGGTCAGCGCCCATATCATCAGCACCAGCGCCGCCGTCAGCAGCACCAGTCTGTTCCCGCTCCTCTTCATCGGCCGCTCCCTTCCCTGAAAAACAGGGCCTCTCCCGCGAGGGGAGAGGCCCCAGCCGTTTGCACGTTATCCCGCCGCGCCCAGATCCAGCGTCAGCGGCTCCTCATAGGACGCCGCACCGGCGATGGACCCGATGGGCAGATAGACGTAGAGATTTCCCGCCGCATCCGCGTAGGTCATCACATCCAGATTGATATTCTCGTCGGACAGCGTCCATGCCCGCCGCTCGGCCACCAGCTCATCCGTGTCGCCGCCAATACCGGCGTACTTCCCGTCAAACCTCTCGGCTGCCGCCTGACGCACTGCCGCAAGGAACGTCTCCGGCTCCACCTGCAGCGTCTCCAGCAGCTGCGCCGTGGTCATCTGCTCCCCCGTGGCCGTGTCGTACAGGTACACGCTGTGCGTGTTCATGTCGAAGCCCCAGCCGCAGGATACGATCAGAGACAGCACGTTGCCGCACTGATACGTCTCCCACGTGATGTACATGCACGACAGGCTGACACCGCCGGCCATGCTCTCCTGCGCCTCCCGCACGATGGTGCCGTAGGTCTCGTCGATGGTCCGGTTGATGGCCGCCGCACCTTCCGTCTCCGCCAGCAGCTGGGGCACGCGGTAGGTGTAGCGCCCACTGTTGCCCACGCCGTCGGTGTAGTCAAAGGACTCGCTGTAAAGCTCCTTCACCTGCGGCGTCTGGTGTACTGCGCCTGGCGTGAAGTTGTAGATCGTCCCCTTCTCCGTGATGGCATTCAGCATGCCGTCCGCCAGGCTCAGGCACGGGACGTACAGCACCTCGCCGCTGTCCCCCGCCACCGTCACCGCCAGGTTGGCCATGATGTCGCTGACGTTGCCGCGCAGGCACACCGGCGCACCGTCAGCGCTCTCGTACAAGATGTCGCCGTAGGGCGATGCATCGTTCAGCGGGTCATAGCTCTGCACCGTGACCTTGGCGCTGCTGTCCGCAGACACGATGCAGTACACCTCGTCGCCGTCCTGCTCCACCACCTGCTGCTCCGTCATGTCCGCCAGGAAGGGGAACGTCTGGGTCCAGCCGCTCTCACTCAGCCACGCCAGCACGTCATCGCCCTGCATATAGCCCAGGAATGCCACGCCGCACTGGCTGCCGCTGTTCGCGATCTCCTGCCGCAGCAGGGCCAGCGTGTCCGTCTCCGAGGTCTGATCCTTATTGTTTTCCGCGCCGCCGCAGCCCGCCAGTATCAGCAGGCACGCAGCCAGCAGCAGCGTCCATACTCGTTTCATAGGTTTCCTCTCTGCGGGCCCCGCCCGCGTCCGCAGCCCCGCGCCGTCGGCGCCGGGGGTTGTTGTGGTTGCTGTGTCTGTTCTGATTATATAAGAAGCCTATGCAAATTGCAATCCCTCATCGCGCCGGGGGGGATGTTCCGCGCTCTTGGGCGCGGGGATATTTCGCTCTCCGGAGCGCCCCACTTTTGCCAATAGCGGCAAAAGCGGGCAAAAACGGGCAATAGGCCAACGGGAACGCCGGCCCCTACGGGGTACAGGGATGTGCATCACGGGAAATGCGGGGAATACGGGGTATGTATATCGGGCACGGCAAAAAGCGCAGCAGGTGGGGCGTTTGGCGTCATTTTGTCATTCGTTCGTATGTATAGTAACGCACAAGCCATAAAAAGAGAGGACCGGTCAGCCGGTCCTCTCTTTTTATATTGTTCTTCAGCCTTGGGAGCGGATGTAGCAATCATATTCGCCGCCCCAGTAGAGAATGTTTTCGTCCGCCACGGTGACATTGTACTCCACGTCATCCAGCATGGTGGAACGGGCGAACCAGCTGCCCTCCTCCTGGGAGGGGATGAGCTCGCCGTAGTCCATCATGGCGTCCATGTCGCCGGTGCAATCCAGCAGGGTCCAGACGCCGTCCGCAGTGATCTCCAGGCGGCTGTCGCCGTCCACATCGCCGTCCTGATACCAGTCGCCGGCCAATACAGAGACGTCTGCCGTGGGTTCGGGCTCCACGTCCTGGAAATCGTCAGGCGTGCCGGAGCCGCCGTAAGTGAAGGTGCCGATCTCGGCCACGGTCAGCTCCGCGCCGTCCAGCTCACAGCGGTAGGCTGTGCCGTTGTGGTCGTTGTAGGCATAGACATAGCCGTACTCCTCCACATACTGGAGGTAGCCGCTGTACTCCCAGTTGGCGCCGGCGTAGAGAAGCCAGCGGACCTCGCCGCTCTCCCCGGGCTCCACCTCAAAGCTGTCGTAGTCACCGGTGCCGTTGGACCAGATGCCCAGATAGTCGCCGTAGTCGAACTGAACAGTGTCGTCCTTGGCCATGTCCTGGATAGTGTCGGGAGCGCTGTCGTCAGACCCGCTGCCGCCGCAGGCCGCCAACGTCAGGCAGAGGGCCGCCAGCAGGGCCGCCAGCACCGTTCGCCGCAAAAACTTGTTCATGCTCATTCCTCCTGATCGTTCCGTTTCCCGCGCCGCAGGCCGGACGCCGCGGCGCCGCGTTCCGATGGCACTTCGCGCCATCGTATGCCATTATATGGCAGGCAGTGCGGGATAACGATTAACCAAAGGTTAGGGATTCTGGGCAAAAAAAGAAAGACGCATAGGCGTCTTTCTTTTTTGACTGTGTAAGAAACTTACTTCAGCTCGACCTTGCCGCCGGCCTCCTCGACCTGCTTCTTCATAGCCTCGGCATCGTCCTTGGACAGAGCCTCCTTCAGGGTGTGGGGCACGCCCTCGACGGCAGCCTTGGCCTCGGCCAGACCCAGGCCGGAGATCTCGCGGACGACCTTGATGACCTTGATCTTCTGAGCGGCATCGAAACCGGTCAGGACCACGTCGAACTCGGTCTTCTCCTCAGCGGCGGGAGCAGCAGCGCCGGCAGCGGGAGCAGCCATGGCGGCGGCGGAAACGCCGAACTCCTCCTCCAGAGCGTGCACCAGCTCGGACAGCTCCAGAACGGTCAAACCCTTGATCTCTTCGATCATAGCAGTAATCTTCTCAGACATTGTGATAGCCTCCTATTTGTGAGATTTTTGTAAAGTGTGTGCGGGCCTGCCGCCCGCGGGGGTCAGGGAGCCGATTTACTCGGCGGCAGCGCCGTCTTTCTCGGCGATCTGCTTCAGCACGCAAGCCAGGGCGGAAATGGGAGCCAGCATGGTACCCAGGACCTGAGCCTGCAGCACGGGCAGAGCGGGGATAGAAGCCAGAGCATTGACAGTTTCCATGGAAACGACCTTGCCGTCCATGAAGCCGCCCTTGATCTCGAACTTATCCTTCAGCTTCTTGGCGTAATCCGCGATCACGCGTGCGGGGGCGACGGGATCATCAGCGCAGATAGCCAGAGAAGTGGTACCGTTGAGCTGATCGTCCAGTTCGTTCAGACCGCAGTTGTTGAAAGCGAAACGCAGCAGGGTGTTCTTGATGACAGCGTATTCAATGTTGTTCTTACGGCACTCAGCACGCAGCTCGGTATCCTCTGCCACGGTGATGCCCTTGTAATCAACGATGATGCCGGCAGCCGCATTCTGCAGCTTGTCGGTCAGCGCCGCCACGATCGCCTGCTTTTCAGACAGAACCTTTGCGTTGGGCATTCTTTGTTTTCACCTCCGTCAGAATTGTCGGTGCGTTCAAAAAAGGAAACCGTCCCCATGCCAAAGGACATGAGGACGGTGAAAAGCAATCATTACGATGTGCCATCCTCGGCGGGACTTACGGCTTTCGCCACCTGCTGTCTTTGGAACGCAACCAATATTATACCAATGGCATGACGGCTTGTCAAGCCAAAGATAACGGTTTTTTCAGCCTTACAGCTGCTTGTTGGCGTTCATCTTCACGCCGGGTCCCATGGTGGAAGCGGCCACGCAGGACTTGATATATTGGCCCTTGGCAGCGGCGGGCTTGGCCTTGATGATGGCGCCGATGAGAGCGGAATAGTTCTCAAACAGCTTCTCGGAGCCGAAGGACACCTTGCCGATGGGGCAGTGGATGATGTTGGTCTTGTCCAGACGATACTCGACCTTACCGGCCTTGGCTTCCTGAACGGCCTTGGCGGCGTCGGGAGTCACGGTGCCGGACTTGGGGGAGGGCATCAGGCCCTTAGGGCCCAGGACCTTACCCAGACGACCGACAATACCCATCATGTCGGGAGTGGCGACGACGACATCGAAGTCGAACCAGTTCTCCTTCTGGATCTTCTCCACCAAATCCATCTCGCCCACGTAATCGGCGCCGGCGGCCTTGGCAGCCTCGGCCTTGTCGCCCTTGGCGAACACCAGAACGCGGACAGACTTACCGGTACCGTTGGGCAGCACGATGGCGCCGCGGACCTGCTGGTCGGCGTGACGGGAGTCAACGCCCAGCTTGACGTGGAGCTCGACAGTCTCATCGAACTTGGCGCTGGCGGTCTTGCAGATCAGCTCCAGACCCTCCTTGGGGTCATACAGCATCGCCTTGTCGATCTGCTTGGCGCTTTCCTGATATTTCTTACCTCTAAACATCGTTACACCCTCCTTACTCGCCAACGACAACGCCCATGGAGCGGGCGGTACCGGCGATCATGCTCATAGCGGCCTCCAGAGACGCGGCGTTCAGGTCGCGCATCTTCAGCTCGGCGATCTTCTGGATGGAGGCCTTGGAGATGGTAGCGACCTTTTCCTTGTTGGGAACGCCGGAACCGGACTCAATGTTGCACTCCTTCTTGATCAGGACCGCAGCGGGAGGGGTCTTGGTGACGAAGCTGAAAGAGCGGTCGGCATAGACGGTGATGACCACGGGGATGATCAGGCCCATGTCGTTCTTGGTGCGCTCGTTAAACTCCTTGGTAAACGCGGCAATGTTGATGCCGTGCTGGCCCAGAGCGGGGCCGACGGGGGGTGCGGGAGTTGCTTTGCCCGCAGGGATCTGCAGTTTGACGTATCCAACTACTTTCTGTGCCATTTGTAGGCACCTCCTTCAATAAAATGTGGTAGCGGCCGGTCCATACCGGAACCGCTTTTGGCGAGATGACGCGCATCTCTCCCACTTGCGCCGGAGTCGTACTGCTCCGGCCTGTACGGCTGCGCCGTACTCAGTTGCTGCTGACCTCTACCTGATCCAGCTCCAGATCCACCGGCGTTTCGCGACCGAACATGGAGACCACCACGCGGACACGATTCTTGTCCGGTTCGATCTCCTCCACCGTGCCGGTAAAGCTGGCCAGAGGTCCTTCGGTGATACGGACGGTATCGCCCACATGGTACAGCACCACGATCTCGCGCTTTTCCATGCCCAGAGCGGCCACCTCGTCCTCAGTCAGAGGGATCGCCTTGTTGGCTTCGCCCACAAAGCCCGTGACGCCGCGGATGTTGCGGATCAGGTGCCATGTGTCATCGGTCATGACCATCTTGATGAGAACATAGCCGGGGAACACCTTGCGCTGGATCTCCTTGGAGACGCCGGACTCGGTGATCTCGGTGACGGTTTCCATGGGGATCGCGATCTGAAGGACCATATCCTCCATGTTCCGGTTCACCACGGACTTCTCGATGGCGGCTTTCACCGCGTTCTCATAGCCGGAATAGGTATGGGCTACATACCACTTCGCGTTATCAGCCATTCCCGTTTCCTCAGGCGAACAGGCCGACCAGCGTGTTCACCGCCAGAACGCTGACTGCATCAAAGATCCAGATGCACGCGCCCACCAGCAGGGAGCACAGGATCACGGTGCCCGTGTTCTTCATGGTGGTCTTGCCGTCAGGCCATACGACCTTCTTCAGCTCGCTTCTCATTTCGCGGAACCACTTGCCGTGGTCCTTCTTGACCTTCTTCTCTTCAGCCATAGCTCACTATCTCCTTCCGGTTACTTCGTCTCAGTGTGGACGGTGTGCTTTCTGCAGAAGGGGCAATACTTGTTCAGCTCAAGCTTGTCAGGGGTATTCTTCTTGTTCTTCATCGTGTTGTAGTTTCTCTGCTTGCACTCATTGCATCTCAGGGTGATCTTCACGCGCATTAACGGCACCTCCTTATTAGATTAGGTCCGAGGACCCTTTGCCTCCCTGCCGGATGCCGGCTCCCTGCGCGCCCGAAGCGAAAAGCGCGCAAAAAGAAAGCACCCACTCACAGGTAATACCAAGTATAGCACGGTTTTTGGCAGAGGTCAACTGATTTTTTGGAAAAAATACAGCTTTTTCGGGGGTTTTCCGACTTTTCCGGTTGCAGGCGGCGTTCTTTTTGTGTATGATAATGCCACTGAACGGAAAGTGCAGGTGCATTACCTATGAAAATCATGGCCATCGACTACGGCGACGCCCACACCGGCATCGCCATTTCGGACTATACCGAGACGCTGGCGGGGCACTCCGAGGTGCTCCACAGCCGGAAGCAGGAGGAGGTACTGGCGGGCATCCGGCGGCTCATCGCGGAGCACGACGTGAAGCTGCTGGTGCTGGGCTATCCCCGCAACATGGACGGCAGCGAGGGGCCCCGGGCGGAGAAGTGCGCCGCCTTCGGGGAGCTGCTGCGGCAGGAGACGGGGCTGGAGGTCATCCTCTGGGACGAGCGGCGCACCACCATCGACGCCCACAATATCCTGTTCCAGAACGGGCAGAATGCCAAAAAGCGGAAAAAGACCGTGGATGCGGTGGCGGCGGCGCTGATGCTGGAGGGTTATCTCACCCGCCGCAGGCTGGAGGCGCAGAAATGAGCCGGGATGTCATCATCATCGGCGGCGGCGCCAGCGGTATGATGGCGGCGCTGGCCGCCGCGGAAAACGGCTGCCGCGTCACGCTGCTGGAGCGGCAGAGCCGGGTGGGACGCAAGCTGCTGGCCACCGGCAACGGGCGGTGCAACCTGACGAACCACAACGTCTCCCCCGCCCGCTATCACGGCGGCGACGGATTCTGCGCCTACGCGCTGGATGCCTTCGACGTGGGGGCTACGCTGCAATTTTTCGCCTCGCTGGGGCTTCTGACGGTCGCCGAGGACAGCGGGCGCGTCTATCCCATGAGCAACATGGCGGGCAGCGTGCTGGATGTGCTGCGCTACGCGCTGGAGCGTCCCGGCATTGAGGTCGTCACCGGTCAGGCGGTCTCCTCCGTGAAAAAGACGTCCGCCGGCTTCACCGTGCGGACGGAAACGGATACATTCTCTGCCGAAAAGCTCATTCTGGCAGCCGGCGGCTGCGCCGGCAGCAAGGTAGGCGGCGTCATGGACGGCTATCAGCTGGCCAAGAATCTGGGACACCACAGGACGCAGCTCTACCCCTCCCTCGTCCAGCTGAAGACCGACCCCACCTACCCCCGCGCGCTGAAGGGCATCAAGGCCGAGTGCGGCATTGCCATCCGGCGAGGCAATGCGTCGGTGGCAGAGAACCGCGGCGAGGTGCTGTTCACCGAGTACGGCGTCAGCGGCCCTGCCATCTTCGACCTCTCCCGCGCCGTGTCCACCGGCGGCGAGGGGCTGTACTGCGTGCTGAACTTCTTCCCCGACTGGGATCTTGAGGAAGTGCTGCACTGGCTGCACCTGCGGCGGCAGACCATGGCCGCCCATGAGGCGTCCACCCTGCTGGTAGGCTCCTGCCACACCCGGCTGGGGCAGATGCTCTGTAAGGCCGCCGGCTTCACCAATCAGCCGGCCGCCTTCCTTACTGACGATGACCTGCGCCGCATCGCCGCGCAGGCCACAGGCTTTACCCTGCCCATCACCGGCACCTGCGGCTTCGACCAGGCGCAGGTAACGGCGGGCGGCTTACAGACCGGCGAGTTCGACCCCCGGACCATGCAGAGCCGTCTGGTGCCGGGGCTGTACGCCTGTGGCGAGGTACTGGATGTGGACGGTGACTGCGGCGGTTTCAATTTGCAATGGGCGTGGTCCTCCGGCCGATTGGCCGGGCAGCTCCGATAAAAAAGAAAACGAACCGACCCCTATTTCCGGCGGCAGCCGCCGGAAATAGGGGTTTTTGCCGTTTTTGGCAAAAGGCCGCCTCCGACCATTTCCGCCGGAAACGGATGCTATAATCCTCCGCGAAAGGCAAGAGGCTTGCCGCACTGACGCAGGACAGGAGGACGGAGCGATGAACAGGTACGGAAGGACAGGACTGCGGGTACTGGGCGGCCTGCTGGCGCTGGTGCTGGCGGCCACGCTGCTGCCCGCCGCAGTATACGCCGCAGGCGGCGCGTATCAGGTGGACGAGGACAGCGTCTATATGAACATGGAGGACAGCCGCCCTGCGGCCTTGGCGGCGCAGGTATCCAGAGCCCCGGCGGACAACGTGACCATGCAGCTGTTCAACTACACGGGGGCCATCAACGGACAGGGACCGCTGGAGTTCTATCACAGCTGGGGCGCCTCGGTGGACGGAGACGCCAGCGGAAGCGGAGCGCGGCCCAGCATGTCCCCCACGCTGGAGGACAACAAGTGGCCCTACGTCACCGGCATCCCCGGCAGTAAAGCCAGCGGCAGTCTGGGCTATCTGTTCAGCGACAGCGCCGTCCCCGGCAAGACCGTCTATTCCGTGGGGCGCGGCGGCAGCACGGGGCTGTTCCAGCGGGACAGCAAGGGCTATCTCTACTATGATTCTCTGCGGAATGCCGCCAGCTATGACGCGGCCAGCGGGCGGTTCCAGCTGTATGACGGCATCGTGCGGCCCTGGTACACCGGCTATGTGGAGCCTGACGGCAAGACAGTATTCGACGACAGAACGATCGCCTTTAACGGAAACTTCCTGCCGTTCAACGACCTGACCGGTGCCACAGAGACCCCCAGGGGCAGGAGTCCCGCCGCCTACCGCCTGCCGGATGGCAAGGTGGACCTGTGGTTCGGCATGTCCATGTCCTTTGACTTCTACATGCCCGCCGACGGAAAGATCAACGGCGAGGATATGATCTTCCAGTTTCTGGGGGACGACGACGTGTTCGTCTACATCGACGGCGTGCTGGTGCTGGACATTGGCGGCACCCACGGTGCCAACAGCGGCTCCATCAACTTTGCTACCGGTGATGTGACCCATCCAAGAGAGGGGGTGTCCGGTGCGGCGGAGGCCGATGACTACGTCACCACTACGCTGGCGAAAAAGTTCCAGACCGCCGGTATGACCGGCAGCTTTGACGGCAGCACCTTTGGGGACTACACCAAGCACACGCTGCAGTTCTTCTATCTGGAGCGGGGCGGCAATGTGTCCTACTGCTATCTGCGGTTCAACACACCTACCCTGCCAAACAACTCCCTGACCGTGGCCAAGGAGCTGTCCGGCGGCGAGCAGGAGCTGAACCGCTATCTCGCCGGTGCCATGGACTATCGGTTCCGCGTGCTGCGGCCGGACGGCAGCCTGTACGTGCCGGAGGGCACGGCGTATCAGCTGCTGGAGAACAGCACCGCTGTGGGCAGCGGCGCCGTGGGGGCAGGCGGGTACTTCACCCTGAAGGCGGGGCAGATGGCCCAGTTCACCGACATGCTGACGCTGGGCGGTGGAAGCTATGACTATCTGGTGGAGGAGACCATGCCGGACCGGCTGACGGGACAGTACCGGCAGGTGCAGTACACCGTGGGCAGCGGCACCGGCACCACCGTCAGCCCCACGGCGGAGGAGGATTTCACCGGCTTCCGCACCGATACCCTCACCGCCGCGGCCACCCAGCTGGTAACGTACCGCAACGTGGTGAATACCAGCGCTCTGGGCGAGCTGCGGGTGACGAAACAGGTGGCGGAGGGCTCCGACGCCGCGGTGGGGCGAGCGTTCGACATTGGCGTGGCTCTGGGCGGCGAGGCGGTGCCGGCGGGCACGCCCTACACGGTGAACGGCGAGGAGCGGACGGTGGAGACGGCGGGCATCGTGCCCCTGGCCCATGGAGAGACAGCGGTGTTCACCGGACTGCTGGCGGGCACGGCCTACGCCGTGACGGAAACGCCGCCGGAGGGCTGGCGCGCCGCTTTTGACGCCGCCGTCACGGCGGAGGGCGTCGCTTCCCCCACAAGCGCCGACGGTGAGGTGCCGGTGGGCGGCAGCGTGGCCGTCACCGTCACCAACGCCACCTATGACTACGCCATCTCCCTGCCGCTGACCAAGACGCTGCTGGGCGCGGCGGCAGGCCAGCGTCAGACGTTCCGGTTCCTGCTGGAGGAGACGGACGCGGAGGGGAATGTGCTGCGGCAGGTCCACGAAACGGGCATCACCGTCACCGGTGAGGAAGCTGCCGATGGGCGGCTGGTCATCGGTCTGGCCGCCGGCGACACCGCGCCCCGCTACTACCGCATCCGCGAGGCGGAGGCCGACGGCTTCTGGTGCGGCGGCGAGATGTACCGTGTGGCGGTGCTGCCCAACGGTGTGGATGGCGCGGTGCGTATCACCGTCAACGGCAGCGTATGGGACGGCGGTGCGCTGGCCTTTGTAAACCGCACTTCCCGGAGTCTGACCGTCCGCAAGACGGTGGAGGGCGAGATGGGCGACCGGTCGAAGGCATTCCCCTTTACGGCGGTGCTGACGGTGGACGGTCAGGCCGTTCCCTTCCCGGCCGGCGAGGGCTACACCGTGTCCGGCGGGCAGGCAGTCTTTGCCCTGCGCCACGGGGAGAGCCTGACCTTCACCGGACTGCCTTACGGCGGGGTCGTGACGGTGACGGAGACGGAGCATGCCGGTTACACCGTCACCAACAGCGGCCGCAGCGGCGACAGCGGTGCGGTGACGCTGGGGGACGGCGGGGACCTGGTGTTCGTCAACACGAAGCGGGCCGTCCCCGATCTGGGCGTAGCCGGAGGCACCCTGCTGCCGGCAGGCGCGCTGGTATGCTGCGGCGGCGGGCTGCTGCTGTGGAGTCGGAAGCGCCGCGCCTGACCTTTTTTGTGCTGCGCCGCATCTGCGGTTTTGATACAGCAGAACACATTATGTTGCAAGGAGGACTACGTATGAAAAAATGCTTTGCCCTGCTCCTGACGCTGCTTTTGGCGCTGGGACTGACCGCCACAGCCTTTGCCGTGGAGGGAGAGACGCCCACGAGACCCAGCATCACAGTGGACGGCCAGACCTACGAGGACATCACCGAGGTACCCATCACCAAGCTCTATCAGCTGGTGAACGACGGGACCGTCAGTCCCGCCGAGACGTTCCGCTTCTCCATCGCGGCGGACAGCGTGACGGACTCCGCCATCACCGCTGCGGCGGATATGCCTGTCTTTACTCCCAGCACCTTTGACATCGCCTTCAGTGAGGGCGCCGCTACGGCGGCCGGTGCGTCCAGCAGCTTCGCGCTGCCCTTGCCGGAGTTCTCCAGCGTGGGTATCTATACCTATAAAATCACTGAGAGCGCGGGCAGCACCGCCGGTGTCACCTACAACGGTCAGGCGCTGTATCTGAAGATCACGGTGCTGCAGCCGGAGGGGGAGGGCAAGGTCCGCGTGGCCGCCGTCCATCTGGGCAGTGCGGATGGCAGCAAGCAGGATAACATCCTCAACACGTATTCCGCCGGTACGCTGAACGTAACCAAGACCGTTGCCGGTCTGCTGGGCGACCGTGACAAGGACTTCCGGTTCCATGTGACCCTGACCAGACAGTCGGGCTATGACATGAACAGTACCATCGGCTTCTCCGTGGCCGGCGTGGACCAGAGCTTCACCCCGGCGTGGGATGACAACGGCCAGTGTACTGTGGACTTCACCCTGAAGCACGGGCAGACCGCCAGCCTGACCAACCTGCCCTACGGCATGAGCTACACCGTCACCGAGGATGACTACACCGGTGAGGGCTACACCACCGCCGTTACCGGCGACAGCGGCACCATCGAAGCTGCCGCCGCCACGGCGGAGTTCACCAACACCAAGGGCGGCAGCATCGACAACGGCGTGCTGCTGGACAGCGCTCCCTACGCGGTGCTGCTGACCATGGCGGCGGCAGGCGGCGCAGCGATGTTCCTGCGTCGGCGCAGCCAGAGGAGCTGACGGCGGTATGACGAGAAGGATACCGGCCGCAGCGGCGCTGCTGGCCCTGCTGACTGCGCTGTGTGTCGTCACCGCCATGGCCGCCGGCGCAGCGGTAGAGCTGCCGGTGCGCGTGACGGTCAGCGGCGATGCGCCTGACGTACCGGAGGTGTTCACCCTGACGCTGCGGGCGGCATCCGACGGCGCGCCCCTGCCGGAGGGGAGCCGTAACGGCGCGTATACCTGCGCCGTCTCCGGCGGCGGCAGCGCGGTGCTGACCATCCCCTGCACCCGGGAGGGTCGGCATGTATACACTCTGCGGCAGGAGGCGGGACAGCGCCACAGCGGGCAGTACGATGACCGTGTGTACTACATCGCCATCACGGTGACGCCGGAGGGCCGCACTGCGGCGGTGTACGGTGATGCCGGCATGCAGGGCGGCAAGTACGACGTGCTGGAGTTCCGCAACCGCTATCACGGCGGGCGCAGCCCCGGCGATGCGCCTGCCGTCTCCCCCAAGACGGGGGACGGCGGGATGGCGGTGTACGCCGCGCTGGCGCTGGTCAGCGCGGCGGGCATGGCCGTCACCGCGGGGCAGAAGCGGGATCTCTGAGAACAGAGGCGGAGGCGTGAAAAGCGTCTCCGCCTCTGTTTCATCTTAAAGGATTCTTAATCCGCCGGTTCCTTGTTTCTTAATGGCTTTTTCTCTACCATAGGAGACACAGAGAAAGAAAGGAAGTGTCTCTCATGGAAACTGCTCTGCGGACCGTGAACGCGCTGATCTCGGCGCTGTTTTTTATCTGCTATGCCTATCAATTCCTCTACATACCGCTGGTGCTGGCCAAAAAGCAGCGCCCCCTTCCCTGCCCTCCCTCGCCCCACCGCTATGCTGTGCTCATCGCGGCGCGGAACGAGGCTGCCGTCATTGGCGGTCTTCTGGACAGTCTGCGGCAGCAGACGTATGATCCCGCGCTGCTCACGGTGTTCGTGGTGGCGGACAACTGCACCGACGGCACCGCCGACATCGCACGGCGCCGCGGCGCCGTGGTGTATGAGCGGTTCAACCACATCAACGTGGGCAAGGGCTACGCCCTGGACTTTCTGACTCAGCACATCAAGGCCGACTATCCCGACGGCTTCGACGGCTATTTCGTGTTCGACGCGGACAATGTGCTGTCGCCGGACTACATCGAGAGGATGAACGCCGTGTTCTCCGGCGGGTACGAGATCGTCACCAGCTACCGCAACAGCAAGAACTATGCCGACAACTGGATCAGCGCCGGCTACGCCCTGTGGTTCCTGCGGGAGAGCCGCTACCTCAATGGCGCACGCATGCGGCTGGGCACCAGCGCCGCCGTGGGTGGAACAGGCTTCCTGTTCTCCCAGCGCATTCTGGACAAAACCAACGGCTGGCAGTTCTACCTGCTGACGGAGGACATTGAGTTCTCTGTCCGTCACATCACTGACGGCGAGGTCATCGCCATCTGCGAGGACGCGGTGCTCTACGACGAGCAGCCCACGGATTTCCGTCAGTCCTGCCGCCAGCGGCTGCGCTGGGCCAAGGGCTACATCCAGGTGTTCCAGAAGTACGGCGGCAAGCTGCTGAAGGGCGCAGCCCGGGGCAGTTGGAGCTGCTTCGATATGGCCATGGCCATCATGCCCGCCTTTGTGCTGACGTGCGTCAGCATCCTGGCCAATGTGACGCTGGCGGGCATCGGTCTGGCCGAGGGCGCAGGACTGTGGTTCGCCATGCGGTCCCTGCTGGAGTGCCTGGGCGGCATCTATCTGACGCTGCTGGCCATCGGCGCCGTCACCACTGCCACCGAGTGGGACCGCATCCAGGCTCCCGCCTGGCAGAAAGTGATGTACACATTCAGCTTCCCCCTGTTCATGTTCACCTATATCCCCATCTCCTTTGCGGCGCTGTTCATGAAGGTGGAGTGGAAGCCCATCCGCCACGGCGCGGCGGCACGCCTGCCGGCAAACTTAATGAAAAACTAAACTTCCCCTATTGTGCCGCGCCTCATTTTCCCGTATGATAAACGGAGTATGAAAAGGAGGCGCGGCACATGTATACCATTCTTGTCTGTGACGATAAGCAGGATATTGTTTCAGCACTGGAGATCTATCTGACGGCGGAGGGCTATCGCGTGCTGAAGGCCTACAACGGGAAAGAAGCGCTGGCTGTGGCTGCCCGGGAGGAGGTGCATCTCATCCTGATGGACATCATGATGCCGGTGATGGACGGGCTCACCGCCATGGCGCAGCTGCGCCAGACCAGCAACGTGCCGGTGATCCTGCTGACGGCCAAGAGCGAGGACACCGACAAGGTGCTGGGTCTCAACGTGGGGGCGGATGACTACATCACCAAGCCCTTCAACCCCGTGGAGATGCTGGCCCGTGTGCGGTCCCAGCTGCGGCGCTATCTCCAGCTGGGCGGCGGCACGGTGCAGCCCAGCACGCTGGTCATCGGCGGTATCCGGCTGGACGACAACGCCAAGGCCGTGACCGTGGACGGCGAAAACGCCGCACTGACCCCAAAGGAGTATGACATTCTGCGCTTTCTCATGAAGAACGCGGGCACCGTGTTCTCCCCCAGCGAGATTTACCGCCGTGTGTGGGACGACGTGCCCCTCAACGCCGCCGGCGCCATCGCCGTCCACATCCGGCACCTGCGGGAGAAGATCGAGATCAACCCCTCAGAGCCGCGGTACATCAAGGTAGTCTGGGGAAAAGGCTATAAAATGGAGGGCGGTATCAAGTGAGAAAATGGCTGGACAAGGCCTGGGCCAAGGCCGCGGCCTTCGTGCTGACGCTGGTGCTGGGCGGTCTGACCGTGCTGGGCGGCATCGGCATTGGCATACTGGTCAGCTACAACGTCTTTCTGGACGACGGCGCATACCTGCGGCAGACCCTGTATCAGGAGCAGTGCTACGACAGTCTCAGCATGGCCAACGACTATCTCTGCGCCCAGCTGGACAGCGTAGGGCTGCTGGACAAGTCGTACTACTTCGTCAACACGGACACGGCCGACTCCGACGAATATAACCCGGGAGCCGCCAAGCAGCTTTTGTCAGAGCTGCCCCGGCTGTTTGCCGATGCATTCTCCCGGGAGCTCTCCTCCTGCCAGCTTGTCGTATCCGACCCGGACACTGGCGAGACATATCTGGCCAACTTTGATCTGACGGAGAGCGACAAGCTGCTGTATGACACGCAGGAGCTGTATGTCTACCACCTGTCGGAAAGCACGGGTCTTACCTCCATTCAGGTCGCCATCACCGCTACCCTGCTGGAGAAAAGCGGTCAAGCCCCCAGCTACTCCTATCTGGTCTGCTCGTGGCTGCTGACGCATACCGGTCTGACCATTTTCCTCACGGTACTGTGCGGCCTGCTGACGCTGTTCTGCTTCGGCTTCTCCATGGCTTCCGCCGGGCACTGGCATGGCCGCGAGGATATCCACCTGACATGGCTGGACAAGGTCCCCTCCGACGTGTTCGCGCTGGCGCTGCTAAGCGCCTTCTTCATCGGATGGGACGCCTTCTATTCAGAATGGGGGCGGGTTCTTTTCTGTGCAGCGCTGATACCGGTCATGCTGCTGTTTCTGTGCGTCTTTGCCGCCCAGTGCAAGGCCGGTTCCGTCATCCGCGGTTCCCTGACCGCCCGGGTGCTGCGGCTGCTGTGGCGCATCCTGCGAGGCGTGACCCTGTGGCTGTGGCGCATCGTTACCGGCATCCCGCTGGTGTGGAAAACGGCGCTGGTGGGGCTGGGTCTGGCGCTGCTGGAGATCGGACTGTATCAGATGAATTACTACGGAGAGTATTTTCTGGTGCTGAAGCTCGTGGAGCTGCTGGCGGTGCTGGCCATCGCCCTGAACCTGCGGACGCTGGAGAAAAACGGCAAGCAGCTGTCGGAGAGCGACCTGTCCACGCCGGTGGACACCAAGCGGCTGTTCGGCGCCTTCCGGCGGTACGGACAGGCCATGAACCGGCTGCAAAGCGGCATGGAGAGCGCCGTGCAGGAGCAGATGCGCGCCGAGCGGATGAAAACGGAGCTGATCACCAACGTGTCCCACGACATCAAGACGCCGCTGACCTCCATCGTCAACTACGTGGATCTGCTGAAAAAGGAGGACATCCCCTCCCCCGCCGCCCAGGAGTACATTGCGGTGCTGGACCGGCAGAGCAAGCGGCTGAAGAAGCTGACGGAGGATCTGGTGGAGGCGTCCAAGGCGTCCTCCGGCGCGCTGCCGGTGGACGTGCAGCCCATAGATGTGAGTGTGCTGTTCAGCCAGATCGCCGGCGAGTATCAGGATCGGCTGGCGGACTGCCATCTGACGCTGGTGACCCAGCCGCCGGAGGGGCAGCCCGTGGTGGCCGCCGACAGCAAGCTGCTCAGCCGCGTCATGGACAATCTGGTATCCAACATCTGCAAATACGCCATGCCGGAGACCCGCGTCTACGTGTCCGGCGTGGTGTCCGACGGGCAGATGACCCTGAGTTTCAAGAACGTATCACGGGCAGAGTTGAACATCTCCCCCGACGAGCTGATGGAGCGCTTTGTGCGCGGGGACGCCTCCCGCCACACAGAGGGCAGCGGGCTGGGGCTTTCCATCGTGCGAAGCCTTGTGCAGCTGATGGGCGGCACGTTCCGGCTGTCCATCGACGCAGATCTGTTCCGAGCAGATGTAACGCTGCCGCTGGTCCAGCAGGACTGACAGCGAGAGAACGATACAAAAAAGCAGCAGAAAGCGGGCAGAAAATCTGCCCGCTTCCTGTTGCTTTTTTCCGCGCGGCATGGTAGGATGGGAGAAATGTAAAATGACCACAGACAGAAAAAGCTTTATTTTTACCGTTCGCCGTGGTATCATGGCAGAAAAATGAATATCCGGGTATAGCGAAGTTGGTATCGCGCCTGGTTTGGGAGCAGGTCGCTCCCCCTTCAAGCCGGAAAATACCGTGTCCGCAATCCCTTGATACGCCTGCGATACAGGCACTTCCCCCGCAAACCGAGATGGTCAAAAAAACTGCCTGACCACATGTTTGACCACATCTGGAGCAAAACTGAATTACCAAAAATCCGGGATTAGCGCAGTTGGTAGCGCGGGTGGTTTGGGACCATCAGGCCGGGAGTTCGAGTCTCCCATCTCGGACCAGCAAAGAAACCTGTTTTTGATTTACATCAAAGACAGGTTTCTTTCTGCTTTATTCTTTGTTTTTACCAGAAACAGTAAAAGCAGAGGACTATATCAGGTTCTGTTGCCCGTTCACAAGTTTAAATCCACATATCCTTGGCTTCTCCATGATGCCTTATAGAAAACTTCCATATAAGTAACATTAAAAATTCAGAGAGGAGCATCTTCGCCATGAGCATCCCATATGGATATTACATCGCCCCCAACGGCCATGTGGCTATCGATCAGGAAAAAGCGAATATCGTGAGAATGATTTATCAGCAATACCTCTTTGGCATGAGCCTTTTTCTTAGATGTAAAAATGTGTGTAAAGTATGATTACTCGGCACAAAAATAGGCCTCGCAAAGAATGCTTCTTTGCGAGGCCTATTACATAATTCAAATGCGAAAAGGACATTCTTTTAAACTCCGACAACCTTAAATATCCGAGTTATTGTGCCTTTTCTGGCGTTGCTTATTTTGCATCTGAGAAGATGGGTTCCATAGTAAGACAAGTCTCTGGAGAAAGTGAACATATTATTATCTTCCGCCCGTCCCTTGAAATATATCTCTTGGTGCGAACTATGAGTGCCTATTCCACCGTTAGAAACTTCCCATACAACACGAACTTTCTCAATTGGGTCAATGATTCCACCTGCTGTTTTTAGCTTAAAATATAGCTTTCCCCCAACACTAAGCTTACTACCGTTAGAAACTGATTTTTCTTCTCCATTTTGAGAATATGTACATTCAATAGTAGCGCTCAAACTACGTGCTGCTGTTTGAATTTCGCAAAATCTTGAGGGTACCACAGTATAGTTTCCGTTGCTTGAAATAAATCCAAGTAAATGTCCATAATTGTTTGTGCTATAAACTTGGCTGTGACTACTATATTTTTTGTATAAAGCTTCGGCCTCTTCATTGGGGTGGTGGTAAGTCTCATACTTTCCACAGGATATCAGGGTAACGTCTGGATCAATATATTCAATTGCTTCCATATATGTGGTGTCCGGATTCTTCTGTATGTCAATAGTATCATTTGCCTCATCTGTAAAAAATGACCGTGAACCATGGTGGCTTGCAACAAGAATATCACTTTTTACCGTTTTTTTAAAGTTGGGTACTATCTTTTCTTTCCAGCTCTTCCAATCCGAGTCTCCAGTCAGCAGAATATCCCTTCCGCCATAAGAAATTTTTAACACGATTGAATTTGTATGCTGAATCTTTGCGGCTGCTTTGAAAACGGTTATACCATTATCAAACCCAGATTGGAAATCTTCTTTACCTGCGAAGCAAAAAATTTCTACACCATTGAACGTTGCAACCGGAGTTTCTGTCGGAACAAGAACTTTTAAATTGTTCTCATCTTTTTCTTTTAACCGTCTTCTAAGTCCCATGTAATATTCATAATCCAGACTTTTGGTAGTCGCACCTGTTTGTCCTGAATCCCAAATAGATTGTATCGGATATTGTGCATTGATTTTTTTCAATCCCCTATAGTGATCCTCGTCTCTATGCGAGTTAACAAAAACATCAATGAATTGCTCGGCATTGCCGGTAGCAGGGTTTATTTTAAAAGGAATATTAGCAGACAAATAGTCTAAAATGGTGCTTTCATTATCATCTGTTACATTGCAGTCAAAAAGCATTACCTGATCATTGGGAAAAATAATTAAGATCATTAAGCCTTCCCCTACATCAAGCATATGAAAGCGCAGCGCAGTATTATCTGTATAATAGCCTAACGGCTTAGTCAATTCCATGTTTACTCACCTTCTGTAGATTTATTTGCAGCATCAACTCTACTTGCAATATGTCTTGTCTGCTTTACAAAAGATGCTGAAAAAAGAATAAACAAAAGAATCACAACCAGCCAAGCCGTTACACATCCGGGAATTGCAAGCAGCTCAACAAGAGTCGAATAACCTTTCACAATTCCTAATGTAAGAAAGAGACCTGCACAAGTTCTATACATATTGCTTGTTTCCAACAGGGACTCTATCCGTGCATCCTTCTTGACTGCAGCAACATACTCAGCTTTTGGTACATACTTTATCCACTTAACCTTTTCAAAGATGCCTTCAATTACCAGAGAACCTATACGACTAATAATCATTCCACAAAAATAGTAAACAAAAATGCGTTCAACTACTCCATCTAAAGGCAGGGATATAACATTCAACAGCTTTCCAAAAAACACAAAAAATGCTCCTGGGATCAAATTGTTGAGAATGTTATATGAACTAAGTCTTTCAAGTAAGGATTCCATATTTACCTCCCCTTAATAGGAAAACTTGTCTGTATCTATGCTCCATGTTCCGTCGGGACGAAAAGAAAATTTTATCGAGCCATCTGACCTTGTTGTGAATACATATCTACTTTGGCCTCCCCATGTCACACCGCGCGTCCTGTTTGCGTATCTGTTTCGAGAATAATCCTGCGTTTTATATTTTTTTGTTCCGTCAGAAAAAACGGTCAAACGGGGGTTGGCTGCTGAGACAAATTCTTCACAATACTCGCCGTCTCTACCGTGATGAGGCGCCACTAAAATAGTAGAATCCTTAATACTCTGGCGAAGCTGAATATTGTTCTGCAGCATTTCTTTTAGGATGCTCGCAGGATTATCTCCCGTAATTACGATCTTAAAATAACCATAGGAGACAACAATGATGTTTGAGAAACTGTTAGGGTCGTCTGAACAAAGGTTATCAGGAGGAGCAAAAAACTCAAAATGAACTCCACCATTATTTTGGAATAGGACAGGGGATTCGCTGTCAGAAACTACTCCTGTATAATGCTCATTTAACTCGTTAGCCTTATTAACGATACGTTTATAGTGATTGGGATCTGATGCTTTATACGATAAAGGGAAGGCTCCTCTTGGGCGTTGAAGAATGCACGGGTTAATACCATATGTATCAAGATTCGGGAGATCATAAATGTGATCTTCGTGCAAATGAGTTAACACCAGTTGGTCAATTGTCCCACCATAGCGAAAATAATTTTCTTTTAAGTACCGGCAAATGCTGGTTTCAGCTTTTGATCCCAAGTCAATAATAATGTGTTGGTTTGCTGGAGTAATTACATGTGAACAACTTCCGTGCTGAACATCATAAACGATAAACTTCAACTCGCTCAAAATTACGCCCCCTTCCTTGTTGAGTATTATACCATATATACCCCGTGTTGGCAACATGCAACACTGCATATAGTGCACTGCTTATCTTGCCACCACTCAAGGGTCCAATTCTTCAACATGTCACAACAGAAAGAAATATGTATTGAAAAGAATGGCATCTATAGTGTTGGGTTATCACAGCAAAAGCAGGTTGTTTTATCAAAAACAACCTGCTTTTGCAACTTTTTGCCACATTTACCCCCCATCATTACCTCCCCAGCGCATTAACAGCAAATAAGATTCTCCCCGACCATCTCAGTCAGGAAGATTCCTTTTTTATAACCGCAAATATGGCTCTCATTTCCTACCCAGCATTGCCGCCACCATCCCATAATATTTTTTCACCGTATTCCGTGCCAGACCGGTTCGTTTGGCGAGGGTGGAGAACTCCGTGATCTCCGGGTGGAGGCGCATATAGTCCCACAGCTTGCGCTGCTTCTTTGTCAGCTTTTCCGGTGGGGCGATGCCCGCAAGCTGCTCCTTGAGATTTTTGCGCTCCTCGTTCATCTCCGTGATCAGCGTCTTGAGCTTTTCCTCGCACTCCTCGCGGGTGCGGGCGTAGACGTTGCGGGAATGCTGCGTCCCGTCCGGCCATATAGGAGAATAGCGTCCCTCAAACAGGTGGTCATTGATCTCCGTGACGCAGCCGGTGCCCGGTTTCCTTTTCTTCCCCACATAGGGCTGGAAGTCCACGATGCCTTTCTGCTCCGACTCCGCTTCTTCCTGCGGTTCTGCCTTGCCAATGCTCCGGTCGATGCTGGCGGCGGCTGCCCGCTGCATATCGCCGGTGATGTGGGTGTAGATGTCCAGCGTTGTCACCGCCGACACATGCCCCAGCATGGCGGAGAGGGTCTTTACGTCCATACCATTTTCCAGCGCCAGCGTCGCGAAGGTGTGCCGCAGATCATGAAATCTGACACGCTTGCAGTCTGCCCGCTCCAGTATCGTCTGAAGCCGCCTGCGCGCCACGCCGGGTGTGATCGGTCGATCCGCCTTCACCGGGGACGGAAACATCCAGCGGGAGTCCACCTTCCTGTGGTATTCCCGCAGCACGGCCAGCACCGCAGGCGGCAGCACCAGTTTTCGCACGGATGCCTTGGTTTTGGGCGGGATGATCTGCAATTCGCCGTTTACCGTGTACGCCTGCTTGTTGACGGTCAGCACGCCGGTTTCAAAGTTCAGATCCTCCCATTGGAGCGCTATCAGTTCGCCTCGGCGCAGGCCGGTGCAGAGATCCAGCAGGAACAGCTCGTAATACCCGTCCGCCTGCGCCTGAATGAGAAATTTCTGCAATTCCTCCCGATCCAGCACCTGCATCTCCTTTGCCTTTTTCGGCGGCAGCTTGCAGCCGATGGCCGGATTTGTACGGAGCAGGTCATCCCGCACGGCCCGTTCCAAGGCGGAGCGGCAGACCGCGTGGCACATCCGCACCATGCGGTCGGAAAGACCCGTACCGTACTGCTCCGTCAGCCGTTTGCGGCCGTTCTTTTTCAGCCGCCCGTAGAATTGCTGCAAATCATTCTGCGACAATTTGTTTAGCGGGATCTTCCCGATCTCCGGCAGAACATGGTTGTAAATGACGTTTTCGTAGTTGTTCTGTGTGGAGGCGCGGAGCGTCGGCTTGCTGTGGGTTTCATACCAGTAGCATAGCCAGTCTCCGAACAGCATATCCGTTTTGACCTTTCGGTCATTTCGCCCCACCATGCTTTCGGTAAGTGTTTTTAGTTTCTCCTGACACTCCCGCTTTGTTTTGGCGAGAACATTCTTCGTCTTGGGAAGGCCATTGTCATCATAGCCGACGACAACGCGGCCCTCCCAGCGGCCGTCGCCGCGCTGTCTTACGGTGCCATCTCCGGCTTTTCGCTTTCTTGCCACGGTTTCAACTCCTTTCCGAAGATATCCTCCATGAAGCCGCCAACGATGCCGCTGGCGGCTTTCTGCATATCCGGTGTGATGTGGGTGTAGGTATCCAGCGTGAAGCTGGCGTTGGTGTGGCCCAGAATCCCAGACAGGGTTTTGGCGTCCACACCGCTGGCGATGGCGTGGGTGGCGAAGGTGTGGCGCAGATCATGGAAGCGAATGTCCGGCAGTCCCGCTTTGTGTAAGATTGCTTTCATGTGCGTGTAGGCGCAGTTCGGAGACAGCGGCAGCTCCGGGCGGACAGGGTCTGGGAATATCCATTGCGTGATCGCATTCTCTTTTCGGCGGCGCAAAATTTCCGCCGTGCTGCGGGGGAGGACGATGGTGCGCTCACCGCTGCGGGTCTTGGTCTTGCCCAGCATATCGACCCCCAACTTTCGGTTATGAAGGGTGCGGCGCACTTGCAGGACGCCGTTCCGTGCGTCAAAATCCTGCCACATCAGCCCGCAGATCTCGCCCCGCCGCAGGCCCGTGGTCAGCTCCACATAGAAGAAGTCGCCCCAAATCACATCCTCCCGCACGGTGTCCAAGAAGGTGTCCAGTTCTTTGTCGGTCAGGACACGCTTCGGTGCGTGGCTTGCCTTCGGCACCGTTGCGCCCACGGTGGGATTTTTGGCGATGATATGCGCGTGGAGGGCGTCCTCCATCGCCTGATGGAAGATGGCGTGGAGGCGGTTGATGGTGGTGTCTGACAGTGCGGAACCAAACCTTGGATGCTCCCTGACCCGCCCGTTCTCTTTCAGCTTTCGATAGAGCTTCTGCACATCCTGCGCTGTCACCAGCGACACCTGCTTGCCTCCAAGCTGTGGCTTGATGTAGTTTTCGATGCAGCTTCGATACCCCGCAAGGGTGCCGGGGCGGACGGTGTTCTCTTTATAGTCCGTCAGCCAACGGTCCAGCCACTCGCCCAAAGTCATCCGGCTGTCCTCGGTCAGCTCCACATCCTGATAGCGTTCGATATTTTGATGGAGCTTTTCCGTCAGCTCCTTTTGTGTATGCGCATAGGCGTGCTGGAAGATGGGCGTACCGTTTTTCTTGTGGCCCACCACGATACGGCCTTCCCAGCGGCCATCCTCCCGCTTGCGCACCATGCCGTCACCGGACGGCCTTCGTTTTGCCATTCAGGTCACCTCCTTTTTGTAACCAACATACATACCACAACTCCGTGGGGAAAGCTATCTCTTTTTCTTTGTCTATTGCCATGCAGATTTTAAACCGCCTCACATGCTCGGCTCCATGTACTTGTAGTTCAACTCGTTCTCGTGGTCGTTCCATTTATGGCCCATCGCCATCTTCTTTTCCCGCAGGCGTTGTAGGCGTTTGTGGTCGATCTGGATGCCCGCGGGAACGGTGGGACGCGGCGCGTTGTCCCGAAAGATATTGCCCATGTGGTAGAGCAGTCGGGTGGCTGACAACAGGACGGAGGGCGGCTCCTGTTCGCCGCGCTCCATGCGTTTCATGAAAAATTCCGCGTAGGCGTGGCCGTTATCCCGCGCCGCCGCGAACCATTCATAGGCGGCTTCCATGTCCTCCGGAACGCCCTCACCCATGAGGGTCAGCTTGCCCAACAGGTACTGTGCGTAGGCGTTTCCATTGTTCGCGGCCTGATTTAGATAGAATGCCGCCGTTTCCACATCCTTGGTAGCATGAACGACGCTGAGATATTCCTTGCCCAGCCGGTAGGCGGCGTACTCGTTACCGTTATCGGCAGCGCGTTTCAGCCAATAGATGCCCTTGGCAGGATCGTGCACGTCAGCATCGTCGGAGAGATACAGCTTGCCGAGGGCGTACTGTGCTACGTCCAAGTCCTGTTCGGCGGCGCGTTCCAACAGCTTTTGCGCTTTGGCTGTGTCGGGGATCAGCAGCCCACCGTCACGGTACGCCGTGCCGATGATGTACTGTGCGTAAGCGTCGCCGTCCTCCGCAAGCTGCTCCAACCGCTCCGCCGCCTCATCCCGCTCTGCCAGAGAAAAACGATCATCGTTCGCCACGCTTTGCAGATCCTGACACTCGTAGCTCATGCCGTAGGTACTAATCTGTTCGCCGTCATCCTGCATTTCCTCATCCTCAAAGGAAAATCTGTTCATTCGAAGATGCTCCGCTTCTTTGATGACGGCGTTCTTGGTTTGGCGGAATTCTTTCTGCTGAGACAGCGGCGGACGTATTCTCTTTTTACTTTGGGACGCACTACCTCTCTGTGAAATTCATTAGATTCGTCACCCATTGCATTATCCCAAAATTGTGCGTTCTCCTCCCAGATTTTTTTACTTTCCTCTGTTCCCATGTTCTCTCCCACTCCCCAAATTTGCTTTTTTGCTTCCATTAAATCTTCCTTACTATATTCCATTGTTACCCTCCATAACTT
>ERZ827423.628-NODE-628-length-42467-cov-7.691031_pt1 | contig 42467 bp, 36 predicted proteins | sample MGYA00519775_ERZ827423 | MGnify/ENA primary metagenome ERZ827423 (study PRJEB31778, sample SAMEA3449296) | human gut metagenome | biome: human gut; feature: human-associated habitat; material: faeces | place: United Kingdom | collected 2010/2012 ... | reverse complement strand
ATCCGAACCTTTTCTCGATAGGAGAAGGGTTCGGATTTTTTGTTTTCTTCGGAAATGAAAATTCAGGCTCTTCCCTGACGGCCGTGTGTCCGAAACCTTATCAAAAGAAAGACCGTATCACGAAGGTCACAACTGTAAAGGTGCCGTAAGGTAGAAAGGACACGAGTATGAAGTACGATGAAAGAACCTGCAAATTCAACATGGACACCGGCTGCGTGGAGCTGCTGCTCCGGGATGGAAGAAAAATTTCCATCGACTGCACCGGGGTCGAGGATGCGTTGGATGTGACCATGGCGCAGAGGTCGGAGTTGGATTACCTCATCTACAATGATCCGCTGAGCTACGCGGATTTGATTCTGAATGGTAACCCGGAGGAATATTTGAAGAATGTGGTCGGAGGTCATGGATCAGAGGATTTATCGTTTAGAGATTAACTCGATATAAGGAACAAGCCCACAGGTCTGCCGTATTTTTATGCGGTCTATCCTGTGGGCTTGTTTGCTATTATCGACTCATGATTGAATTTGAAATTTCAAGCACGACCGTATCATGTTTATAGGTGGTAACAACCATCGGCAGGCCTCCAGCCTTCAAAACTTATGCAGACGTTTGATTTTCGTATCGTTTAAGCCAGAGGAAAAAGCAGATGTTTAATAAGATGCCCACTGCGGTGGAGGTGGGTGCGGACAGACCGATCATCGTCAGGCTGGCGTTGGGCTGGATACTCATAATATACGCCATGGGGAGACGCACCAGCAGAGTCTGCACCAGCCCCTGTACCATGACCCAGAGGGTTTTGTCGTTGCCATTGAAGTAACCTACCATGCTGAACAGGATGGCAGTGGCGATGGTCTCGGGCGCAAAGCCCTTGAGGTAGGCGTAGCCGTTGGCAATAACCGCGGCATCTGCCGTAAACAGACCGGAGAGAACGTCACCCTTGCACCACACCAGTGCAAATACGACGCAGCCGAACACCAGACCGATGCCAATGCCGGTGAGCATGGACTGCTCGGCGCGTTTTTTATTGCCAGCACCCACGTTCTGGGACACAAAGGATGCCATGGACTGCATCAGAGAACTGGGGATCAGCATGGCAAAATTAACGATCTTGCACGCCACACCGTAGCCGGAAGATGCCTCCAGCCCCAACCGGTTGACGAAGGCGCAGAGCGCCAGAAAGGAAAGCTGGGTCAAAAACTCCTGCAAAGCCAGCGGCAGACCGATGCCCAGAAATTTTTTGCACTGGGGGTTCGGCTTGAAATCAGAGCGATGGATTTTGAAGGGCAGCTCCTTCTTCAGCAGCATTGCGATTGCACAGATTACGCTGACGGCTTGTGCTGCTACCGTAGCAATGGCGGCACCGGCAGCATCCAGATGAAAACCAGCCACCAGCACCAGATCGCCAATAACATTCACAATGCACGCCACCAGCACAAAGATCAGCGGAGAGCGGCTGTCGCCCAGACCGCGGAAAAGAGCCGAGAGCATATTATAGGCTACAATAAAGAAGATGCCGCTGCCGCAAATGCGCACATAGCTGGCGGTCAGGTCCAGGGCTTCGGCAGGAGCCTGCATCAGACTGGAAATAAGCCGTGCAAAAAACACCAGCACCACGAACAGTGCAGCTGCCAGAAGGGTGAACACAACAGCTGCCCCGCCAATGACTTGCCCGATGTACTGCGGTCGTTTTTCGCCCAGATAGCGGGCAATGAGCACTGTGACACCCATGGCAAGCTGGGTGACAACAAAGGTGACGAGGTTGAGTACCTGACTACCGGTGGAAACCGCAGACAAGCCTGAAGTGGAGCCAAAGCGCCCCACTACCAGAAGATCTACTGCGCCGTAAGCGGCCTGCAGCACCAGCGCACCCAGAATGGGCAGCATGAAAAAGGCGAGCTTTGGCAAAATGCGGCCTTGGGTAAAATCGGTCTTATCGTTTTTCAAGAGAATCTTTCCTTTCGCACATAATAGCATAGAATTTTTCCAGCGTTTGGATGGTGCACGCTGCATCCTCCTCGGAAATGCCGTCCAGATACGGGAGCAGTTGCGAGAAGTAGTCCGTATTGTACTTCTGGGAAAGCGCTTGCCCGCTCTCGGTGAGGAACAGATAGGTCACGCGGCCATCTTCAGCGGACACCTGTTTTCTCAGATACCCTTTGTGCTCCATCTCTTTTACGGTACGGGTCACACCGGGGCGGGGCAGATTCAGCGCATCGCTGAGATCAGAGATCTTCGGCCAGATGCCACGGGTCTGCAATTTCTGAATAACATCCAGACACTGGATATAGGAGGATGTCACACCCTCCGGCAGGGCAGGCAGCATCTCCCGTGCCCGCTTTGCCAGATAGCAGGCATCCAGCAGCTGCTTGATCAGTTCGATGGTCATAATGAAATTCCTCTCCAAACGATTATCGAAGGTAATTAACATTGATAATTATATAGAACTACCCGGGAATGTCAAGTCTTTTTGAAAAATCGGAGATGTCGGCAGCTTTGAGGCATCTGCTTCCGGCATACCATTCTAGAGGGTGTTTGAGCGAATACAGTCTGAACCATGGATTAGAAGATCAAATACAAAACAAAAACAGGGTGCGTCCCTGAATAGGACGCACCCTGCCAGCGTAATTCACGATTTGATTCGTTGGCAACAACCGTGAATTGCATATCGCAAACAGGTCGTTGAGAATTGCTCTGCTTGTAAAACTTGCGATTAAAGCCACAGATAACAGCGATATGTACAACAGGGCGTTCCCCGTCGGGAACGCTCTGCTTTTCTTTGCTGGGGGCATGATGAGCCTGCTCCGCCTGCCATGCAGCAAACTCCCGCTGTCCTACCTCGCTGTTCCAGCAGGCAAGGATGGCCGGGTAGAATGCCCGTGCCAGACGGTCAATGACTTCATCGGGATAGGGGGAAGTGTTTGTGGACTTTTTCTTTTTGTTCAAACGCACGCTCCTTTGATCGTCCCACCGCAGCAAAGTCGGGCGAGAAAATCAAAGTTCCAATTTTTATCAGGCGCAAGGGCGCGGATGCTTTCCGCCCTGCACTTGCGGCTGGGGGCTCGTTGATGGCTTACAGGTGTCTGCTGTTATGCGGTCTTTTCTTCTTCAAGGGCTTCTGCAAGAGCCTTTTCCAGATAGGTTTCGATTTCAGTCAGGTAGTTAGCAGGTCTCTGCATTGCGAAGCGGAGAACCTTTTGCTTTTCCGGGTCAGTGAAATAGCTGGGATTGTTTTTGAGCGTTTTCTTCCATGAGTTTTTCATCATTTCGGTCGCACGGCTCAAGGATTTGTAAACCTTCATAAACTCGTCCGGTACATGATAGCACCGGAATTCTTCTGTTTGTGGTGTGGGCATGGGAACGGGTTCTGCTTTTTCAGGTTCAAATTCTGCACTGGCAGATTCCAACACTTCCAATGCCTCTGGATGCAGGATTTGAGCAAGGACATCTGAACGATGCTCGGCACTTACCTGCACGAGTTTGGACATTTCTTCGTTGGTAAACTTCACTTCGCCGGAAAAGACTTTCTGCTTGATGCCGGGAGAGAGGTTGTCTGCGATGTCGATGCCTCGTGTATAGTGGCTGGCGCGGAGAACGGAGGCGCGGCTGACACCGTTTTCCTCTGCGATCCGGTCACAGGTTTTCTTTCCAGAGTGGTGGTTATCACCGTGATCACCACCACTTTTCTTTGCTAAAGTGTACTGATTACCCCGAAAGATTTTTGCAGCTTTCTTTTCAGCTTCATACTGTTTCCCAAGCAGATAGCGTTTCTGTTCGGGGCTCAGGTTTCGCCGTCCCAACTGATTCCGGCAGATCCACGCAACGGCTTCTTCGCGGTTCTCAAATCGGAGCGGCATGGTAGAAAAGCAGATTTCGGGGTGTTTCTGAAGAATTGTATAACGGTTGTGACCATCAACAAGGGTGTTATTCCAAACGATCAAAGGAGAGAGCAGCTTGCCCTCTTTCAGGATATTTTCTTCAAGCTGCTTGAATTCATCATCGGTCAGTGGAGGGATCTGGGACTGGAACTCCGGGTCAATTTTCAAGTTGATCATACGCACACTCCTTTATCTCTCCTGCTGCGCCTGTTCTTCCTCCCGGAAAAAGGACGCAACGTTCTGCTTTGCGGTTTTCAGCTTGAGCAGTTCTTCCTTGGCTTCTTTGTACTGCTCATAGAACTTTGCCTTTTCGGATGCCAGCTGTGCATACTCGGCTTCCAGCTTTTTCGGGCTGGGCAGCTTGGTGATGTTGTTTGCCTTGAAATAGGCTGTTGCTGCCCGGTACGCTGTCAGCTCTGCACGGTGCTGTTCCTCAAAGGCTGCGGGTCGCTTGGCAGTATTGAACTGCTGTACGATACCCTTGGTGCTGGCGTAGGCTGCGACATGATAGCGCAGCTCTTTGTTGAATTTCATGCGACCTTCGAGGTCTTTCACCACGGTCAGTGATTCATGGAACTTGGTGTCAAGCTCTGCGATTCTCTGGTCGAGTGCGTCCTCGTTGAGCAGACCATTTTCCTGCAAGAGGATCAAGGTCTGTGCCATAGCTTTGAGGTTGTATTTTTTCGCCCAACGCTCGTAGCCGATGCCCTTGCCCTGTTTCAGCTTCGCCTGAATATCCACCAGTTTCCCGATGCGGTCGGACTTAAACTGAATCGTGCGCTTGCGCTCAGCGTTTTCCTGCAAGGCGGCAAGCACGAGTCCTTTCTCAAACTTGTCACCGATGCTGTGCGCCCGGATGAACTTTGTCCTTCCGGCAGGCAGATAGCTGAGCCGACCACGGCTTTCCTTGACCGTGATTCCGTACTGCTGCATGAGCTTCGCCGAAAAATCTTCAAAGCTCATTGCGGTGTCCAGCACATCCGAGATCTGTCTCCGCAAGGTTTTCTTTGAGGTTTCAAACTTCGTTTGTGTTGTCTGCTGTCCGGCTGCGGTAAGGGCTGCGTTTTCACGGTCAAGTTTCAACTGGCCACGCCTGCGCGCCCAATACTCGGCTTCGCTCACGCGCTCTTTCGAGCCGTTGAGCAGGTCGATCTGGTACAGTCCGGCACCCTCGCACAGCTCCATGACCTCAACACGCAAGTGCCGCATGGTCTGGGCTGTGCTGGAGTGCTTCATGCCCTCTAGCCAGTCACGGGGCTTCTGCATATAGGGCTTGCGTTCCACCTCGCGCATTCGGATGCTGCCGATCACGATGTGGACATGGATGTTTCCCGAATGGTTGTGCCCATCCGGGTGGGTGCAGACGATGGCGGGATGACCGGGGAAGTTTTCTTCGCAGAATTTCAGACCAAGTGCCTGTGCCTTTTCCATGGTCAAGCCGTTGTCGGCTGCATCTCTTGGGTCAAAGCTGATGATATACTGGTGGCTTTTGATATCACCATGCTGGGTGTTCTTGCCATACTTGCGGTTTGCCAGCAGACAGGCTGTTGCAAACGAGAAATCGCCGCACTCAAGGGTATCGAGCAGGTAGGATTCCCGCAGCTTCGGTCTGCCTTGTTCGTCCAGAAGCTGTTTTCCGGTGAACGCGTCGTGCTGGTAAACGAGGTACGCTTCGATGGCGGTGTAATCCGAGTTCTTAGAGCTGATATGCTTGAGCGTTGCCATACAGTTCACCCAGAACTTTCTCGGCGCTGAGCCGGAATGCAGTCAGGTCTGCAAGTTCGTCAAGGAGTTTCGCCCGGATCTGCTCGGTGTCTGCACCGCCGGAATTGAAGTGCCTTGCAAGCTGGTTGAGGTTGCCGCCCACCTTGCTGCACTGGGCAAGCAGGGTGGAAACAGCGGTCAGGGTTTCTTCTCCGCCGCCGGCAACGATGACCGTTTTCTCGATCTTGACGTTGTGGATGGCACGGCGGATGAAAGTGGAGAGGGAGAGATTCAGGAGTTTGCAAGTGAGTTCCAGTGACGCTTTTTCCTCCGCTGTCACACGGAACTTGATGACGTGCGTTTTGTTGTTCGGCGTGTCGTGGTGCTGGGAATTGCTGGGAATCGGTTGAACATTCGTTTTGGTCATTGTACCTCCTGTCTGTTCGATAACTCCTCGGTGAAGTTATGTAAAGCACGACACGCCGTTGCTGTTCGCACCGTCAGGTGCGAACCATGAGCAGGGTTTGGGGCAGGCACGCCCCAACAAGATCACTTCGGAAATGCAGACGCATTGCAGAAGTGAAGTCCCGGTGGAACACAACATTTTCAAGAATTGAAAATTTGTGGCCACGGGACGGTTCTTGCCCTCTACCGCTGCGCTCAAAACGCATTTTCAACAAATGTTTCCAAATTGTTAAGACGCAAAAAATAAGTAGCGGGGCTCTGCTCGTGTATGTTGATCACCGTTTGCTCCGAACGAAGTTCCTGCCCCTGTTTGTGCAGCGGCGTTGACGAAAAGTCGGTATCACGTTCGGTCGGCTCATGAAATTTTCAAGGTGCAGCTCCCTAAAAGAAAAATACCGCCCACGCAGCGCAGCGATGATTTTGTCGGGTGAAACGGCGGCAAAATGAATCGGGTGTGTTGCGGGGCGGTTGATCTTTCAGGGATAATCCACGGTGAGGCAGTGTTCAAAATGAACACAACCACATCTTGTGGAAAGGTTCAAACCAATCCACAAGAGCAGTGGGATTTACAAGAAAAATACCACTGTGTGTGAAAATCGTCAAGAGGGTTTTGAAAAATTTGTTGAAGTGAAGCAAGAAAAGTATGACACATCTTGTGGCTTTAGGAAAAAATACGCTATGTGAATCAGAACAAATCCCATTTTCTGTCTGCGGTAAATCCTTCTACTGCCAGCTGCAACAGGATGTTGCTTGTGCATTCAAGACGCAGACGGCAATAAAAACGGCAAGATCGCCTGCTGCCAAGTGACCTTGCCGTTTTGTACTGTATTTTGCTAAATCAGGCAGTTGCCCGCGACTTTACAACGCTACGTTGACCGGCAGAACATACACACCGTCGGCGGTGTAGTAGGTGATTTGAGTAACAGTCTTGCCGATGATGGAGGCAAGATAGGTCTCGTCCGTATTGAAGCCCAGCTCGGTGCCGCGCCAGATATTGGTCACATGATGCAGGCCATACTCGCTGCCATCGGCGGTGGTCAGCACTACGCCGTAGACCTTGTTGGCGCTGGTGTCCAGATCAAAACCGGAGAGCTTCATCTCGTAATTCGCGTGGCGGCCATTGGTGGTCAGCTCCACAGTAACACCCTCCACGGTAGTCTCGGTGGCGTGGACTTTGCCAAACTCCCACTTGCCGCTCAACAGGTTGTACCATGCGGTAATGTAGTAGGCAGGAGTCTCGCCGAGCTTATAGTACCGCAAAGCCCTTGACCTTTTTGCCGGAGCCATGCTGTATGTGGTGGTGGAGGAACTGATCCCGGAAATGTCGCAGGGACAGCACTCCAACGTTGGCACGGTACTTTTCGTGGTGGGCTTCAGCGTGATGATGGTGCTGGATGTGGCACTGGGGTAAGAATGGAGAAAATGGGATGATTTTTCAAACGATTCTGGAAGGAATTAAGCTTGATGCTCTGCTGGTTCTCGTCTGCGCCGTGGGCATGGCGGTCATTGCGGCGGCGCTGGCGGGAATCATGGCGGTATTTATCCGCTGAGGGAGGCGCTTATGAAACACAAAATCGAAAAAAACACCGTGCAGGAGACGCTGATCATTCCTCTGTTTGCCCGGAAGGTATGTTCGGAGCTGTACCCGAATCTCTATCGGGACGAAACGTCCATTCGCCTGATTGACGAAATCGACTACGACTTTTCGGAGGCGGAAAGGAAATCCCGCAGCCTGATGCAGCGTTTCGGTTCATTGGAGGTCGCCATGCGGCAAAATGACCTCGCGTGGGAGGCGCGGGATTATCTGAAAAGCCATCCAACCGCGGCGGTGGTCAACCTCGGATGCGGTCTGGACAGCACCGGAAGAGCCTGCGACAACGGAAGCTGCAAAATCTACAATCTGGATTTTCCCGACGTCATCGCCGTGCGCAATGAGCTGCTGCCCGCCGGGGAGCGGGAGGAAAACATCCCATGCAATTTGAACGATACGGCGTGGTTTTCCCAAATCGACGCCTCGGGCGGCGCGGTGTTCTTCGCTTCCGGCGTGTTTTATTACTTCCTGACGGAGCAGGTCAAGGCGTTGGTGCAGGCCATGGCGGGCGCATTTCCCGGCGGCGTGCTGGTGTTTGACGCGGCGAACCGAACGGCGGTCAAGATGATTGCCAAAACATGGCTCAAGAGCGCGAAGATCAAGGACGTTGGCGCATATTTCGCCGTTTCAGACGCGCCCGGGGAGATCGGCGCGTGGGACAGTCGTTTACAGGTCACGAGCCGCGGCTATATGCTGGGCTACAACGACCTTCGCGACCCATCCGTGAGCGGCTTCTTCCGTTTTCTCGCAAAGGTCGGCGACCGTGGAATGAAGATGCAGATCGTGAAGATCGAATTCGGAGGTCAGCGATGAAGATTTTGGTATACGGCGCGGGCGTGCTGGGCTGCAATTTGGCGAGAAATCTGTTCCGCGCCGGAAAGAACGTCACCCTGCTTGCGCGGGGGAAATGGGCGGAGGAAATCAGGAAAAACGGACTGCGGATTAAAGACAAGTTTTCGCTTTGCACGTCGGTCAGCAGCATCCCGGTCGTGACCGAGTTTACGCCGGATGCGCAATACGATGTAATCTTTGTCGTTCTGCGCTATACGCAGCTCGATTCCGTTCTGGACACGCTGCGGGCGAACCGGACAAAAAACATCGTTTTTGTGGGAAACAATGTGCAGACGAGAGCGCTTGCCGCCGCGCTGCCCGATAAAAACGTTCTGTTCGCTTTTGCACTTTCGGCAGGACATCGGGAGGCTGATCGAGTCGTTTCCATCGACCTAAAGAAAATCACCATTGGACAGTTGACGGGCGCGGCATCCAATAAACAGTTGATCGAGCGGATTTTCAGCGGCACCAAATACAAGGTCGTCTATGAGCCGAACATGGAGGATTACCTGCTCTGCCACGCGGCGTTCGTGATGCCGGCGGCTTTCGCCTGCTATAAGACGGACGGCGATCTGAAAAAGCTCAAGGGAGATACGGCGTATCTCGAACGGCTCATCGACGCCAATATAGAGGGCTACCGCGCCATACGAAACGCGGGACATGCCATTCTGCCAAAGGCGGACGCGGATTTTGAGAGTGAAAAATACCGCAGGACCTGCCTGCGCTTCTTTAAGCTGATGTGCGCGACCTCGCTGGGCAAGCTCTGCGCGTCCGACCATGCCATGAACGCAATAGACGAAATGCGTGCGCTGAATCGGGATATCAAGAAGTTTTTCGATCAGAGCGGCGCGGCGTACCCCGTGTGGCAGGCGCTCGAAGCGGAAACAGGGAGATATTTGCGATGAAATACGTCGGAATGCCTTTCGGCATGTGGACGCTGTTTGCGCCGTCATTCCGAAAGCAGTTGACAGCGGTATTCGGCTATGACGCGGACACGGCAAAAGCCATCACGAAAAAGGCGAAGCCGAGATACAAGGCGATCATCCATGACCTGCCGGAGTTTGAAAAAGGCGACCGCTTCAAAATGAACCTCGTCAACTGCGCGATGATCGGCGCGTTTATTCTCTCCATGCCGAAGCGCCCGGATGTGGAGCGGCTGACGGTCTATTACGCCAACGCCATGATGACAAAGCCGATGAAATGGTTTTGCCGCAGGAGCGGAAAAAGCAAATTCACCGAAAAGAATATTGCGGGCATGAAGGCGGCCGCCGCGCTGAGAGCCGCCGACCGAAACCCTTATTCGTGGAACATGGAGTTTTACGAATACCCCGACGGCAGCGGATACGAGGGGCGGTTCACCCGATGCGGCATCTGCGTGCTGATGAAAAAGCTGGGGCTGTACGATTTAACGCCTGCGCTGTGCCGCCTTGACTACACGATGAGCGAGGCGGGCGGCGTGACCGACTTCGTGCGGCAGTATACGCTGGCTTCCGGCGGGGCGTACTGCGACTGCGGGTATAAGAGAAAGAAACATTAAGCGGAAGGTAAAGCGATGAAAGAAAGCTATCTTACAAAAGCGTTCCGAGAAACGGCGCGTGAAAGATTTCCGGAGCGGGAAGCCGAGCTGAATTCCGCTTTCAAAAAGAGGCTGGGTGAACTGCGCTCGGAACACGCCGGAGCGAGCAGGCAAAGGATGCGGCATCTCGAAAGTCAGATCATGCCGGGCATCGCGGCATACGAGACGTTGCAGACGGTCATGCCGAAGGAAGAAGCGCTGCGAACCGTCCACGGCTATGTGGAAGAACGGGCATATCGGCTGAAAAAGATCTTCCTGCGGCTGATGCGCATCCCGGGACTGTATAAAAAGGTGCCGGGGATTTTCGCCGCGCAGACACCGAAATTTTTCGGAATTTCGGCGGGCTTTGAGGCAAATGAAATCCGGACGACCGGCGGTGTGTGGCGCATCGACATGACGAGATGCCCCTATCACGACGAATGTGTGCGCTGCGGCTGTCCGGAGTTGTGTCATTGTTTCTGTGACAGTGACGATATCACATATGGCGGACTTCATCCGAGGCTCATCTGGCAGAGAACCATGACGCTGGGGCGCGGTGACGACTGTTGCGATTTTTGCATGAAGGTTGTGAAATAGATGATTTCTGCCTGTGTGCTTACGGCGTGGTTATACACACGTTGAAAAACTTACGATTTAGAAAGAAGGCATCCATATGATTCAAACAACGGTCAAGGTTTCCGGCATGGCGTGCTCCATGTGCGAGGCGCACGTCAACGACACGATTCGCCGCGCATTTTCGGTGGAAAAGGTTTCGTCCTCTCATGCGAAAGGGGAGACGGTGATTCTCTCTAAAGCGCCGCTGGATGAAAACGCCCTGCGTGCCGCCATTGACGCAACCGGCTATACGGCGGGGGAAATCCATGCAGCGCCGTATGAAAAGAAAGGGCTGTTCTCGTTTCTGAAAAAGTAAATACGGAATTCCGAATTGCCGCTTCGGCGGCTTTTCAAAAGTCATATTGTTAGAATAGACTAACTAATAAATAAGGAGGCGTTGTTTTGAAAAAGCAATCCAATCTATCTCGGCTGCTCGATTATGCCGGGACGTATCGAATTTTGACCTACCTTTCGTGGGTGCTGGCCGCCGCGGGTGCGCTGCTGGCGTTGGTGCCGTTTGGGTACATCTGGCGCATCCTAAAGGAGGTCATCGAGGTCGCGCCGCAGTATGAAAACGCCGTCCATGTGACCCAATATGGTTGGATGGCGGTGGCGTTTGCCGTCGTCGCCGTGCTCACCTACATCGCGGGGCTGATGTGCTCGCACCTTGCGGCGTTCCGCATCGCCACCAACCTGCGGCTTGCCATGGTGAAGCACATCGCCACACTGCCGCTGGGCGCGATTGAGCAGTTCGGCAGCGGCAAACTGCGCCGCACCATCTCCGAAACCGCGGGGGCGGCGGAAACCTATCTCGCCCACCAACTGCCGGATCAGGCGAAAGCCATGGCGACCATCGCGGGGCTTCTGACGCTGCTGCTGGCGTTTGACTGGCGGCTGGGGCTTTTGAGCCTTGTACCCGTGGCGCTTGCCTTTGCAGTGATGACGAGCATGACCGGCAAGAAGATGCAGGAGCAGATGAACCAATACCAAAACGCGCTGGCGGATATGTCGGGCGAAGCGGTGGAGTATGTGCGGGGTATTCCCGTGGTCAAGACCTTCGGGCAGACGGTGTTTTCCTTCAAAAAGTTCAAGGGGACAATCGACAACTATGAGCGCTGGGTCATCGCCTACACCAAGCAGCTGCGCTGGCCCATGATCTTCTATACGCTGGCGGTCAACAGCGTGTTTGTGTTCCTGATTGCGGGCGCTTTCCTGTTCGCCAGCGGCGGCACGGACGGCGGCGCGCTGCTGAACCTGCTCTTTTACATCATCATCACGCCGGTCATCTCCCTGACGCTGACCAAGCTGATGTTTATGAGCGAAAACGGCATGATTGTGCACGACGCCATCACCCGCATTGACCGTGTACTGGAAAGCCCGTCGCTCTCCTGCTCGAACGCGCCGAAGCATCCCAAGGACAGCTCGGTTGCGCTGGAGCATGTTACGTTCAGCTATGACGGCGTGAAAAACGCGCTGGAGGATATCTCCCTTTCCATCGGCACGGGGCAGACGGTGGCGTTTGTCGGCCCTTCCGGCGGCGGAAAATCCACGCTGGCGGCGCTCATTGCCCGCTTCTTTGACCCGCAGAGCGGCAAAATTTCCATCGGCGGCGCGAATGTAAAGGACATCGACAAGAGCGAATTGATGGACACGGTTTCCTTCGTGTTCCAAAACAGCCGCCTCATCAAGGGCAGTATTCTGGATAACGTGCGCATGGGCAAGCCGAACGCTACGGATGGGGAAGTGCTGGCGGCACTCAGCGCCGCGCAGTGTATGGACATCATCGAGAAATTTCCGGACGGTGTGCACACGGTCATCGGTTCGCAGGGCGTCTACCTCTCCGGCGGCGAGACCCAGCGGCTGGCCATCGCCCGCGCCATGCTGAAAAACGCGCCGGTGCTGATTCTGGATGAGGCGACCGCCTTTGCAGACCCCGACAACGAGACGAAGGTGCAGATGGCCTTCAATGCGCTGGCAAAGGGGCGCACCGTCATTATGATCGCTCACCGTCTGTCCACGGTCGTGAACGCCGACCGCATCTATGTCTTAAAAGAGGGACGTCTCGCGGAAAGTGGCAGCTTTGAGGAGCTGTCCGGACAGGCGGACAGTCTGTTCGGCACGATGTGGCGGGATTATCAGCAGTCTGTCCAATGGAAAGTGGCAAAGGAGGCTTGAGCGATGATTCGGTATCTACAAAGGCGCTATGCCCTCTCCCGCAAGGGCGCGGTGGACAACATCAAGGGCATGTTGTGCTGTGCGCTGCAAAACATCTCCTTCATGCTGCCGGTGGGGCTTTTGTACCTGCTGGTGGGCGACGTCATGCGTGGTACGCTGACGGCGGAGCGAATCCCGTTCTATGCCATCGGCTGCATTGCGGCGGCGCTGTTCATCGTGATCTGCACACGGCTTGAATACGACAACACGTTCCTTGTCACCTATGTGGAATCCGGCGTGCGCCGGGTGGGGCTTGCGGAGAAGCTGCGGAAGATTCCGCTGTCGTTCTTCGGAAAGAAGGATCTCGCCGACCTGACCTCCTCCATTATGAACGACTGCGCCGTGCTGGAGCAGAGCCAATCCCACTTTGTCGCACCGCTGTATGGCGCGATGCTCTCCACCACGGTCATCGCTGTGTCGATGCTGTTTTTCAACTGGCGCATGGCGCTTGCCGCCATCTGGCCGCTGCCTGTGGCGTTTGCCATCGTCGCGCTGGCGTCCGGCGTGCAGAAAAGGCTTTCCCGCAAAGCGACGGCGGCAAAGGTTGCCTGCGAGGACGGCGTTCAGGAGTGCATCGAAGCGATGCCCGACCTGCGCGCCAACAACGCCGAAAGCGCTTATCTTGCCGGGCTGGAACAGAAAATCCGCGCTGTGGAGAGCCGCCTCATCAAGAGTGAGCTGGGAACGTCCGTCTTCGTGGTGTCCGCCGGGCTTGTTCTGCGGCTGGGCATCGCCACTACCGCCCTCACGGGCGCATCGCTGCTGGTCAAGGGCGAATTGGACGTTTTGACCTTCTTCATGTTTCTGCTGGTGGTCTCCCGCCTGTACGATCCTTTGGAGGGAACGCTGCAAAACCTCGCCGCCATCATCGGCACGAACAGCAACATCGAGCGGATGAATGAGATTCTGGATTGCCCCGTGCAGACCGGCAGCGAACAGCTCACCAATCACAACTGCGATATCGTGTTCGACCATGTGGGGTTTGCCTATCAGGGGGGCGAAACGGTGCTGAAAGACGTGTCCTTTACGGCGAAACAAGGACAGGTCACGGCACTGGTCGGGCCATCCGGCGGCGGCAAGACCACCGTTTCCCGGCTGGCGGCGCGGTTCTGGGATATCGACCGAGGGAGGATCACCGTGGGTGGCATGGATGTGTCGAAGATCGACCCGGAAAAGCTGATGAGCCTGTATGCCATTGTTTTTCAGGATGTGACGCTGTTTGACAACAGCATTTTGGAAAACATCCGCATCGGCAGAAAGGACGCGACGGACGCAGAGGTGATTGCGGCGGCAAAGCTCGCCAATGTGGACAAGTTTGCCGAAAAACTGCCCGACAGTTGGAACGCCAACATCGGCGAGAACGGCTGCGAGCTCTCCGGCGGCGAGCGTCAGCGCATTTCCATCGCCCGTGCTTTCCTGAAAGACGCGCCAATCATTCTGCTGGACGAGGCAACCGCCAGTCTGGACGTTGAAAATGAAACGGCGATTCAGGAAGCACTTTCCCGCCTCATCCGGAACAAAACCGTCCTCATCATTGCCCATCGGATGCGCACCGTTTCCGGCGCGGATCAGATCGTGGTGCTGAAGGACGGCGCAGTGGCGGAGCAGGGCTCGCCCGCAGAGCTGGTGCAATCGGGCGGCATCTTCGCCCGCATGGTGAAGTGCCAGACCGAGAGCCAGAACTGGACGCTGGAAAAGGCATAAATCCATTTGCAAAATAGGGCAAGCGCTCACATTCTGTGGATGTGAGCGCTTGCCCTATCGTTATTTTTCAGTGCCGGGACAATCGGAGTGATTCCGATCCGTCTCCTTTCGTTCATTTTGTTTATCACACCACAATACTTGAGATAAAAAGAAGAAATCCGAACCCATCCCCAACCGGGATGATGTTCGGATTTCTTGGGTTTGGTGGAGCATAGGAGATTCGAACTCCTGACCCCAACACTGCCAGTGTTGTGCGCTACCAACTGCGCTAATGCCCCGCACTCAACGTTGGATATCTTACCACGTTTTTCTGCGTTTGTAAAGACCTATTTCTCATTTTTTTGAGAAAAATAAGGACGTTTCTGCGAAAAACGATGGAGGATGCAATCAATTTGCTTTAGAAGAGTTCTTGTAAAGCAATCTGGCTATCCGACCTTGTAAAATCGGACAGCCAGATTAAGAATTAGGTTCAGCCTTGTTTATTCATACATCACAGGGTTGAAAGGCCTCAAACAGCAGGTGCTTGAGTTCTATAATCATTCCCACTCTCTCAGACTTAACACATTCTGTATAATTTATGTGTGTCCGATTCCAAGTGATGGCTCTGATTCTCTGAGGCATTCCTATTCCACTGCCTGTACAGCCTCCGGTTATCATTCTGTTATCAGGGTGATAACAGGGAAGACTGCTTTGCTGTAGCGGTTTGAAAAATTCCACAAGTATAGTATAGCGCAGAACGGGTGCTGATGCAAGAGAAAAGACACTTCGGGGAGCAAAGCATTTGAAGTTTATCATGGTTTTGCCATTGAATCAGATATGCTTCTCTTGCATTTGAATGTGACCAGGAGTAGGGAAAAGCCAGTTAACCCTAACCACCGACTCGAACACGATACAGCTAGGATTGCTCATTCTGTTTTGATATGCTCTAATGTTCGTAAAATTATTCGTAAAGTATTGAACGAGATTTCTGCGCATGCTATAATGGAATCGAAAGGAGTGGTCTGCTCATGGCAATCATTAGCCCTGTGTCCGATTTGCGCAATTACAACACCGTTCTTGAACAGGTTTCCGCTGGTTCACCGGTGTATCTGACGGTCAATGGACGTGGCCGCTTTACGATCCGCGATATTGCGGACGATGAAGAATTCGAGAAGGCAAAGGCGATGCTCCGCCTGATGTGCGAGCTCAATACGGGCATCCGCTCGGGAGAGGAAGAAGGCTGGGTGTCCGAGGATGATGTCCGGGTACACTTCCACAGCAAACGCAAATGAGGATTGAATACTCCCCGATTGCCGTTCGTGACCTCGAACGCGTCTGGGCGGAGGTTTTTGAAGCTTCTGCCAGTGAAGAAACCGCAACGAAATACATCGATGATTTGATGAATCAGATTTCAGCAAAACAAGACTTTCCAAAGTCTGGTGCTCCGCTGTATTATGAGGGCCTGTTCACCGGCTTCTACTTCGTGACGTTCAAGTCCTATATGGTATTCTACAAGGTGGAGACCGATCGGATGCTGGTCAGCAGAGTGGTCTATGGAAAGAGCGACTACATGCGTACCATTTTCCGTAATGCACATGAGAAGTGATCCATGAAACGCTGGCGATTATGCCGGCGTTTTTCTTCGTAATACATCATAGAAGGATATTCAAATCCAAAAACCTTTACCATACAGCCGGAATTATGGTATAATATTCATAGGGTTATCGGATTGTATCTCTCAACGCCGCAGCTCATCTGCTATCTTGCTCACAGGAATGGAGCTGAAAGCATGGTTCATCATTCGTATCCCATACAGATGGAAATCGCAGGATCAACGGCGATGTGGACCAGACCGGACAGCGGTGACAGTCCTGTCAGCTATCCGGCTCCGACGTATTCGGCCTGCAAGGGCATCTTTGAATCTATCCTTTTCGGGCCGGATGTGGAGATCATTCCAACCAGGGTTGAAATATGCGCTCCTGTTCAGTTTCATTCATACGCAACAAACTACAAGGGACCGTTGCGCCAGAAAAAGAGCATTGACCTTGGAAATGCATATCAGATGTATTCGACCGTTCTGATTGATGTATGCTATCGGCTCTATGCGGTGGTTGTGCCCAATCACAGGAAGGATACGCTTTCTGAAAAAACTCTGGAATGGGACAGGCGGACAACGTCGCCCGGTCATGCATACCAGGAGATTTTCAACCGGCGCTTGCAACGGGGGCAGTGCTTTGTTATTCCCTCGTTGGGCTTGAGAGAGTTTACGGCCAGCTACTTTGGCCCCTTCCGGGACGGGACAAAGGTATGTACCGATATGGAGGATATTCACATTCCTTCCATGCTGCGGCAGGTATTTCCCGATGGGCACAAATCGAAGGTTTCGTACCGCTTTGACAACGACGTGACGATTCATGCCGGGACGCTGGTGTTCCCACCCAAGAGAGGTGTTCATTTTGATCAATGAATTGTCATCCCTGTCCAAAGCACTGGAACAGGCGGGAATCGTTCCATTGCAATCCTATAGAAATTACATTCCGCTGCCAAATGTGAGCGCGAAGGCTCCCTGTATCCGAATCTGGGTAAAGGGTGGGCAGGTGGTTGATTTTGAGGCTATCGATCGGGCACTTGCAATGCAGCTGCGAAAATTCGGATCAAATCAGGCCTCGTTTCCCGGGCTCAATCTCATCAGCCTGTACCGCGTAACGGATGAATCAGAGAAAAAGTTGGTTGCGCAATGCATCGAGAAACCGGAAAGCATTGATGCCTTGCAGCTTCATGCCTTATGCAAAGAGAATGCGTGGGAACCACATCAGAACAGCCGTATCAAGAATTGCTTTTCTGCAACCCCAAGGAAAATGGCCGGTCTGCTCGAAACTGCCGGCAATCCAAAAGAAAACCTGCTGAATACTCTGGCGGCAGAATGTGCGCCGTTTGCCAATGCGCAGGTACTGCACGAATCATTGACAAAAGCGGTATTTGCAAAGCTGGAAAAGAAGCAGGACGTTGGGCTGGCCTTGCTGATTCTTTTCCAGCTGGGTGATGCCAGTAAGCCGTGCAAAGATGACAAGCGGAACATCTCCGTATTCTTTGACACAGACGCATATGATACCTATGGCATGTATGCAGCGAGCAGGGAGTTTACTGCATATCTGAATACAGCATTTCTTCAGGCGGAGAGAATCGTGACGAGCAATACAACCGAGGATGGATTCATGGATTCATTCGGACAAATCTATGTGCCGACCAATTCTCCAATGCCAAAGGTTAAGCTTGCCGCGGGGTTTGAGCCGGCATTGTATACGATGTTCGACGGGCAGCCCTGCCAGAACAGATATCATAACTTTGATGACAAACGCGATTCCTACCCGTTATCCGCACAGCACCGTGTCCAGTTTCAGGCTGCCTTGAATTGGCTTGGCGGGGATGCCAAGAGCAAAGGCATCACTTGGCTGAATACAGGCAAAGGCGAAGCGGTATTCGCATATCCCAGCTCACTACCGGAGGCGCCGCTTCCTTATGTGCAGTTTTTTGGTCATCCTGATCGATCGGAAACCTTCAAAGAAATCTCCGGAAGCCTTTTGGCTTCATTCAACGGGATTCCGCCAAAGGACAGACCTGAAAGCGTTCAGGTATTTGTGCTCAGAAAAATTGATAAGGGACGCACAAAGATTCTTTACTCTGAGTCTGCTTTGGCAGACGCGTTGATGCATGCCGCTGAAAACTGGGATATGGCCTGCAATGATCTTCCGGATATTGCATCCATACGGCTTTCAGCGCCATTTCCCATTGACGTTGCAGCTGTTGTCAATCAAGTTTGGCGACAGGATGGAGAATCATCGACAGTATCCGCCATGCATCCCTATGAGGGGATCGAGCTGTTCCTTCATCAGGCACAGCACCGGCTGCTTCTGCACGAGCTGCACATTCTCGTTCAGCATGGTATGCCGCTATTCATCCATGCAGGTCCTTTGCTGCACAGTGGAAGAAAGTGCAGCCGCGTTGCTCAGCTGGAACAGATCCTGCCCGTTCTGTCCATGCTTCTGTTCTTCAGCGGAAATAGAAAGGATGATTATATGGAAGCTACACCCTACCTGATGGGACAACTGCTCAAGGCCTCCGATGAGCTGCATGCGCTGTACTGCAAGGTGGTGCGTAACAATCAGATTCCGCCGCAGCTTGTGGGCTCTGCCCTGTTTGTTGCCGCGAGCGAAACGCCGGGTAGAACGCTGTCCCAGCTTTCAGTGAGAATGGCGCCTTACCTGTCATGGGCAAAGCAGTACCGCACGAAGAATGAAGATTCCAGCGGTCTGGCAGGATGGTACCTGAAGGTATTTGAGCAAATCGCCAACAAGCTTGCGACAGAGTATTCTGTCCCCATGCGTTGGAGTGATGCCCAGAAGGCACAGCTGTTTATCGGATACCTCGCTTCCTTCCCCAAGCAGGAGAAGCAGGATGAAAGCAATGCCGAATAATCAGAGCAAAGGAGAGTAGAGCAAGATGAGTGTGGATTTCAATCGTGCAACCGGGCTTTTGATTCTCGAGGTTGTCAATTCCAATCCGAATGGGGATCCTGACCGTGAAAACGATCCTCGCCAGCGCCCGAATGGACTGGGTGAGATTTCGCCCGTATCTGTCAAGCGGAAAATCCGTGATTTGATCGAGGATCATGACGGCGTGTTTTTCCAGAGCTTGCCCGAAGCGTACATCCGTCAGGCGGATCTCTATTGCATCTTGGAATCCCGTGGGCGCGACAGGGCAGCAATTACAAAAGAAATGAATGACAACCCCAATTTTATGGACAGCACATTTGTCAGAAAGTATTGGGATGCCCGCATTTTTGGCAACACCTTTTTGGAGGATGGCGGCAACAAGGAGTATATCAAGACCGGCGCGGTTCAATTCGGCATGGGCCTGTCCATCTCGCCGATCAGCATTGTCCGTCATACCAATACCAACAAGGCGGGCGTTGAGGAAGGCAAGAAAAGCGGCATGGCTCCCCTGGCCTATCGGGTCGTGGAGCACGGTGTTTACTGCATGCCCTTTTATGTGAATCCCAATTACGCCGCCAAGAGCGGATGTACAGCGGCGGACATTGAATTGCTCAAGCGCGTCATCCCCTACATGTTTGACCTGACCCGATCCAACATCCGTCCGGATGTGCGTTTGCGCCACGCATGGTATATGGAGCACAAGAACAAGCTGGGCAGCTGTCCGGACTATCTGCTGATCGACGCATTGACGCCAAAGCGGATCGGAAATGCCGAGGAACCCTCCTCGAGCTGGAAGGACTATCAGGATGTTGCCGACCTTCCCGAAGAGCTGAAGCAGCGTCTTGCCGGTGTTCAGGATCTTGCCAACGTCTGATGGATAAAGAATATCTCGCGCACAGCGCACACGATGGTTTTCCTGCGCAAACCTATCTGAATCATGTACAGAATGTCCATGATGACGCTGTTCGATATGCGAAGGAAGCGGCTGCATTTGCGGCAAAACAGGAAGACGGCATGGCATTGGTCAGCGCTGTCACCAACGCGGCATCGCTGCATGATCTGGGCAAGCTTGAGGAAGAAAATCAAGCTGCCCTGCATGCCGGAAATCAGCCGCATCTGCCCATCAACCACACAGATGCCGGCACGGCGCTTTTGCTTCATGAGAATAAAATGTACTCTGCAGTCTGTGTCATGTCGCATCACCGGGGTCTTCCGGATTTTCCGAAAGAATGCTGTCACGGCAGCGAGGCTTTCCGTGATACCGATATCGCAGCAGCGACAGACAGCAAGCTGCCGGAGCTGAAAGCCATCCATCGGGATCTCTTTGGGGAGAAGACCGCAGACGAACAGCCGGCAGCCGGGTGCCGCTCGGTATTCATGCGCCTGGCGCTTTCCTGTCTGGCAGATGCCGACCACGGAGATACGGCGAGACATTACGGGAAGGAACCCATGGATAGGCGGCAGAATGAACTGCGTCCGGCAGAGAGACTGCAGGTGCTGAATGCCTACGTCAGCGGTCTTCGGGCAGAGGATGAGCGTTCCCGTTTACGGGCACAGATGTATCAATACTGCAGAGACAGCAAGGTCAATGACCATGTCGTTGCCTGTGACAGTCCGGTGGGATCCGGAAAGACCACTGCCGTGATGGCATACATGCTCAGTCAGGCGAAAAAGCATCACCTTCGCAGGATTTTTGTGGTGCTTCCTTTTACAAGCATCATTTCGCAGTCGGTGGAAACCTATCGCAGATGTTTGGTTCTTCCGGGTGAAGAGCCGAACAAAATCGTTGCGGAGGTTCACCATCGGGTGGATTTTGAATCAGAAAGTGTCCGTCACCTTTCTACGCTGTGGAAGGCCCCTGTTATTGTCACAACAGCGGTAGCGTTTTTTGAGACGCTGGCCTCAAACCGGCCATCTGCCCTCAGGCGGCTGCATGAATTGCCGGGAAGTGCTATTTTTGTTGATGAAGCACACGCCGCATTGCCTTCGCATCTTCTGCCGGTTGCATGGAAATGGATCAACTGCTTCGCTGACGAGCGGAATTGCCATTGGGTTCTTGCGTCGGGTTCTCTCAACAGATTCTGGACGATTCAGCAGATTGCGGCAGCCGGAACCCGGCGAGTGCCAGATCTGGTTGACAACGCGCTTCGTTCCGCGCTGGCGCAGTATGAGCAGAACCGCATCCGGTATCTCTGGAATCCCGCACTCATGACAAGTGAAGCGCTTGCACAATGGGTCAATTCCTTTCCGGGGCAGCGACTTCTCATCGTCAACACGGTTCAAAGCGCAACGGTGATCGCAAAGACGATCATGCAGCTGTATGGGCGTAATCGGGTGGAGCATCTGTCCACAGCACTGACCGCCAGAGATCGCGCGAGGACGCTGGCACGCGTTCGGCAGCGGCTTCGGGATCCATCCGACTGTGACTGGACGCTTGTCGCGACATCGTGCGTGGAGGCCGGCGTTGACTTTTCGTTTCCTGTTGGCTTTCGTGAAACGGCATCGTTGTCATCGCTGCTTCAGGCATCGGGGCGAGTCAACCGGAACGGAAAAACAAAGAATGCGCTCATGTGGTCCTTCGGCCTCAACTACGCAGACGATGCGCTGCTGAAGGAGCACCCCATCATCAAACATGCGGCTACAGTGTTAACCAAAGAGTTCCTTGAAAAAGACCGTCCGATTCTTCCTACTTCGGTTACCGACTCCATTCGATTGGAATTGGCCCGTTATGGTGAGCACCAGACGAATCTGCTCAAGGATGAAGACAGCCTGTCCTTTGTCAAAGTTGAGGATACATTCCGGGTGATTGACAATCATTCTGTATCGGCGCTTGTTCACGCAGCGCCGGATGAGGACATCCGTATTCACGAGATCAGTCGTGAACAGGTGCAGATGGATACCGTTCAAATCTCTCAATATCGAATAAAAGACTGGAATGTGCAGCCCATACGGGATGAACTGTATCGATGGACGCTTGCATATGACGGTTTTCTGGGCTATATGGCGGGTGTGCTGAGCATTGATGAATGACCTGCTGGTATTTTGACATTGGCAATTTCTGGTATGGGCTGTGATGCTGGAAGCTGAAGATTCTTTACTTGTGGGCTATCGATTCGGTATGTGCTTCAAGGATCAATCTTCATCCATGTCTCTGTCTCTGGCTTTTCTTGTGCAGAAAACGAGCAAAACAAGGCTGATAGCAATCTCAAATACATGTTTATCATGGTTGCAAGCAGGGCAAAGGTAGCACCTTTTGCACTTTGCTTGTTGGGAGGCTCCGCCCCCAAGCCCATTTTACCAGATCTTGCGATCTGTGGTTGTGGTGTCTTGCTGCGCCCGACCTAGTGCAGCACCACGGCATAAAAATGAAAGAAGCCTCCATGCCGGCAAACGGTGAAAACCAGTTCCGGCACGGAGGCGTTGTTATCGTTCTATACGATCTCCTTTGCGGTGATATTGATCTGTTTGCGGAATGTCCCGGATAAGTATTTTGTAGTTATACCGGATGTGCTTCAGGTCTGTCAGCTTCGATTTGAGCTCTGCCAGATCTGGCTTGTATGCATCCAGCTGCTCCTTCAGCGCAACGTATTCCGCTGTCAGCTCCTTCAGCGTCGGCAGTTTGCCGTCGTGAAGCTCGTAGACAGCTTGTGCTTTTTTGTGTGCTTCGATTTCTGCGCGATGCTCCTGATAGAATTTTGCTGACCAGCCGGATTCTTTAAACTGAGTGTATATCTCTTTCGTCCTGCGGTAATCACGGATGGCTTGACGTTGACGATTGATTTCTTTCATACGATTCTGTGCCTGCCTGATGGAGGCTTTCTTTTCATCATGGGCAGACTGCAGATCATCAATCTGCTGTTCCAGTTCTTCCGGTGATCCGAGGTGATGCTCTTTCAGGAAGATGACCGTTTGGGATATTGCGTCGATGTTGTTACGCTCAGCCCACACCAGATAGCCCTTGCCCTTTCCGGCGCGCAGCTTGTCTTCAATGTCGATCAGCCGCTTGATCTGACTTTTGAAATAATCAGCGCAGGGAGTTTTCGGAATGTGCACATGATCACCCGCCAGCGCTTGTCGCAATGTATCCTCATCGTATTCCGGGCCGAGGCTCTTCAACCGGATATAGCGTTGTCCATCCGGCGGCTTGAGGCTGATATGGGCTCCGCGCCTGATGCGGCATCCGACATCTTCCAGCATCTGTAGAAGCGCATCGAATCCGTCTGGCCGGTGCCGGAGAGCGGCATCGATCATGATTCGAAGATCATCCCGGTGACTGCTCTTTTTCCAATTGACCGCCCACTTGTCATATGGGACAGCTTTATCCTGTGGATTGCAGATAACTGATAATCCGTTTTCCTCACACAGCGCATCGCTGATCTGCACCAGCTCCTTGGCGGATCTCTTTACATCCCTGTATTTCTGCCGGCCGTCCAGGCTTGTAGCGCAGAATATGATGTGGTTGTGGATGTGCTGTTTGTCAATGTGTGTGGCTACCACGAAAGCATGCTGCTTATCCGTTAGTCGTTCGGCCAATGCTTTCCCGATCTCATTTGCTTTTTCCGCAGTGATCTCCCCGGGCTTGAAAGCCTGCCGCACATGATAGGCGAGCACCTCATCCCCGCGTTTTCTGCCGGTAGTGTTCAGGTATTCCTGACGATACAGCATGAACTCATCCGCTGCAGTTTCGGGGAAACAGGCGTGGGACGAGATCAGAAGCCCACCGTCCGTCTTTTCCGGGTTCATGATGTAATCCAGCCGCTCTTTGATGCTCTGATATGCTGTTTTGCCTTTTCCAACGTGGATCGAAATGATATGTGTGGTTGCCATGACATTCCCCCTTTTCAAAAGTATGCGGCGGATGTGACTGCACCATCCGCCGCTGTGTTGCTATGTTTTTTTCTCTGTTCGTAATCCATGGTCGTGTCCCAGCCGTTGCAGAAGCTGGCTCAGGAGTTCCTTCAGTTCTCTCTGCTCATCGACGATTTCGTCCATTTCGGTTTCATAGATCGAGCCATGCTCGTTCAGCCTTCGGGCGATCTGATTGATGTTGCCGCTCATCTTGCCCATCAGGCGAACGGCCTCATGCATTTCCAGCAGATCCAGCTTCAGCAGGTATCCGTTCAGCATCATCGCCCGGAGGTAAGTGGATCGGTTTCGGATGCCGAAGGATTTCATTCTCTGTCGGATGGCGGCATCCTCATCAGGCGACACTTTGAAGCTGTAGTGAATGTTTCGTTTTGCTTTTTCCATGATTGGTTTCCTTTGCTTACAGGGTGTTGATGATCTGATCCCTTACGATTTCTTCCGCTCTGCTGCGGATGCTGTTCATCCTGCGGACCCATTCCATTTGGTCGGCAGCCTTCAGGTTTTCCGTGACGCCTTCCTGCAACGCCATCCGCCGGGTCAACTGCTCCAGCATGGCCTGAGCACGTTCCTCTGCATCTGCCAGATTCCTGTCCAGAGTACCATTCAGGATCATCCGATCATACAGGCCGGGATGTTCTGTTTCCAGATAGACTCTGTGTATCCGTCCCCATCTGCCGATGGGGCGCTGTTCCCTGTCGCCCAAAGTGAGGTTGGGGTAAAGCATGCCGTCACTTCCTTGGGTATAGGTGCCGCTGAGTTGTTCAAAGATGCTGGTCATGGTCATTCTCCTTTCATGTCGTTCAGCATTTTTGTGATTAGCGTAATGTCGTTCACCAGTTCATCGCTGGGCTGGGCTCCGGTGCTGATGCGTCTCAGTTCTGTCCGTACATCGTCCAGCGCGGTTTTCAGCGCTTTGAAGATTCGCGGATTCGGGGTGACAGTGATGCTGTTGTCCATGCATTTCCGATAGCAGTACTCCTGCTTCGGGAGCCCGGACATAGCCACCGCTCTGTTCAGCTGCTCGTTTTCCTCCGGGGAAACCCGGAAGCCGACGGTGATGTTCCGCCAGCGGTTGTGATTGTCACAGTTTTTAGCCGACATTCAGATTTACCATCCTTTCATCGTCCAGTTTGTTGGCCATCTCAGCTTGCTTCGAGGGGAAGAGGTGGGCGTAACGGTAGGTGATGTCGATGCTTTCATGTCCCACGCGGTCGGCAATTGCCACGGCACTGAAGCCCATGTCGATCAGCAGCGATACATGACTGTGCCGTTACGGTATAATAACGACAAACGGAAAAAGCCTTTATTTTCAAGGGGTTTGAGCGTTTGCCGTCATTTATTCAATTCCTTTTCCAAGTTGAAATATGATGAGAAAATTGTCAAATAAAGGAGGCTGTTTCATTAACGACAAAATTTAATAGTGCCAGCGGTCCGGTGTATTGCTGGCCGCTGATTGCCGTGGGCGTTTCATCTTTTGGGGTGGACTTAGAACTTAAATAAGTATTTTGATAAATGATTAGATGACTTGGACTCATCAAATGAAATAGAAACTCTTAACATTATAGGCTTTAAACTTCCTAATGTATTTTTTTCTCGGCTACTGTTCCATTTTTGACATTCTTTATATTTTGGAACATTTTTATTGATTTTGCATTGAATTTATAGTATAATTTATCTGTACCAAAATAGCATTTATGAGGTGAAATGATGAACAGTGATGAATTAGTACCAAAACTAGTACGGGCATGTTTAGATAATGACCGGAGATTGGTTGAAGAAATTTCTACTATGTTGGTTAAGTTATATAAAAAAAAGCAACCTAATATTGCTCAGGAAATTTCTCAATCTTTAACTTACTCCAGGAATGGAGCTTCTGCCATAAGATCTGCCGATGTACAACCACTTCCAATCGATAGAGAAACTCGTTTTACTCTTTGCAAAGCAGAAGAACCTTTAGAAATCGACCCTCCCATATTATCATCAGAGACCATGGAGGAACTAAACAATTTCATACTCGAAAGGACAGAAATCGAGAAACTACTTATTGAGGATATTACTCCACCAAATAGTTTACTTTTTATTGGTGAACCAGGCGTAGGAAAGACCTATTCTGCAAAATGGCTTTCTTACAAATTAAATCTACCTTTAGTAACAATGGACTTAGCCACTTCTATTTCAAGTTATCTTGGTCGTTCAGGTCAAAATATTAAGAATATTTTTGATTATGCAAAATCGTTTCCATCAATTTTACTTTTAGATGAGATTGATGCAATTGCCAAACGTAGAGATGATGCTTCAGATTTAGGAGAATTAAAACGATTAGTCAATGTCTTGCTAAAAGAATTAGAAACGTGGCCAAGTCAAAGCATTATTATTGCAGCAACCAACCATCCTGATTTATTAGACAAAGCCATATGGAGACGTTTTGATCGAACAATCACATTCATAACTCCAGAAACAAGTGAACGCAAATTATTATTACAAAGATACTTAGGCAAGTATTATGATATGCTATCGCCAAAAGCGCTTTCTTTTGCAATACAACAAACGGCTCATATCAGTGCTGCCGATATTTGCAAACTATGTACACATGTCAAAAGAAAGATTGTTTTAGCTGGGAATAATTCCGATTTAATTGTTTTTGAAGAATTTTGCTTAAATTCCTGCGATAGTAAAACACAGAAAATAGAACTTTGCAACTCGCTCCGAGAGGCAGACCCGTCTTTGAGCATACGTGATATATCAAAAATAACAAAAATCCCAGCAACATCTGTAAGTCGTTATTTACAGAACGGAGGGCATGACCCTGTAACGGAGCATAGCTGACACCCTGGTTATGGGCAGGCAGGACGAAGGAAGTTAGGACTTCTGGAGACAGAGATGATCCTGGTGGATATAGGAGGTTAGCTGCCATAGAGGGAAGGGTATACACAAGGCCAGTAAAGCGAAAATCAATGACGTTTTATTTCGTATACCATTTAACCGCTATTTCAGTACCTGATACATCGAAATGCTCATAGCTGTGGCTTATTCACTGAGATATGAAAGGTTGAAAAACCTTGAATTTTCAATAAAAAACACTTGATTATATGAGGAGGTATATTAAATGAGTAACAAACATCCTATTTTAGGACGCGGAGAATTATATGTAAAAGATATTGAAAAACGTTACTATGGAGGACCTCAAAAACTCCCCCATACTTATCACGAAAATAAAATAGCTTTAATCAAGGACATTGCTTCTATTCAAGAAGAAGTCCAAAGAAATGACGAAATTTTTTTACAAGAAAAAGTTGTCTGCATTCGTATGGAACCAAAATTTGAAGCTAAATCTTATTCACCTGATATGATTTTATCGGTGGATGGTATTACTCCTATTGGCGGTCGTAAATATATAATTTCAAAGTCTGAAGAAGGTCTGGTTAAATCGAAATTATATTTTGCAAAAACCAGTGATCGCGGACTAGAAAACCTAAAATACATATTGGAGTCTGGACAAAAAGACAACACTGTTACCTGGCAAAATCAAATTTCAACTATTCGGACAATTGATTTACTTGATTCTACAGAAAAAATTTCAGGCTTTTCAAGTACATGGGATAGCGGATTAGTTGAAATTGTTTTACACCCATTTATATGGAATGACACTTTTGCAATGCAACAATTCTTAACCCTTTTAGATTTAGAAACAGATAAATATAAAATATCCGGTTATGAAAATGGCCCTTTGTTCTGTGCTGCCGTATGTAATCATGAAACATTAGAACGATTGGTAAAATTTAACCCCTTAAGAACAGTTCATCCTTTAGGAGAACTTAATATACCCAATATGCGTGGTAACTCTTTTTTTGACGCACCAGTTCCACCATTATATAAAGGGACTCCTCAAATGCGAATAGGCGTTTTTGATGGTGGTGCTGATTCAACATTACCTCATTTAAAAGATTTTGTCACCGCACATGAACTGACACCTATCTCTGGACATCCAGCACTCATTGCACACGGAACTGCTGTTTGTGGTGCTGTTTTATACGGACTGTTGAATTATAAACCATCAACCGAACAGCTTGAAACACCGATTGTTTCTGTTGACTCATATAGAGTATTACCCCAACAGCAAACGGGAAATCCTATAGAAGATAGCGGTCTATATCCTGCAATCGACCAAATAGAAGAAATCGTGCATAACTATACAGAAACTGTATTATATAATTTATCTTTTGGTCCTCGTGGTGCAATTGTAGATGATGACATTAGTCGTTTTACCTATGCATTGGATAGACTTTCCATGCTTCCTCATCATCCACTATTTTGTGTTGCTGTCGGAAATGACGGAGATTTGCCTTATCCTTTTAATAGGATACAAGCTCCTTCAGACTTGGTTAATGGTTTAGGGATTGGTGCTTATACATTTGACAAAAATGGAGAAAAGATAAGAGCTAGTTATAGTTGCATTGGCCCTGGACGTGAGGGGTGCAAAGTAAAGCCTGATGTTCTGGAATTTGGAGGAGCACCAGAAAATCCAGCTGTTTTAATAAGCACTATACCAAATAAAACAACTGTAGAATGTGGAACCAGTTTTGCCTCACCTATTGTTACTGGTAAACTAGGAAAAATGATGGCATTATCCTCTGAAATCTCTCAGCACATGGCTAAAACATTGCTTATTCACACGGCAGAAGATTCAGATGAATATAGCATCGAAGAAATAGGATTCGGATTCTGTATTGATGATGTTACAAATATCCTAAATTGTGAAGACAATAAAGTTGTTGTTTTATATGAAGGAAATATTGCTCCTAAACAAAATATAGAACTCCCTGTTCTTCTCCCTGATATAAATGGGCTTAAATGCAATGCCAATATAACATGGACGCTTTCAACTTTATCTGAATTAAACCCAAATGATGTTGATTCTTATACCTGTAATTGTGTAGAAGATTATTTTTACCCGCATGATAAACATTACAATTATTTCAAAAACACAATACATGGTAGAAAGCAAAAAGCAGCCTTTGTGGGAACAGACGCAGAAAAAGAACTATACGATTTAGGATATAGTCGTTCTGATCTACCAATCTCTAAACCGCCAAAGCAATTTTTGAGTGAAGATGAATTACGGTCACAGCATTTAAAATGGGATACTGTGACCAAAAAAACTATTACTATGAGAGCGTCTTCTTTGAGCAATCCTTTCTTCATACTTCATGGAATGAATAGAGATATTGCTGGGACTACACCCATGAAATATTTTGTTGCCATCACAGTTGAGATTCCAAAATATCCTGGAGTTTTATATGACGATATTTTAGCTCAATATCGAAATCTTGTACCAATCAATATAAAAGTAGAGAATCAGATTTTTGTCGAATTATAAACTATATAGAAAAGCGCTATAGGCACAACCTATGGCGTTTTTTTAACATTTAATCTTTATGCTACCTAGATAGTAAAAAAGAAATAACATAAACGCTCCATAGCATGTACCTATCCATTAAAATGAATACATGACTTTAAATGAAATCTACCCGCTTACGCTAAGCTGACGACAAAACCACATTCAATAGATATTTGAGTATAATTTAAACTATAAGTACAAGAAAAGCGGTTAAAACACCATAAAAGATTAGTGAAATTAAGAGCAAAAAGGTGAAAAAACAGTAAAAAAACAGTTGCATGAGTATGTCTAATTCATGGAACTCCATTTCTGATTTTTATTGCACTATTTCCTGATATTTTGAAATAAATCAGGAAATAGTGCTTTTCTATTCTCCTTACCGATGATATACTGAAAATGACTTTTAGTTGTTGAGGTATATGTGATGCTGCCTTACACAGGTGATTATATTGAGCACATCGAACCCGGAAAGAACAGTCTCAAATTCTATTCTTTCACCCCTCGCCCCTTGATGCGTGGGAACATATATCAGATGGATGACGAATTGGCTATGTTGCTAATCGATGCCCATAGGAACATTGGCTTTCTGGAAGGGCTCATTAAGTATGCACCAAACAAAGAAGCATTTGCTGAGCTAATGCTTTTGAAAGAGTGTACTTATTCTCGTATGATTGACTATGACAATCCTGATTTCAAAGAGGTACTCACCAGTCGAGGAACTGCCAAAGGTAACATATCTCCAATCATAGACTTGGAGGCGGCATACAGAGCAGCGCTAAATATGGAAATCTGCGCCCCTGATTTGAGCCGAATTTGCGGCATCGCCCTTTACGGAGAATCAGAGGATAATCCGATGAGCGTTAGGGATCATCAAACATTTTGGTTAGGAGCAAAGACGAACCTCAAAGGATACAACCCCACAGCACCGGATGCAGTACTGCCGGCACTGGCTGATATTTCTGCGTATCTCTATAACGACAAAAAAACTGATCCGTTGATTAAGGCTGCCTTGGTGCATTACCAGTTTGAAATGATTCATCCATTTGAGCGATATAACGGTATTGTTGGGAGAATCATTGTGCCGATGATGCTGAGTGATATCGCTAGAGAAGCAAAGCTACTGATATGTTTGTCTGAGTATTTGTATCACAACAAGAATGAATATTTTGACTTGCTTCGGTCTACCCAATACAGCGGTGGTTATATTCGGTGGATTAAGTTCTTTGTAAATGCTGTAGGTGAAGTAGCCAAAAAATCCGCCAAGCTAATGACACAATACGAGCGTATCATTGCACTAGATGAGCATCGCCTTACGGAGATTGGCAAATCTACAAAAAGTATATTTGAAATTTATAATTATCTCAAGGATACTCCTATTACAACAATAACAGTTGCCGAAAGAAACCTGGGATTCTCTTTTAATACAGTATCTAAATTGTTTCATTCATTACAAGGCTATGGAATTGTTGAATGCCATCTACCTTCCTACAGAAATAGAGTTTTTCGATATTCTGAACTGGAAAACTTGATATGCGCTGATTAGCTGCACTTGTAAATTAACAATAACAATAAGAAATTGAAAGGTGATGAATGTGGGAAAAGGAACGAACAAGAAAGGCAAAAAAGTTGCAGTTCCAAAAGCCAATATCCAAAAATTAAATGCTTCCAGAGATGGCGGACAAATCGCCCTCAGAGGCTACTCGTATCAATTCTTGTATTCGTGCTATTTAATTCTTTCGTCATCAAGTCCGGGCATTTCTTTTCAGCTTGAGGGAATTGAAGATATTGATTGTATTAAGCAGAAAAATGACAGCAGTGATGTCACGCATATACAGCTGAAATATTCCGTCAACAAACAGGATGCCAGCTTTTTGCCTGATGTGCTTAAAAACTTTCTTGAAGCATATTTGCTGGATCAAAATAGATTTTTTAAGCTGGTTTATGATTTTCCTGTTGCAAAAGGCAATCTAAGTAAGATATTTGCATCTGATCTGGACGAAAAATCACGCATCTATTGGACTGGTGTGATTTCAAATATCAAGCAAAACACTCCTTCTTGGAATTGGTCTGTATATGATTTCGATGAATTTATTTCACATTTGTCATTTGAGAAAATTGAAAAATCTATACTTGCTGCTGAAATTGAAAAAGCCTTAATTGGAACTTATGAGATTAACACGGACAATGTTTCTTTATTTGCAAACAGCATAAAAATCCTTTGCTTTGAAAAAATGGAGCAGCGGGCCTATGTGACCAAAGCGGAATTAGATTCCCAAATCCAATCTGTCAAAATAGATATCAGTAAGGGCCCTCAGAATCCAGCTCATAGTTGGATTCATAAACTGGACTACTCTAAGCCTAGTCTTGATGAAGGTCGTAGTTTTTACGAGGGGAAAAAAGCAACACCAGCAGATATAGCAAGTGGGTTTCCAATCAAACGACCGAGCTTAGAAAAAGATGTTATTAATTCCATTTGCGAAAACACAGTTACTGTAATTAAAGCTTCTAGCGGGCAAGGAAAAACCACGCTGGCTTTGCAGGCAGCATATATCCTCCAAAATGAATATATACCATATCAATTGCTATGGTGCGATGAAATCAAAGAGATTGGGAATATTGCCCAATATTTTAAAGCAAGAATTCAGCTTGGTGAAAAGATTCTCATCTTAATTGACAATCTGGATAACCATCTCAGCAAATGGAATTATCTTGTTCAACTCTTACAATCCGAATTGCATTGTCATTATAAGTTGCTCATCACATCGCGTGAGATTGATTGGTATAATTATAGTGGCGACTTGAGCAATATTCAGTCTTTGAAAGTAATTAAGCCGGCTTTAGAAGAAAAGGAAGCAATAGAGATATTCAATCTATTCAGAGAGGCTAAGCAACTTCACCCAAGCATAACAAGCTGGCAAAGAGCATGGAATAAGATTGCAGAAAGACAACTACTTATAGAATATGTCTACTTGCTTACTCATGGCGAGATGTTATCAGAAAGAATAGCCTCACAAATATCCGAAATAGGACAATCATCTTCTGGTAAAGCAAAATGTGAAATCCTACGCAAAGTATGTTTTGCAGATCTTTGCGGAGTCAGTCTTTCTGTTGTCAACCTTTATGCGAGTCAATCAGAAGACTCTGGCTCAGATTTTGGTGAGCTCTTAAAAAGTATGGAATCCGAGTTTCTTGTGCACGTGAATGAAGAGAGCAGGTATATTGAGGGTCTGCATCCCATTCGGTCAAAGCATGTTGTAGAGAGACTGCATGAATTCCTGCCGATTGACGATACCGCCATTTCCGTTATGAAAATGGCGGACAAAGCGGACCTGCCGATACTGTTTTCCCATCTACCGGAGTTTACCCTGAACAAAGAGACATTTTTCTGCGATGCGGTCGAGAGCCTATGGGATGAAAAAGACCTTTCAAACTATACTTCTGCAATACAGGGGCTTTTTTCAGGGAATGTGATGCAGTATTTCCTTTCCAATCGGGCTACGTTTGACGATGCAGATGCCCACGGCGGTCTTTTCCTTCTATCGACCGAAATGTGCCCATTTGCTGTATTCGAGGATTTCGGTGTGTCGATGGATACGCTGGACAAAATGCGGGAAACATTTCCGGATAATAAGAATATAGAATATCTTTGCCGATTGCGGGAGCGTATTCCCGCCTGCCATTTGCAGGATACGTATGTCTATGTTTTCTGCGGTTGTCTATATAGGAAACTGCGCCCCCTTCGTTTTGACGGAATAAAGGACATCACGGCCTATGCCTCCATTTCTGAGTGGATCTATAACATCAATCCGGAGTGGAATGTGTCGGCCGGATTTTCTCTGGACGATCTTTGGAGCAAGTCGGAAAAATTGACGCTGGAGTGCATTTCTACGCTGATGTATCTCTCCTACTGCGGGAACAGAGAGAAATATATGGAATTTGTGGAACGAAATCTTAAGAGTATTCTTACGTACCTCAAGCAGCGGACAAGATCACATAGGGTATTTATTGATTCCGAAAAAAATGCGATTCATGTTGAGTATATCCTTCGATTACGCAATATCAAAACGGGGAATGAGCAGAGCGTCTCAAGGCTAAAACTTCTTTGCAAGACCTTGCCTATTTTCGATTTGTATTGTGCGGATGCGCTCAAGCCGACAGTTGATCTGCTTTCGACTTATTCTGTTCCCGACGATGCACATAAAGCGATGCCCATTCGAAACATTGTGATCATGTTTCATCAAAACCTAACATCGTTATGGAATAAGACCATTATGAGCAATTACGAATTTGATACCGTAAGCGAATGGTTAGATTATTGGTTTAGTGTGAGAGAGAAGATATGTCTGCTTGCCGATAAGTGCTGCGCCTGCATGGATAAGCTCCTGAATGGAAAGCCATTAGGAAGTTTGGGCAGAGAAATCGATCAGCTCCATGAAGAGCTTACTCAGATGACCACAGGAGAAAAGCGATATCCCAAAGAGGACCGTCCGTTTGAGAAAAAAGCTGCGCTGCCGGAGGGACTGGAAAAGGAAAAAGGAGAATACTTCCAAAGTGTACAAAACTTCTTTAATCAGTTTGCGGGGATTCTCACTAGAGATGAGCAGAAGCGGCGGTTGCCTATGGTAAATCTCACAGCGGCGCAGAGTGCTCTTGTACTGATGCAAAACTACTTTTCAGAGGTTGCGGCAGAATTTGATATTCAGGAAAGGCAGCGGGTTCTTTGCGCAATGGAAGAACGAAACATCAAACGGCTTGCCATGTGCTGCAGTTATTACCTTGAACACGCACCGAACAGATATTTTGATAAATATCAGATCAAGGATTGGTATGACAGGCACTGTTGGAAAGAGAGAAGGATTGCAGAAGAGGCATTATCGGAATTGGCATCCAAGTACTCGATTCATTTTCCTGATCAGATTTACACCATTGGCATATTGAGATATTATCCCATCGTAGTTGATGATTTTGATATGACATTGGAAGGCAATTTAACTGAATGGCTCCTGGGCAGTATTGCGTTTTCTGAAGCTCCCTTTGACTATCTGGTGATATTGTCTGCAAACGATCTTGAAGAAATAACCCCTACGGCGTTGCAGCTCTCTCGACAGATGCTCGCTGATGTCAAAAAAACGATTGAGTCAGAAGACTATTCATTGCTTGAAAAGCAGATGGTCCCATATCCGGTGGACGTGACGGCGCAGATGCTCAACTGCTTTGCGAAAAAATATGTTTTGACGGAAAGGGGCGCCATAGAGGCCGAAGAACCTTCTATTGGGGATATTGCCGAAGAGCTATGGATCTACTCCAAATCAGTTGAGTTGCTGACGGAACCGGAAGATGACGGTTATTTCGCAGCCGAAACGCAAGGCCTTCAGACCAATATTTCAGAAATGCTTCGTTTATTGCAGGATAAACTTCCGTCCAAAGACGTTAATTGGTTAACAGAAATATGTAATGGTGTATTCTCTGGGAAAAACTTTGACGACACGATGTTCAACAATGTTATTGCACACTTCGTACAAATGAAGACTGGTCAAAAAGAATGTTGGTAGCATAGCTACTGGGAAATACCAGATCATGACGGGTATTTTTCGGCGAGCATCAATCAAATTTGAATAGGATGTAGTACACAAAAGCAGAAATTCCGGGCTATCAGAATTCCTTGATAGCTTGGGATTTCTGCTTTTGCAGAGATTTATTTTTTGTCGTGTGCTTGACATACGGGTGGCGGATATCATGCACGCGAATTCGTTTGACCCCGGACGCATGGCAGCCCCGATTCATTTCGTGATAGAGATAGTTCTTTGTGACCGGGAAGATACGATCCTTCTTCTTCACTCCATAGAGGGATTGGATGTATTCCTGCATTTCCTCACAGAGGAATTTGGGCATCTTGATCGTGCGAATGCTCTTCTTTGTCTTCGGTGTAGTGATCACGTCCTCTCCGTGGAGCCGCTGGTAGGATTTGTTGATGGATACGGTTCCGGATTTGAAGTTGAAGTCTCCGGGCGTCAGCGCCAGCAGCTCGCCCTCGCGGATTCCGCACCAGTAGAGCATCTCAAAAGCGTAGTAGGACATCGGTTTATCCATGACGGCCTCCGCGAACCGCTGGTATTCCTCCTTCGTCCAGAACTGCATTTCCTCCGCTTCCTTGCTCCCGATGTACCCCACCTTGGATGCCGGATTGCTCTTCAGCCTGTAGTGCCGGACTGCGTGGTTCAGGATCGCCACCAGCTGGTTATGGATACTCTTGAGATAGGTTGGCGAGTAAGGCTGGTTCTTCTCATCCCGGTAGGCCAGCAGCTCATTTTGCCAGGCGATGATGTCCCGGGTTTCGATTTCGCTGAGCATCTTCTTGCCAAAGGTGGGGAAGAGCTTCGTCCGGATCATGTGTTCCTTACTCAGCCAGGTGTTTTCCTTCAGTCGAGGTCGCATGTCATTCTCATACAGCTCCATGAAGGCTTCAAAGGTCATGTCTGGATCTCCATCGGTTTGCAGCTGAAAGTTGCGCTCCCACTCCTGCGCTTCCCGCCGGGTGGCAAAACCCCGTTTGCATTTCTGCCGCTTCGTGCCCTTCCAGTCGTGATACCGAACCATCACATACCAGGTACCGTTTTTCTCATCCTTGTGCGTTGACACGCGATTCACACTCCTTCTGTTCTGATGTACCGTACAGTCGTTCCTGAAAATACAGCCGGTTCACTCGCCCGGCGATGGTCATATATCCCTTCTCATGGAGCTCCGCATTCAGTTGCCTGATCAGCCTGTAGGCATAGGATCTGGACACTTCGAGCTCCTGAGCTACTTCTTCTACTCTCATAAATTGGTTCTTCATGGGTTCCTCCTTTTTCGAATTAAGCAATAACGCTTAACTTCAATATCATTATATTAAACATTATCGCTTGTGTCAATGGGTTTATAAGGAGTATTCCAAACTTTTTTGCTAAATTTCCGTCTTGACGACCTTAAGCGAATTTGCTATGATAAATTATCCTGTTCAAGAGGTGATTTGATGGCGACTGGCGAACGTATCCGTTTCTTCCGCACTTTACGGGGGATGACGCAAAAGTATTTGGGCCTTCTGCTGGGCTTTCCGGAGAGCTCGGCCGATGTGAGACTTGCCCAGTATGAATCCGAGGATCGCACACCCAAGGCAGAACTGACCGGGCAGATGGCGGAAGCGCTGGACGTTTCTCCCAAGGCCATCGCCGTGCCGGACATTGATACCATGGACGGCTTGATGCACACGCTTTTTGCATTGGAAGACCGAAAACTTCTTCGCATCACCAACGCGGATGGTCTGATCTGTCTGCGTGCTGAGATTTTTGATGGCGGCATTCATGCGGCCGATCTGGAGCAGCGCCTCCGTGCATGGCAGGAACAATCTGCCAAGCTGGCTGCCGGTGAGATCACCAAAGGGGCGTATGACCGCTGGCGGTATCACTACCCCGATTTCGACGACACGCGCATCCATGCCGCAGTCCCGCCTGAAGTACCCGCTACGCGCAAACGTGGGCGGAAGCCAAAGCCGAAATCCTGAAAGAATGGACATAAAGAAAGCCCTCCGCTTGTGGAAGATTCCTCCACAGCGAAGGGCTTTGAAATAGGTTGTTTTCACAGAGAGTGATAACCGGGAAGCGTTTTTCTCGCCTTCACCCCAAAGCCGCCAGCGCAGTTTTCTGTAAGGACGGCTTTGGAGACGGTTATCATTTTGTTATCAGAGTCAGTTGGGAATGGGCCAAAACGCTTGTGCCGCAAGGCTTTTTGCATCTCCGGCGCTTATTCCCACTCAATACTGGCCGGGGGCTTGGTGGTGATATCGTACAGGACGCGGTTGCAGCCGTTGACCTCGCCGACGATGCGGGTGGCGATCTTGCCGAGCAGGTCGTAGGGCAACTGGGCCACGTCGGCGGTCATGAAGTCGTCGGTGGTGACGGCGCGGATGGCTACAGCGTAGGCGTAGGTGCGCTCGTCGCCCATGACGCCCACGCTGCGGGCGTTGGTCAGGACGGTGAAGTACTGGGAAATCTTGCTGTCCCAGCCGGCCTTGGCGATCTCCTGACGCAGGATCAGGTCGCTTTCCCGGACGATGCGGACTTTTTCGGGGGTCAACTCGCCGATAACGCGGATGGCCAGACCGGGGCCGGGGAAAGGCTGACGGTAGACCAGACTCTCGGGCAGACCCAGCGCTACGCCCAGACGGCGGACTTCGTCCTTGAAGAGCATCCGCAGAGGCTCTACCAGACTTTCAAAGCCCAGCTCCTTGGGCAGGCCGCCCACGTTGTGATGGCTCTTGATGACCGCGCTGCCCTTGACCTGACCGCTTTCGATCACGTCGGGATAAATGGTGCCCTGAGCAAAATGGTCGCGCTTGCCCAGCTTCCTGGCTTCTTCCTTGAAGACCTCCACAAAGTCGCGGCCGATGATCTTGCGCTTCTGTTCCGGATCGGTCACGCCCTTCAGGTCGGCGAAGAAACGCTCGGACGCGTCCGCGTGAACCAGCTCCACCGGGAAGGTCTTGGTGAAAATGTCCACCACCTGATCGCTCTCGCCGGCGCGCATGAAGCCGTGGTCTACGTATACGCAGGTCAGACGGCTGCCGATGGCGCGGTAGAGAAGCGCGGCGGCCACGGCGCTGTCCACGCCGCCGGAAAGGCCCAGAAGAACGGTGCCGTCGCCCACCTGCTCACGGATCTGGCGCACGGCGATGTCAATGTAGGCTTCCATGCTCCAGTCGCCGCGGCAACCGCAGATATCCATCAGGAAGTTTTCCAGAAGGCGGGTGCCCTCGTCGGTGTGGGTCACTTCGGGGTGGAACTGCACGCCGTACATCCGGCGCTGATCGTCGCCCATGGCCGCCACCGGGCAGGACGCGGTGTGAGCCAGCACCCGGAAGCCTTCCGGCGGCTGCTTCACCTGATAGGTGTGGCTCATCCAGCAATGGCTGGAAGCGCTCATGCCGTTGGAAAGGGGATCGTGCACATCGTCTACCTGCATGACGGTGCGGCCGTATTCCCGCTGCGCGCCGCGTTCAATGGGCGCGCCGTGCAGATGGGCCATCAGCTGCATTCCGTAGCAAATACCCAGGACCGGCACACCCATCCGAAAAATTTCTTCATCTACCCGGGGAGAATCCGGATCCAATACGCTGGCCGGGCCACCGGAGAAGATCACGCCCTGCGGTTCCAACGCCCGTACTTCCTCCGCCGTCGCCGTGTAGGGCAGCACCAGGGAATATACGTTCAGTTCTCTTACTCGCCTGGCGATCAGCTGGGTATACTGTCCGCCAAAGTCCAAAATGACTACGCACTGCGGTTTTTCCGCCATGTCTGCTTTACCCCCTCGTTATTCTGTCGGGACTTAAAAATTATAGTGCAAAAACGGAAGAAGGGCAAGGGGATGTTTTTCCGTTTCGGCCGGTTGATTTTTTTCTGTTTGGCAGGATTTCGCGGCTGTTATTTCCCGGTGAACTATGCTACAATGACATCGACCTGCCGGATGCGTCCCCGGCGGGGATTTTGCTAAAGAAAGGATGCTGCCTATGCCCAATTTTTCCCTGCCCGGTCAGGTGTTTCTGGCCGCGGCGCAGCAGTACCAGACCCCCTTTCATCTCTATGACGAGGCGGCCATCCGCCGCACCGCCCGCCGCCTGAAAGCCGCTTTTTCAGGCGTGCCGGAGTTTCGGGAGTATTTCGCCGTCAAGGCGCTGCCCACCCCCGCGATTCTGCGCATTTTGAAGGATGAGGGCTGCGGTGTGGACTGCGCCAGCATGACCGAGCTGATGCTGGTGCGCGCCTGCGGCTTTCAGGGGCGGGACATTATGTTCTCCGCCAATGATGTGCCGCCGGAGGAGTTCCGGCTGGCCCGGGAATTGAACGCCTATATCAATCTGGATGACGCGACCCACGTGGCCACCCTGCGGGATAACGGCGGCATTCCCGAAGAAGTCTGCCTGCGCTACAATCCGGGCGACGCGTTCACCGTGGCGGGCGAGATCATGGGTGAGCCCAAGGAAGCCAAGTACGGCATGACCCGGGCGCAGCTCTCTCAGGCCCTGCGGGAGCTGAAAGCGGGCGGTGCCAAGCGATTCGGCCTGCATTCCTTCCTGTGCAGCAATACCACCGACCCGGCCTATTACCCGGCGCTGGCACGGCTGCTGTTTGAGACGGGCGTGGAGCTGATGGAGGAGACCGGCCTGACCCTGAGCTTCATCAACTTGTCCGGCGGCATCGGCATTCCCTATCTGCCCGACGCGCCGGAGGCGGATATCGAGGCCATTGGCGCGGGCGTGGCCCGGGAATATGACGAGGCCTTTACCCGCCGGGGCATTCGGGGCATAGCCATCAAGACCGAACTGGGCCGCTATATGACCGGCCCCAACGGCTGGCTGGTGACCCACATCATTCATGAAAAGAATATTTACCGGCACTATCTGGGGCTGGACGCTTCGGCCTGCGACCTGATGCGCCCCGCCATGTATGGCGCGTATCACCATATCACCATTCCCGCCCGGGAAGACCTGCCCCACGACCAGCTGGTGGACGTGACCGGCAGTCTTTGCGAAAATAACGACAAGTTTGCCGTCAACCGGCTGCTGCCCAAGGCGGAGGTCGGCGACGTGCTGGTGATCCACGATACCGGCGCTCACGGCCTGAGCATGGGCTACAACTACAACGGCAAGCTCCGCTGCAAGGAAGTGCTGCGCCGGGAGGACGGCTCGTTCCAGCTGATCCGCCGGGCCGAGACCCCCAGGGACTATTTTGCCACGCTGGACGTGGACGAGGTCTACCCCAAGCTGGGACTGGACTGACCGCTGAATGAAGGAGGATTTGCGAATGCGAAAGAAAGCGTTCCTGTGCCTTGTGTTTTCCGCCCTGCTGATCTGGGGCGCGCTGCTCCCCGCTCTGGCGGACGAGGAAGTGACCCTGACCATTCTGGATACGGAGGAGGCCCAGATTCCCGAAGCGGCCGAAACCGCGGAGCCTGCCGAGACCCAGCCGCCCGTGGGCAACGCGTCCGCCGGGGGCGATCCCGCCGCCCGGGAGGCCTTTATCGACGGGATTATTGCCATGGCCCAGAAGGAATACGAACAGGCGGGCGGCAAGGCGCATGAGGCCCAGTATGCCAGCAGCAATTATGTGTGCAAAAACTACACCGTCTATCTTTTCCGGGCCAACGCGGGGACGTTCCGTATGGCGGAATTTCCCAACGTGCCCCTGAAAATCCCGGATAATAAGCCCCGGGAGGAATGCACCGACTACGTGTACGGCGTGGAATGGAAGGATGTGCCCGCCAGCGAGGGCAATCCCTTCTACGCGGCGGCCTCCTTCCGCTACGATACGTCCCTGAGCGCGGAGGAAAACCGGCAGAAGGCGCGGGCGTTCCTTCAGCAGGTGCAGAAGGGCGACTATTTCCAGATGGCCGCCAACTATTACTACGGCGTGGGCGCGCACAGCATGATCTTCATTGCGGACTACGACCCGGACACGAACACCGTCCGCTGGTGCGACAGCAACATGAAGGGCGAAAAGCGCAACGGCATCCGCTACGGCTATTTGCAGTTCGATGCGGTGAAGAAGATCGACTGGTTCGTGGACGCTTTCTGCCGCAAAAAGTACGGCGCGACCATCTACCGCCTGCGGGACGATATTATCCGGGTGGCGCAGTAGGTCTGTTTGGAACGGAAGAAGAAAGGAAGGGAAACCTGATGAAATATGTGCTTGTGATCGGCGACGGCATGGCCGATACCTATCTGCCCCAGCTGGCGGGCAAAACGCCGCTGGAGGCGCTGGCGCTGAACGCTTTTGACCGGGCGGCGGGCTGCTGGTGCGGCCGGGCGCTGACGGTGCCCCACGGCCTGCCCGCAGGCAGCGACACCGCCATTCTCAGCATTTTTGGCTACGATCCCCGGAAGTATTATACGGGCCGCAGCGTGCTGGAAGCGGCGGGCATGGGCGTGAAGGTGCCTCAGGGCTGCGTCAGCTTCCGGGTGAATCTGTGCGCCGTCACGCCGGACGAAAGCGGCGCGCTGGTTATCCACAGCCACAACGGCGGCAATATCCACGGGCAGGAGGCCGTCACCCTGATGAACGACCTGCTGGCCGATCCCACCTTCGCGGCGATGCAGAAGGACGCGGGGCTGGAGATCACCGTTACCGATACCTTCCGCCATGTGGGCGTGATGAAAACGGACGCGCACGACCTGTCTGCCGTGCGGCTGACCGAGCCTCACAACGTGCTGGAACAGCCCGTCGAGCCCCATCTGCCCCATCTGCTGCGGGAGACCGACGACGCTGCCGCCCGGAAGATGGCCGAGGATATCAAGGCCCTGATGCTGCGCAGCTATGAAGTGCTGAAGGATCATCCCATCAATCAGAAGCGGGTGGCCGAGGGCAAGCTGCCCGCCAACATGATCTGGCCCTGGGGCGCGGCCACGGCCATGGAACTGCCCTCCTTCAAGGAAAAATACGGCCACTGGGGCACGGTGGTCAGCGCCGTTCCGCTGGTATGGGGCATCGCCGGTCTGGCCGGACTGAAAACGCCCCATGTGGAAGGGGCCAACGGCGATCTGGACACCAACTATGAGGGAAAAGTAGCCTGTGCGCTGCAGGCGCTGGCCGACGGGGACGATTTTGCTGCGGTGCACATCGAAGCACCGGACGAAATGGCTCACGCGGGCGATCTGGGCCGCAAGCTGGAAGCCATCCAGAATGTGGAATATCGGGTCGTTGGCCCTATTCTGGACGAGCTGACCATGCGGGGCGAGGACTTCCGCCTGCTGGTGTTGAGCGACCATCCCACCCTGCTGACCACCCGCACCCACGACGGCGCGCCCGTGCCCTATGCTATCTACGACAGCCGCACGGTGAAAAAGGCGCTGGAAAAGGACGGCCGCGCGCCCCTGCGCAAGTTCTGCGAGCGGGAGATGGAGTCCGAACCCGTGCTGATGGACGGCACCGACCTGATGCGGCTCTTGTTTGAACAAATCTAAGGGAAATCCCAAAAGCCCGCCTTCCATGCGGAAGGGCGGGCTCAGTTTGTCAAAAAAGTGGAGGTGCAGGAGGCACTGCTGCCACTCAATCGTCGCATGGACTACTGCCGTAGTCCCTGCTCGTTTCGTGTCACACCTGCGGGTCGCTAACCGCCTACGGCGGTTGTGCCCACTGGGCGACGGTGA
>ERZ827423.627-NODE-627-length-42496-cov-12.156240_pt1 | contig 42496 bp, 41 predicted proteins | sample MGYA00519775_ERZ827423 | MGnify/ENA primary metagenome ERZ827423 (study PRJEB31778, sample SAMEA3449296) | human gut metagenome | biome: human gut; feature: human-associated habitat; material: faeces | place: United Kingdom | collected 2010/2012 ... | reverse complement strand
ATGCAGACAGCCATCGACAGCCTGCAGCTGGTGGAAAACAGCGCAGGCAGCACGACTGTCGATACGACGAATACCGCGGCAGCAGCACAGACGGCAGCATTTGCCGGCATGCTGGCGGTATCCGCGGCAGCGATCCTGATGGTGAACAAGCGCCGTCGCCGGGCATGAGCCTAGCGTACTGAAGATCAGAAAAAAAGGGATCCCAGTGTGAGCAATTCACGGCTGGGGTCCCTTCATTTCGTCAGGTCAGTGCAGCGGCAGATCGACAGGCGTATCTGGATCATGTGCCTTCAGGCGGCCGAGCAGCTCTGCGCGTTCCTGTTCGAATACATCGCACTGATTGCGAAAGCAGTGTGCATGATGCTCGAGCAGCTCGATGATCTGCGCGAGCTTGACGTGATCACGGTCAAATCCCGGATGATTCTGATTCAGATTGATCACCCAGAGGTGGGTGTCATTGAGATAGGCGATGCCCGCTTCCTCGATGGCGAGCGGGACGATGTCGAACAATACGGTCTTGAGTCCGCTCAGTTCTTCCAATTTCATGGCATCACTTCCTGTCATGACCATTATTGTCTGTTCTTCGACAAAAGAAAAGTCTTGACTTCTGCATAAGCAGAAAAAAATTGCACAGGATATGGACAGGAGGCTGATGTGATGAAAATACTGAATGTCCTTGCGCTGACCATCGCGATCATCGGCGCAGTCAACTGGGGCCTGATCGGCGCCTTTGATTTCAATCTGGTGGATATGCTGTTTGGCGCAGGAAGCATGTTTTCGAAATTCATTTATGTTCTCGTCGGGATCAGCGGATTGTATCTCATCCTGTTGTATCCGCGAGTCTGCAGAGACTGAAGGCTGCACGGTCAGGGATCTCCCTGGCTTTTTTGTTGATCCGGGCAAAAAGCGCATGAAAATGATGGATGAGCCTTTACAAAAAAAAGCGTATATGGTAATATAACGGAGCAGAAAAGCAAGTGGAAAGTCAGAAGCGCCCCTTCTCACCCGATGTCCATAGGATGTGGGTCAATGCCATGCAGGATACAGATATCTGATGTGGAAAGAAGTGGGTATGTCATGCCCACTTTTCTTTCGGCAATCAGGTAATGGAGGTGTCTTTTATTAACAGAAAAGTTATTCCTAACAATGTGAACGACGACCTGGTAAACGAGAAGATCCGTTTTAAGGAAATGCTGGTCATCAATTCTGATGGCGAACAGCTGGGAATTAAAATGCGTCGTGAGGCTCTGGATATCGCATTCAATCAGGGGCTTGATCTGCTTTGCGTCGCACCGAAGGCGCAGCCGCCGGTGTGCAAGGTGCTCGATTATGGAAAGTATCGTTTCGAGCAGCAGAAGAAAGCCAAGGAAGCGAAGAAAAAACAGCATGTGACGGAAGTGAAACCGCTTCGTCTTTCTCCGGTCATCGACAAGCATGACTTTGAGACGAAACTGCGTCATGCGCGCAGCTGGCTGGAAGACGGCATGAAGGTAAAGATCGACATGCGCTTCCGCGGGCGGATGATGACCCGTCTGGAGGTCGGCAGAAAGATTATGGATAGCTTTATCGAAGAATGCGCTGATATTGCGACTGTCGAGAAGAAGCCGCTTCTGGAAGGCAACACAATGTCAACGGTAATGGCACCGAAGAAAAAATAAAAAATTAGGAGGTAGAAATTATGCCAAAGATGAAATCCCACAGAGGACTTGCAAAACGAGTGAAGATCACCGGTTCTGGAAAACTGAAGAGAAGTCATGCATATACTTCTCACCGTTTCCATGGAAAGACGAAGAAGCAGCGCCGTCATCTGGCGAAGCCGGCTACGGTACACGCTACAGACTTCAAGCGGATCAAAGAGATGTTAGTGAAGTAATCATTTCAGATATCGAATATATAGGAGGAATAGAACATGGCAAGAGTAAAAGGTGGAACAGTATCACGCAACAGAAGAAAACGTGTCCTGAAGCTGGCTAAAGGATATTTTGGATCAAAGCACATTTTATATAAGACAGCGCATGAGCAGGTCATGCATTCATTCAAGTATGCATACAATGACCGCAGAAAGCTGAAAGGAAATATGCGCAAGCTGTGGATCGCACGTATCAACGCCGCAGCGAGAATGAACGGTCTTTCTTACTCCAAGCTGATGCATGGGCTGAAGCTGGCAGGAATCGCCGTCAACCGCAAGATGCTTTCTGAGATGGCCATCCATGATGCCGCAGGGTTCACTGCGATCTGCGATGCAGCTAAGGCAGCGCTGGCAGCTTAATATCTATGATCTGAATACCGGGAGCTTAGGGATCTCCCGGTGTTTTTTTATGGCGCGCAAAAAGGATGTCAATGCATGAAAAAAGATGATAAAATGAAAGTGATATGAAAGCGGTATGAAACCGCGGACAGAGGAGGGCGTATGAGAGTCATCGAATGCATTGAAAAGCGCCGCAGTACCCGTGCGTACAGCGAGCGTGCCGTGGAAAAAGAAAAACTGGAACAGATCGTGCGCTGCGGCGTATTGGCACCGACCGGAAGGAACAAACAGGCGCTGCGTTTCGTCGTGCTTCAGGATGAGCAGGAAAAACAAGTGTTCCTGAATTACTGCATGCATGTCTTGAAGCTGGAGAAATCGCCGTATTATGAGGCCGATGCCATCATCTTTGTCTTTGCGGACATGGAACAGGCAGCCACACCGCTGCAGGATGCAGCCGCAGCCGTGGAAAACATGCTTCTGGCGGCGACAGAGCTGGAACTGGGCTCATGCTGGATCCATACCGCGTCTGTGCAGTATTTTAAGACGCTGCAGGGAAAAGAGCATAAGCGGATGTGGGGACTGGAGCGCTACGAATGCCTGGAGTCCTGTGTGATCGGCTATGCCGCACAGGATGCTCTGCAGAAAGAAAAACAAGAGAATATCGTCAGATTTATTTGATGGGCGCATCATTTCCTGATGCGTCCGCATACAGGAGGTGATGAACATGTCGATGATCCGTGCAGATCATCTGACATTTTCCTATGCCGGCGCACAGCCGGTCTTTGAGGATGTCGGATTTGTGATCGATACAGAATGGAAGCTGGCCTTGGTCGGAAGGAACGGCAGAGGGAAGACGACGCTGCTTCAGCTGCTGGCGGGCAGATACGCCTATTCGGGAAATATCCATGCTTCCGTCAGATTCAGCTATTTCCCCTGCGAGATCCAGGATGGGTCATGCCTGACCAGAGAGGTCCTGCAGACGATCGCTCCGTTTGCGCAGGAGTGGGAGATGCTGCGGGAGCTGTCTTGGCTTGCGCTTGATGAGGAGGTGCTCGATCGTCCCTTTGATACGCTCTCACAGGGGGAGCAGACCAAGGTGCAGCTGGCAGCGCTGTTTCTTGATGAGGACAGCTTTCAGCTGATCGATGAGCCGACCAATCATCTGGATGCCCGCTCCCGATCGCTGGTGGCGGCATATCTGAAACGCAAACGCGGGTTCATCCTCGTCTGTCATGACCGGCAGGTGCTGGATGCCTGCACGGATCATATCATGGCGCTGGGGCGTGATGGCATAGAGATCTGCCGCGGCAGTTATTCGGCCTGGCTGGAAAATGTGCAGCGGCGCCAAAATGATGAGGAAGTCCAGAACGAACAGCTGAAAAAGGACATCCGCAGGCTGCATGAAGCTGCCCGGCGGACATCAGGCTGGTCCGATCAGGTGGAAGCGAGCAAGCGCGGCGCGGCAGACAAAGGGTATGTCGGCCATAAAGCCGCCAAGATGATGAAGCGCTCGAAAGCCATCGAGGCGCGCTGTGAAGAGGCCATTGCCGAAAAGCGTTCCCTGCTTCGCCATGTGGAGCGGATGGATGAGCTGAAGATCAGCCCGCTCAGCCATCACAGCGATGTGCTGGTGCGGCTGAACGATGTCGCGCCATGCTATGAGGGACGCATGGTCTGTGCGCCCCTCAGCGCAAAGATCCGGCAGGGAGAACGCGTATGTCTGAGCGGGCGGAACGGCTGCGGCAAGAGTAGCCTGCTGAAGGTGATCATGGGCGAGCAGATCGCGCACACCGGCACGGTGGAGCTGGCGTCCGGATTGGTCATTTCCTGCGTCCCGCAGGACGCCTCCTTTCTCTGCGGCCTGCCGGGCGCATACGCAAAGCAGCTGGGCATCGACGAAAGCCTGTTCAAGGCGCTGCTGCGGAAGATGGGCTTTGCGCGCGCAGACTTTGAACAAGAGATGTCAGGTTATTCAGATGGCCAGAAGAAAAAGGTCCTGATCGCGGGCAGCCTGTGCCAGCAGGCGCATCTGTATATCTGGGATGAACCGCTGAACTTTATCGATATCGAATCACGCATGCAGATCGAGTCGCTGCTCAGGAGATATGCGCCGACCATGCTCATCGTGGAGCATGATCAGGCGTTTCAGGAGCAGATCGATGGGCGGATCCTGCAGATGCATGCGGGAAAGGAGGATCAGGAATGAGAGAAGTCGATCCGCTGCAGACCCCGCGCGCACAAAGCTGGACGCTGTATCATCGTGCGCCGATGCCGATGGTGACGATCTTTCGGACCGTGGATATCACGAATCTGATGAACCTGAAGCAGCAGGGCTATCAGCTGAACATGCTGCTGTGCTATTGTATCGGCGCGGCGGCATCGCGTTGTGAGCAGTTTTATCTTCTGCCGGCAGAGACGAAGATGCTGGCATATGAGCGCATCGGCGTGAATGCCATCATCGCCAATCAGCAAGGCGGCATCAGCTCATGCGATATCCCCTTTGATGAAGATCTGGACACATTCAACGCGTCTTATCAAACGCTGAGCGAGATGGTGCGCATTTCCGGAAAAGACCATGAGATCGCTGATCACATGATCGTGGGGACCTCTGCCCTGATCCGCCATGAGCTGGATGGCGTCGTCAACATGTACAGCGGCATCTATCATAATCCTTTTCTGATCTGGGGCAGGTACCGGCAGGAAGGATCACGCTTCCTGCTTCAGATCTCTTTTCAGTTTCATCATGTGCAGATGGACGGGCTGGAAGCCTGCGCGTTCCTCGATGGCCTGCAGCGGCAGATCGACCATCTGGGGAAGTAAAGCTGCGGCATGCATTTCATGAATCTGATCGACAAGGCGCTCTGCTCAGCAGGGCGCTTCGTGCATCAGTCGGGGAATGAAGGGATCATCCTATAGTAAAGGGATATGTGATCAGGATCGCTCTGTCCTCTTCTGCATCTGCTGAACAAGACCGCCTGCCTGTGCAAACAGGGAAAATTTGACAAGAATCTGCCCGCGGTGATATGATAAAACAGATTATTCTGATCGCCGGAATGCCGATCCGCCATGAAAAACAGGAGGTATGCCATATGAGCAAATCAGACAATGCGAAAGATGAAATCATGACAGAACAGCCTTTGGAAGAGAATGAGAAGCAGCACAGCGCATCAGACAAAGAAGACACAGGAAAGAAAAAGACGGACGGCAGACAGGTCAAAGCGGCGATCAACGTGATCAGAAAGAAGGTGAAGGCTCCTTCTGCACAGGCAGATGAGGGGGCACAGCCGAAGCTGACAGAAAAGATCAGCGCCGTTTTCGTCAAGGGCCTGGATCAGGTCCGCAAAGCAGGTCAGCGGCTGTTTTCCGCAGAAAAGCGGGAAGCGCTGAAACAAAAGACGGCAGAAAAGATGAGCAGCGCCCGGAATAAAGTGGGCGAAAAAGTGCAGAATATCAAGGAAAAGGAAACGGAACAGGGACTGAGGACCTATAAGCTGTTCTATATCTCTGACTATGAGAAAGAAGCAGAGTATCTGCGCAGCATGTCTTTGCGCGGATATCATTTCGTGAAGAATGACGGGTTCAGCTTTGATTTTGTCAAAGGAGAACCGCGCAATTATTTCTATCTGCTGGATTTTTATCCGGTGGAACCGGATGAAGCGGAAAAGCGGCGCTGGGAAGCTGCCGGATGGGAGGATATCTTCCATACGGAGGTGAACGCCCGGGGCAGCTGGCATTTCTTCCGCTATGAGATGAAGGAAGGCGACATGCTGGAGTATGAGGAGAATGCCGCATCCCGCCTGGAGCTGTTTGAGCATCTGACGCGAAACTGGCAGGGCATCTTGTCGATCGCGGCGCTTTGCACCGTGTTCAGCGTCATCGCCATCGGCATGCAGATCGCCGTGCGCGGATTTGCATGGATGATCGGTATCTGCATCGCGCTGGCCGCAGTCTGCCTGCTGGTATTCGTCATCTATCTGAATATGTATTGGCGTACCAGGCTGCGCATCCTCGACATCCGCAGCGCGCAGAACGAGCAGAAGGCAGATGCTGAAAATGCCTCAGATTTGTAAGAATGTCCATTTACAAACCAGGGAAAAGCTGTTAGAATAACGGCGATAAGGGAGTAGTCAGCACGTGTTCAGTGCGAATCTGGTTCAACATACCCGAATCTTGATTCTGGCCGGATTCATAAGTGACGAGACTTATAGAAAGTGTTTTTTCTATAAGTCTCGTTTTTTTATCACCGGGACTTATGGAAATGATGAGAGGATGATATGTATGGAAAAACACGTTTATCAAAAAGAAACCGTCGAAGTGATGGACGAACTGCACACTTCATTGCAAGGATTAGATTCCGATGAAGCTGCCCAGCGTTTAGCCAGGGACGGGGCCAACGCGCTGGAGGAGAGCAAACCGCCTCATCCCTTCATGATCTTTCTTTCGCAGTTCAAGGATCTGCTTGTCCTGATCCTGATCGTAGCAGCCATCATCAGCATGATCTCCGGTGAACTGGAGAGCACGATCGTCATCCTGGCGGTCATCACGATGAATTCTATTTTGGGCACGGTGCAGACCGTCAAGGCACAGAAATCGCTGGATGCCCTGAAACAGCTGTCTACGCCGAGCGCCCGTGTCATCCGTGGCGGCATGAAGCAGGAGATCCCCAGCACAGATCTGGTCGTGGGCGATATCCTGCTGCTGGAAGCAGGAGATGTGGTCGGCGCGGACGCCCGCATCGTGGAATCGTATTCCTTGCAGGTCAATGAGAGCGCGCTGACCGGTGAAGCGGAAAGCGTGGAAAAGCAGGTGGAAAGCGTCAGCGGAGAATGCGGGCTCGGCGATCAGAAAGATATGGTCTTCTCCAGCGGCCTGGTGACGTATGGGCGCGGTACGGCCGTGGTCACTGCGACCGGCATGAACACCGAGATCGGTAAGATCGCCACGATGATGAATCAGACCAAGGAGCGCAAGACCCCGCTGCAGCGCACGCTGGATGATTTCGGCCGCAAGCTGAGCCTGGGCATCATCGTCATCTGCGTGATCGTCTTCTGCCTCAGCGTGATGCAGGGCAACATGGTGCTGGACGCACTGATGTTTGCGGTGGCGCTCGCTGTAGCGGCGATTCCGGAGGCGCTCTCCAGCATCGTCACGATCGTATTGGCCATGGGCACTTCACAGATGGCCAAAGAGCACGCCATCATCAAGAACATCAATTCGGTCGAAAGCCTGGGCTGCGTATCGGTCATCTGTTCGGATAAGACCGGTACGCTGACACAGAATCGCATGAGCGTGCAGCAGTTCTTCTGCTGCGGCAAAGAATCACAGGCGGAGGAACTGCCGGATGATGCGGCGCACCAGCTGATGCAGCTTGGCTATGTGCTGTGCAATGATTCCCAGACCGCAAATGGTCAGCGCATCGGTGACCCGACCGAACTGGCGTTCGTCGACCTGGCGCATCACTATGGCAAGGATGAGCTGGAGCTTCGGGCGAAGTACCCGCGCATTGCTGAGAACCCCTTTGATTCTCAGCGCAAGATGATGGCGACGCTGCATGAGATCGATGGCAGGCTGATCATGTTTGTCAAGGGCGCCTGCGACGAGCTGCTGCGGCGCTGTGAACAGATCGAGACTGCCCAGGGCCCGCGTGCCATCACGACGGCAGACCGTGAGGCCGTGCTCGCGCAGAATGAGCGCTTTGCGGAAAATGGCCTGCGCGTGCTTGGCCTGGCTTATCGCATCATGGACAAGCGGGAAGTTACGCTGGAAGATGAAGACCATATGACTTTCGTGGGTATCGCCTCATTGATGGATCCGCCGCGCAAGGAGAGCGCGCAGGCTGTCGCGGACTGCCAGCGCGCCGGCATGATCCCGGTTATGATCACCGGCGACCACAAAGTCACCGCCTGCAGCATCGCCCGCTCGATCGGCATCTATCATGATGGCGATGAGTGCCTGGATGGCATGGAGCTCAATGCGATGAGCGATGAAGAACTGGATGCACATCTGGAAAAAGTGCGTGTCTACGCGCGTGTCGCACCAGAGCATAAGATCCGCATCGTCGATGCTTGGCAACGTAAGGGCAAACTGGTCGCGATGACCGGAGACGGTGTCAATGATGCGCCGGCGCTGAAGCAGGCCGATATCGGCATCGCAATGGGCATCACCGGAACGGAAGTCAGCAAGGATGCCGCTACGATGATCCTGACCGATGATAATTTCGCGACGATCATCAAGGCGGTCGCGACCGGACGAAACATCTATGCCAATATCCGCAATGCCATCGTCTATTTGCTCAGCGGAAACCTGTCCGGCATCATCACGGTGCTGGTCGCTACTCTGGCTGCATGGCCGCTGCCGTTTTTGCCGGTGCATCTGCTGTTCATCAACCTGATCACGGATTCCCTGCCGGCATTGGCCATCGGTATGGAGCGTTCTTCCGGCGATGTGCTCAAAGACAAGCCGCGTGATCCTTCAGCTGGCATCCTGAACGCGTCAACGATCCGTACGCTGGGCATGCAGGGCATCCTGATCGCGATCGTGACGATCATCGCGTTCGTGCTTGGCATGGGCGTCAACGATGCGACGGCACAGACCATGGCGTTTGCCGTGCTCTGTCTTTCTCGTCTGTTCCATGGCTTCAACTGCCGCAGCGAATACTCGCTGAAGCATATCGGATTGACGAGCAACCGCTACTCTATCGCGGCATTCTTCGCCGGTGCGGCATTGCTGGCCATCATCCTGCTCGTGCCGCAGCTGCACACGCTGTTCTCCGTGACAGTGCTCAACGCTCAGCAGCTGCTGACGATCGTCGGATTGGCCGTGATCCCGACGATCATCATCCAGATCACGAAGATGATCCGCGAGGCATCTGCACGATAACTGCATATTCAGAGGAGAGGACCAGTACTTCTCCTCTTTATGCATTGCGGCAAACGTCATGTGATTTTGGACAAGTTTCTTGTTTTTTTACTGAGTCATGCTATAATGTCACGAAGAAAGGAGCGATGTTATGGGAAACCTGCGGCATACGACGAATGAACTGCTGGTCGGCTTGTTCAATTACATCCTCTATATCGAGGAACGCAATCTGAAAAAGCGCGGTATCGAGCTGTCCATGAATGATGTGCATATTCTCGAAAACATAAAGAAGGCGAGCGACAACAGCATGTCGCATATCGCAGCCCGTCTGATGGTGACACAGGGAACGCTTACGACCAATGTCACCAAGCTCATCAACAAAGGCTATGTGGAGCGTTACAAAGACGACAGAGATAAGCGGATCAACCGCCTGCGGATCACAGAAAAGTCCGTACCGATCTTGAAGATCCATGAAGATTTTCATGCGGAGATGGTCGACAAAGCCTTAGACAAGCTGGATCTGGAAGAAAATGAGCTGTTGAACGAAACGCTGGAAAACATCCTGAAATACTTCAGAGAGGAGTATCGGGAGCAAGCCGGCATCTGAGATATATGGCTGATCAGATCATTCTGGTCAGCTTTTTATATGCAAAAAAGTTAATGTGACATTATTGTTTCCTACATTACATTACTGTTATGCTGATATGATTGACGCAAAAGTTATTCTCTTTTATCATGAAGATGCAGAGAAAAGTCAGGCCCGCTGACGCAAACGCTCTTGATTCATGCGCATGATCCATCAGGGAAAAGAGATATCTGTTGTACAAACACTCTGCATCAGAAAAAGAAAGTAGAGGATATTTTATGAAAAAGCTGAGAAACATGCTTTGTTCCGGAATTGCATCCGCAATGCTTCTGTCTGCTCTTCCTGTCCATGCCGCAAACATGGTCACAACAACTGATGGACATGGTGAAAGTGAAACTGTGGAAGAAACGGTACGCTTCATCAATGAACACAATGACTGGGGAATCGTTAAAGCCAATGGTTCAGTTCAGGTTGGTTCACAGACCGTTGATCTGCTGGTGACATTTCAATCGCCAGAAGCGGCGATGGCTAATTTTAAAAACAAATATGGTGATGAATTAAAACAGATTCAGCGTGACCACGGCTGGGATGTGTTGAATGATGAGAATTACCATGAATATTATCATGCGATTCTTACACAAGGTGATCAGTACTTTTCTGATGAAGAGATCAATACCGTTTATGGGTTCTTCGATCTCTATGAAAACGAAGATCAAAATAAAGAAATGAGAGAAATGGTAACGAAGCTGGTCACTGCGCCATATAAAGAGGACCGCGAAGCTTCACTGCAAAAAATCGATTCCATATCTCCTTCCTACAATCAGCCGGTAAGCCGTGCCGCAAGTACGAAAACGGTTCGCTATATCGGAGATATCGATGTGACGAAAGCAACAAATTATGCTAAAAAATACGCGAAAAATGCAAATCCGGCTTATAAGAATTTTATGAGTACTGGTGGTGATTGTACAAATTTTGCTTCACAGATCGCTTATGCCGGCGGCCTGCGTTATGCGCCGGTGTGGCAGCCATATACCAAACCGTGGATCAATGCCAACTCTTTCGGTATCGTATGGGGCAAAAAAGAAAAATCAACCAAGTGGAGCATATTTGTCAAAAAGTTGAAGCCAGGAATGTTCATCGCTGCTGATTTTGGCGGAGATGGAGCATTGGATCATGTTGCATATGTAGCGGCAAATGGATCATCATCTTCGAATAAGTATATTGCACAGCATAGTGCCAAAGCTGAAGGATTTTATTATGCACGTTCTGATTCAACTACATCAAATTGGGATAAAGACTCTAAGAGCCGTGTCCTCTGGATCATCGGCAATAATGGAAGCTAGGAGGATCTGTAATGAGGAATAAGTTCATTTTTGCCTTGTTCATGAGCATATTTGTATTGATCGCAGGCGGCTGCTCGCCTGCGGACAATACCCATGCCATGCGGATGAACTATCAATCTGAATGGTATACAGATGAGGATTTTGAAACCGCGACAGAAATGATGATCGAAAAATTAAAAGAACTGTATCCGGATCGTCAGGTCATCCGGTTTGTGTATGCTGGTGACCAGGCATCTCAATATTACACGAACATCGGTCTGGATGAAGAAGAGAAAAAGAACAATCAGGAACAAAGCATGTATTTCTTTATTCATTTTGAAAAGGTCGGTCAAGATGAATATGACTGTGTTTTCCGCAGAAATGGTCCTGATCAGGAATGGCAGATGTCCGGAATAGGATCAAGCGGAGCAAACCCGCCGATTCCCGATGAGCTGCTTCCGCAGGAAGTCATCAATGCCCGGGAAGAGGTGCAGGAGCGCTTCGTCAATGAATGAATCATCGCATCAGTGATATCGCCAGGCTCAGGCTGAGTTTGGCGTTTTTTTTCTTTTTGATTGAAAAAAATCAACAAATACGATTGTTTAGCGCTTTCTTTAAAAATATGATTTTCTGTTGATGAAAAATTGATATTGATTTTATATTCAAAGTATTTACAACGATCCTTGAAAGGTGTATACTTCCCTCGTAATCTTTGATACTCAAAGTTTTAAGGAGGACATGAAACATGATTGAACAGATCAAAAAAGTGCTGGTTGACGCGCTGAACATCGACGAGGAAACGATTACGCCGGAAGCAAACCTGAAGGATGACCTGGGCATCGATTCTCTTGCGGCCGTAGAGCTGGCGCTTGAGCTGGAGACGGAATTCGACATCCGCATTGAAGATGATGAGCTGGCTAAGCTGGAGACGGTACAGGACATCATCAACATCATTGAGGAAAAACAGAAATAAAAGATCCATGAGCTAAGACTTCTTAGCTCATTTTAAAAAGGAGTGAGGAAAAATGGACACCGCCAAAATCAAGGAAATCATTTCAATCTTCGAATGCTCATCACTGAGCAGCATGCATCTGGAGGCAGATGACATGAAGATCACGCTGAAGAAGGAAGGATCTGCCGCAGTGTCTGCGCCGCTTTCCATTTCTGTTCCGGCGCCGGAAGCCGCTGCACCTGTGCAGGAGCAGCCTGCTGCGCCTGCTGTACAGGGAGAGGCGGTTCGTTCTCCGCTGGTGGGCACGTTCTATGCCGCACCGGGAGCCGGGGCCAAGCCGTATGTGGAAGTCGGCAGCACGGTGAAGGAAGGGGACATCCTGTGCATCATCGAAGCGATGAAGGTGATGAACGAGATCCACGCGCCGCGTGCCGGCGTGATCAAGGAAATCAGGGCGAAAGATGGCGACATGGTTCAGTTCGATGAAGAACTGATGGTCATCGGTGATTAAATGATCTCCAAGATCCTGATCGCTAACCGCGGAGAGATCGCGGTGCGCATCATCCGCACATGCAAGGAGATGGGCATCCGCACCGTGGCGGTCTATTCCACGGCTGACCGTGATGCTCTGCATGTGCAGCTGGCGCATGAATCGGTGTGCATCGGCGGCCCGCGGCCGGCGGAAAGCTATCTGAACATGAATGCCCTGATCCAGGCAGCCTGCAGCACCGGATGTGACGCCATTCATCCGGGCTTCGGCTTCCTGAGCGAAAATCCGCAGTTTGCCCGTCTGGTGGAGCAGTGCGGGCTGATCTTCATCGGCCCCAAGGCAGATGTCATCGAGAAGCTGGGCAATAAGTCCATGGCTCGTCAGATGATGCAGGAAGCCGGTGTGCCGGTCGTGCCCGGCAGCAAGCAGATCATCTCCACGGTGGAAGAAGGACGGCAGCTGGCTGAGCAGATCACTTATCCTCTCATCATCAAGGCGGCCAACGGCGGCGGGGGACGCGGCATGCGCATCGTTCGCAGCGAGGATGAGCTTGAGCATGCGTTTTACAGCGCCAAGAGCGAGGCCAAGGCCTGCTTCGGCGATGATGATGTCTATATGGAAAAGTATATCGAGCATCCCAAGCATGTGGAGGTGCAGGTGCTGGCCGATGAGTTCGGCAATGTCGTGCATCTGTATGAGCGTGACTGCAGCTTCCAGCGCCGCAATCAGAAGATGATCGAGGAAGCACCGTGTCATGTGCTCGATGAAGAGACGAGACAGCGGATGTTCGCCGACGCGATCCGCGCCTGCCAGTATGTAGGCTATACTTCTGTAGGAACGATCGAGTTTTTGCTGGCGGCGGATGGCAGCTATTATTTCATGGAAATGAACACGCGCATCCAGGTCGAGCATCCGATCACGGAACAGATCTGCGGCATCGACATCGTGAAGTATCAGATCCGTGTGGCGGATCATCAGCGGCTTGGCCTGAAGCAGGAGGACATCCATGCCAATGGCTATGCGCTGGAATGCCGCATCAACGCCGAGAACATCCATCGTGACTTTGCGCCTTCCCCGGGCAAGATCACGTTCATGAATCTGCCCTGCGGACGCGGGGTGCGTGTGGAGACCGCGGTATATAATGGGTATACCATTCCTCCTTATTATGATTCCATGATCGCCAAGATCATCACGTTTGCCCCGACGCGTCTGGAGTGCATCAAGAAGATGCGCATCGCGCTGGAGGAGCTGATCATTGACGGTGTGGAGACCAATATCGAATTTCATTATCTGGTGCTGCATCAGCGCCAGTTCATCGAAGGGACTTATGATACCGGATATGCCCAGGAGTTTATCGAGGAGCTGAAAGAAAATGGAGAATTTATTTAAGAAACGGCAGGATCGCCTGCACGTCTTTGAGAAATTCCGCAACCCGCAGAGCAAGCCGCAGGAACCAAAGGAGATCCCTGATTATGTGTTCAAGAACTGTGAGCGCTGCGGAGAGAACATCCCTTATATGGAACTGCAGAAATCGCTGTATGTCTGCCCGCGGTGCGGCTGTCACATGAAGATCAGCGCCCGTGAGCGCATCCGTCAGCTGCTGGACGAGGGATCGTTCCGGGAACGGGATGCGCTGGTGGAAAGCCAAAACGAAGATCAGTTCGTCGGTTATGAAGAGAAGCTGGATAAGGCAAAGACGGCGACGGGCATGCATGAGGCCGTCATCTGCGGTTCGGGGACGATCATGGGCTATGGCATCGCCATCGCGGTGATGGATTCCCGCTTCATGATGGGCAGCATGGGCCATGTGGTCGGAGATAAGATCGCGCGGCTCATCGAATATGCGGATCGCAGGCATCTGCCGCTGCTCATCAGCTGCACCAGCGGCGGCGCACGCATGCAGGAGGGCATCGTATCGCTGATGCAGATGGCCAAGACGAGCGCGGCATTGAAGCGCTTTGGCGAGCATGGCGGATTTTATATCAGCCTGCTCACGCACCCGACGACGGGCGGGGTCAGCGCCAGCTTTGCGATGCTGGGCGATGTGATCCTGGCTGAGCCGGATGCGCTGGTCGGATTCGCCGGCCGCCGCGTCATCGAGAAGACCGTCAACGAGGTGCTCCCTCCTGAGTTCCAGCATGCGGAATTCATGATGGAGAAGGGCTTTGTCGACCGGATCGTCGAGCGCAAGGACATGCGCAGGACGGTGGCAGACCTGATCATGCTGCATGGAGGGAAACGCGTATGAGTCTGATGGAAAAAGAGCAGCAGCTCTCACAGCTGCAGGAACAGCTGGAACAGCACCAGGATGATGCGGCGCGCCGCATGCAGCTGGAGCATGAGATCAAGGAGCTGCAGGAAGAGATGTATCAGGACCTGAGTGCCTGGGACAGGGTCTATCTGGCCCGTCATCCGCGCAGGCCAAAGGCGCAGGATTATCTGAAGCGGCTGTTTCATACATTTTATGAGCTGCATGGCGATCGCTGTTATGGCGATGACCGCGCCATCATCGGCGGGATCGCCATGTTTGAGCAGACGCCGGTCACGGTCATCGCTCAGGCCAAGGGGCGCGATCTGCAGGAAAACATGAAGCGCAACTTCGGCATGCCTAATCCGGAAGGCTATCGCAAGGCGCTTCGCCTGGCCAAGGAAGCGGAGAAGTTCCACCGTCCGATCATCACGTTCGTGGATACTTCCGGCGCTTATCCGGGCAAGGGCGCGGAGGAGCGCGGACAGGCCGAAGCGATCGCGCAGTGTCTGTATACGTTCTCTGATCTGCAGACGCCGATCATCTGCATCGTCCTTTCCGAAGGCGGCAGCGGCGGCGCATTGGCGCTCAGCGTAGGCGACCGCTTGGTCATGCTGGAGAATGCGGTCTACTCGATCCTTTCTCCGGAAGGCTTTGCCAGCATCTTGTGGAAAGACGGCAGCCGGGCCAAGGAAGCGGCCGAGGTCATGAAGCTGACAGCGCATGATCTGATGGACAAGGGCATCCTGGATGCGGTCATCGAGGAGCCGCTGGGCGGTGCGCAGAATGATATCGAGGCGGTGTGCGAACGGCTGCGCGCGTATATCCATGCTTCGCTGGAGGAGCTGCAGAAGGCCAAGATGCCTGCTCTGCTTGCGCAGCGCTATGAAAAATACCGGAATATCGGAGTGATCTGAGATGAGAAAGATAGAAGTCATGGGGAGCGGGTATGCCCGCCCTCAACACAGAATAGATAATCAGGATCTGGAGACGATCCTGGACACGAGCGATGAGTGGATCGTGCAGCGCACGGGGATCCACAGCCGTTATGTGAGCACGGAGGAGACCACCAGCATGCTGGCGGCACGGGCGGCGCAGGCCGCGCTGGACAATGCCGGCGTGGACAAGGAAGCGATCGCGCTGCTCATCGTAGCGACGCTCAGCGGTGATCAGCCGATGCCCTCGACCGCCTGTCTGGTGCAGGAGCAGCTGGGCATGATGGATCAGGACATCATGGCCTTTGATCTCAACGCGGCATGCAGCGGCTTCCTCTTTGCGCTGCAGTGTGCCAGCGCCATGCTGGAGGATGGACAGTGCGCGCTGATCATCGGTGCGGAAAACCTGTCCAAGGTCATCGACTGGACGGATCGCGGAACGAGCATCCTGTTTGGCGATGGTGCCGGCGCCATGATCATCCGCAAGGGCGCTCAAGGCAAGGAAAGCTGGCATTTCGCCCGCAGCAAAGGCGATCCTAACCGTGTGCTCGACATCCCGGGCAAGACGCTGAGCGATGTGCCCTGCCGCAATGTGGCAGAGCATTACCGCTATCTGAGCATGGATGGCCGCGAGGTATTCCGCTTTGCGGTCGGCGCCATGCAGGAAGCCATCGAAGAAGTGCTCAAGCGGGCCGGAAAGACGATCGATGAAGCGGATCTGATCATCCCGCATCAGGCCAATATCCGCATCCTGGCTGCAGTTGCCCGCCATATGGGTCTGCCGATGGAGCGCTTCTTCGTCAATCTGGATGAATTTGGAAACACTTCGGCTGCCAGCGTGCCGATCGCCTTCGCACAGGCGATGGAACAGGGCAGGCTGAGCAAAGGAATGAATGTGATCCTGGTGGGATTCGGCGGAGGTCTGACTTACGGCGCATCCTGGCTGGAACTGTAAGGAGAGAGAATATGCTGTTAAATCAAATGTTTGAGATCAAGTATCCTGTCATTCAGGGCGCGATGGCCAACATTGCCACCGCTGAATTTGCCGCCAGTGTATCCAATGCCGGCGGAATGGGCGTCATCGGCACCGGTGCGATGAATGTCGAACAAGCCAGAGAGGCGATTCGCAAATGCCGTTCGCTCACCGATAAGCCCTTCGGCGTCAATGTCATGATGATGAATCCGTATACGAAGGAGCTCATGGAGATGATCGCTGAGGAAAAGGTGGCGCTCGTGACGACGGGCGCAGGCAATCCGGGCGTCTACATGAAGATGCTCAAGGAGAGCGGCGCACGCGTGTTCCCGGTCGTGCCCAGCGTGGCCATGGCGATCCGCATGGAGCGCAGCGGCGCAGACGGCCTGATCGTGGAAGGCGGAGAGGCCGGCGGTCATGTCGGAGAACAGACGACCATGGCGCTGCTGCCGCAGGTCGTGGATGCCGTAAGCATCCCGGTCGTCGCTGCCGGCGGCATCGCGGACAGCCGCGGCTTTGCGGCCGCGCTGTGCTTAGGCGCCATCGGCGTGCAGGTGGGCACTTGCCTGCTGGTATCCGAGGAATGCCCGATCCACGAGAATTATAAGAATGCGGTCATCAAGGCGAAAGATACCGACACGGTCGTGACCGGAAGGAGCCTGAATTCTCCGGTGCGGATCTTGAAGAACCCGATGAGCCGTCAGTATATCAAGCTGGAAGCCGAGGCTGCCAGCCGCGATGAGCTCGAAAAGCTGACGCTGGGCGGACTGCGCCGAGCGGTGTTTGAGGGCGACATGAAGACCGGTTCCGTGATGATGGGACAGATCGCCGGACTGTGCAAGGAGATCCGTCCGCTGAAGGACATCCTGGACAGCCTGGTCAGCGATATCCCATCTGTGCTCGCACATGCAGAACAGGCACTGGAGGAAAGCAGATGATGAAACCGGCCGACCTGAACGGCCGTATCTTGGAAGTGCCCATCATTCAGGGCGGAATGGGGGTAGGAGTCTCCCTTTCCTCGCTTGCCGGGCATGTGATGAAAGAAGGGGGCATGGGCGTCATCAGCGCTGCCCATCCAGGGTATGCCCGACAGGATTTCCGTCAGGACAGCATCCATGCCAACGGTGAAGCGCTGAAGGAGGCGTGCGCCAAGGCCAGAGCGATCAGCGGAGGACGCGGCTTGCTCGGCGTGAACATCATGGTGGCTTCCACGGATTATGACACATATGTAAAGGCGAGCGTGGAAGCTGGCGCAGACGCGATCATTTCGGGTGCGGGGCTGCCGCTGCATCTGCCTTCATTGGTGGAAGGCAGCGACATCCTGCTTGCGCCGATCATCTCCAGCGCCAAGGCAGCCAAGCTCGTGCTGCGTTACTGGGATTCCCACTATGGACGCACGCCGGACTTCATCGTCATCGAAGGCAGCGAGGCCGGCGGCCACCTCGGATTTCGCAAAGAAGACCTGGAGGCAGGCACATGCCAGCCGCTGGAGGAGATCCTCACAGAGGTGAAGCAGGTATGTGTGCCTTATGTGGAAAAATATGGAAGGGACATCCCGCTGTTTCCTGCCGGCGGCATCTATGATGGCGCCGATATCGCCCGTATGATGAAGCTGGGCGCTGCCGGCGTGCAGATGGCCACACGCTTCATCGCCACAGATGAATGTGACGCGAGCGATGCGTTCAAGCAGGCGGTGATCAACTGCCGCAAGGAAGACATCACGCTGGTCAAAAGCCCGGCAGGCTTGCCGGGAAGGGCGTTGAACAACCGGTTCGCCCAAAAGGTGCAGGGACAGATGATCTCGATGAGCAATTGCCTGCACTGCATGAAGCCATGTGATCCGAAGCATACGCCATACTGCATCAGCGAGGCGCTGATCCGCGCGGTCAGCAAAGATGCGGAGGATGGCATCGTCTTCGTCGGCGCCAATGCCTGGCGGGTGGATCGCATGATGCATGTCAGCGAACTGATGAAGGAACTGATCACGGGCACAGAGGAAGCCCTGAAGGAGAACTGAGATGAAGATCGGATTTTTATTTGCCGGCCAGGGATCACAGCATCCCGGCATGGGAAAAGATTTCTATGAACAATATGATGCGGCGCGCCGTCTGTACGACAGCATCGATATCGATATTCCGGTAAAGGAGCTTTGCTTCAACGGCACGCAGGAACAGCTCAACGATACGGCTGTCGCTCAGCCGTGCATCCTGGCGACATCCAGCGCCATCGCGGCGGTGCTCAGCGAAAAGGGCATCCACGCGGATGTGGCTGCCGGACTGAGCCTGGGCGAATATTCGGCGCTGGCTTATGCCGGGGTGTTCACGCCGCAGGAAGGCGCGAAGCTGGTGCGTCAGCGCGGCAAGATCATGGCGGCGGCGCTGCCGGAGGGCACCAGCGGAATGGCCGCCGTGCTCAACACGGAGGAGAGCGTCATCGCTGAGGTCTGTGCGGAAGTGAAGGAGATCGGCGTCTGTGAGATCGCCAACTACAACTGTCCGGGACAGATCGTCATCAGCGGACAGAAGGAAGCGGTCGCCGCGGCGAGCGAAAAGCTGAAGGCGCGCGGCGCGCGGCGCGTGATCCCGCTGCAGGTGAGCGGCGCGTTCCACACCTCATTGCTCAATGAGGCGAGCGTGCAGCTGCGCGAAGTGCTGGATACGTATGCGTTTGGCGAAGAAGAGATCCCGGTCATCAATAACGTGAGCGGAAAAGTCGAAACGCGTGATCTGCGCGAGGTGCTGCAGGAACAGATCTGCCACAGCGTGCACTTCACCCAGTCGCTGCAGGCGATGATCGATATGGGCGTGGAGCTCTTCATCGAGATCGGCCCGGGACATGCGCTGAGCGGATTCGTGCGCAAGACGACAAAGGAGGTCCCGGTCTATCATATCGATACGACAGAGGACCTGGAGAAGGTGCTGAAGGAGGTTTGTCCGGATGGAAACTAAGACTGCGCTGGTGACCGGCGCCGGCAGAGGCATCGGCAAAGCGATCGCCCTGGCGCTCGCTGCGGAAGGCTATCAGATCGTCGTCAATTACAATGGCAGCGAGGAAGCTGCGAACGAAGTCGTCGCCCTGTGTGAGGAAAAGGGCGTGAAGGCGATGGCATATCGCTGCAATGTGGCAGACTATGCGGCCGTGGAGCAGATGATGAACGATGTCGTGAAGGAAATGGGCAGCATCGATGTGCTGGTCAACAATTCCGGCATCACCAAAGACGGTCTGCTGCTGCGGATGAAGGAAGAAGATTTCGACCGTGTCGTCGAGGTCAACCTGAAGGGATGCTTCAACTGCATCCGCCATGTGGCGCGCATCATGATGAAGCAGCGCCACGGTTCGATCATCAACATGTCCAGCGTGGTCGGATTATCCGGCAACATCGGACAGGCGAACTATGCCGCCAGCAAGGCCGGCATCATCGGACTGACCAAGTCCACGGCCAAGGAGCTGGCAGCCAGGGGAATCCGGGTCAACGCGATCGCACCGGGCTTCGTGGAGACGGAGATGACGAAGGTGCTCAGCGAAGAGGCGCGTCAGGCGGCCATGAGCATGATTGCCATGAAGCGGTTTGCCAGCACGGACGATATCGCCGATCTGGCAGTGTTCCTGGCATCGGACAAGAGCAGCTACATCACCGGACAGGTGATTTCGGTCGATGGCGGAATGGCCATGTAGGAGGTAAACATGAAACGCAGAGTTGTAGTGACGGGCATGGGTGCTGTTTCACCCATCGGCAACACCGCTGCCGAGCTGTGGCAGGGCATCCGGGAAAACAAGTGCGGCATCGATGCGATCACGCATTTTGACACCGCTGAGTATAAGGTCAAGCTCGCGGCAGAGGTGAAGAATCTGGATATGGAGCAGTACTTCAGCAAGCGCGAGCTGAAGTTCAATGACCGCTTCACCCAGTTTGCGCGCATCGCGGCCAAGCAGGCGATGGCAGACAGCGGGCTGAATACGGAAGAAGAGGATATGGAGCGCTTCGGCGTGCTGATCGGTTCGGGCATCGGCGGCATCGAGACGATCGAGACGGCACAGAAAAACATGGAGAGCAGAGGGCCGAGCCGTGTCTCTCCGTTCTTCATCCCGATGACGCTCATCAATCTGGCAGCCGGCACGGTCGCCATCGACTGGGGCTGCAAAGGGCACTGCTCCTCCACGGTAACGGCATGTGCCGCCGCCAGCAACGCGATCGGTGAAGCATTCCATAAGATCCGGGACGGCTATGAGGACATCATGCTGGCAGGCGGCAGCGAAGCGGCCATCACGCCGCTGGCCATCGCGGGCTTCATGTCCATGCGCGCCCTGTGCGAGGGCGAGGACAAGACGCGCGCCAGCATCCCGTTCGATCAGGAACGTCATGGCTTCGTCATGGGCGAAGGCGCCGGCATCCTGGTGCTGGAGGAATATGCGCACGCCAAGGCGCGCGGCGCCCATATCTACGGCGAGATAATCGGCTATGGCGCGACCTGCGATGCTCACCACATCACCGCTCCGCTGGAAGATGGCAGCGGCGGCGCCAGAGCGATGGTACAGGCGGTGAAGGACGCCGGCCTGAAGCCGGAGGACATCGACTACATCAACGCACATGGCACGAGCACCCCGCTCAACGACCGTACGGAGACAGCAGCCGTCAAGCTGGCGTTCGGCGAGCACGCGCATCATCTGGCGATGTCTTCTACGAAGTCCAACACCGGTCATCTGCTGGGGGCAAGCGGCGCCATCGAAGCGATCATCACCTTGAAGGCATTGGAGGAAAACTACATTCCTCCGACCATCAACTATGCCAAGCCGGATGCGGACTGCGATCTGGATATCGTGGCCAATGAGGGCCGGGAAGCAGACCTGCGCTATGCGATGAGCAATTCGCTGGGCTTCGGCGGACATAATGCTTCGCTGGTATTTGCAAAATGGGAGGAGTAATCCATGGTATACAATTCCAATGATATTCAGAAGATCATCCCGCACCGTTATCCGTTCCTGCTGGTCGATCAGATCGACAGCATCGGGGAAGATGGCACGAGCATCGTCGGTCATAAGTGCGTGAGCGCCAATGAGATGCAGTTTCTGGGGCATTTCCCGCAGCAGCATCTGATGCCGGGCGTGCTCATCGTGGAGGCGCTGGCGCAGACCGGCTGCGTGCTTCTGCTCTCCCGTGAAGAGAACAAGGGCAAGATCGGCGTATTCGCCGGCATCAACAAGATGCGTTTCCGCCGCATGGTCATCCCTGGGGATGTCCTGAAGCTGGAAGTGAAGCTCACCAATCAGCGCGCCGGCATCTATTTTGCCGATGTGTGCGCCAGCGTGGATGGCGAAGTGGCCGCCCGCGGCGAGATCATGTGCGCGCTGAGCGACGCAAAATAAGCTACTGAAAGGACCGTGATAACATGACGCCATTTCAGATACTGAGAGTGGCACATCTTCTGCCGGGAGCGTGGATCATCTCCCGCCGCAGCAGCATGGACGAATGGGAAAAGAATTACCGCGTGCTGCAGAGATACAGCCGCAAGGCCATCAAGGCGTTCGGCTTCGAGCTGCATGTGCAGGGGGCGGAGGACCTTCCGACGCAGGGACCGCTGTTCTTTGTCTCTAATCATCAGGGGACGCTGGATCCTGCGCCGATCGTGGCCAGCTGTCCGATCCCCCTCGCGTTCATCTCCAAGAAGGAAAATGAAAGCATCCCGCTGCTGGGACGGTGGGCGCAGCTCATCGGCACGATCCATTTTGACCGGGAGACCAGAGAGGGCAATGTGCATATGCTCAGAGAGAGCGCGCGCAGGCTGAAGCAGGGCAAGAACCTGCTCATCTTCCCGGAAGGCACGCGCTCCAAGGGGGATGAGATGCATGCGTTCAAGATGGGATCGCTGCAGCCGGCCTATATGGGCAAGGCCGCCATCGTCCCGGTCACGCTGAAGCATTGTTATGCCCTGGATGAGAAAAAGAGCCATATCCGCAGTATCAGCGTCATCTACGGGAAGCCGATCCCGTATGAAGAGTATGGAAAGATCAAGCAGGAAGAGCTGCTGACGCGCCTGCACGATGAGATCCAGAGGAATGTCTATGCGCGCTGAACTGAGCCGTGAGGAAAAGCTGAACGTCCTGACCCACGGCGTCATGGCCGCCGCCTTCATCATCTGGATGTGCATCGGCGTGCCGCAGACATGGGCGGCGCAGGGCACGGTGGCCGGCATCGGCATCCTGATCTTCTTTTTGTGCATGATCTGCATGTTCACGGCGTCTGCGCTGTATCACGCCATGCCGGCGGGATCGGCCGCAAAGGATGTCCTGCACATCTTTGACCACATCTGCATCTATCTGGCGATTGCCGGCAGCTATACGCCGGCAGTCATCGCCATCATGGATGGCTGGATGAAGATCGGCCTCCTCGTGTTCCAGTGGGGAATGGTCATCATCGGCATCTTCTATAAGATCTTTGCCAAGCGCAAGAACAGCAAGCTGTCCTTGGCGATCTACCTGTGCATGGGATGGAGCGTGATCATCCTGCTTCCGCAGCTGATCCATCGCGCTTCGCTGCCTTTTCTGCTCTATGTGGCAGCCGGCGGCATCGCCTACAGCGTCGGCGCGTTCATCTATGCGAAGAAGCCGTTTCCTTATGCCCATGTCGTCTGGCACCTTTTCGTGGCTGTTGCCGGCATCCTGCAGGGCATCGCTTTCCTTTATTATTTATATTGAGTTTCTTGCCCGGGCGTACCGGGCTTTTTCGTTATTGAAGATCCGAAGATCATGTTTTCTTGGAAATCGCTGATCAGTGAAAAAATGCCTCTCTTCTGATCGAAGAAAGGCAAGGGTCATCGGGAAGAGATGGGGCGTATGCTGATCTCGCCGCTGCACAGGTATTTTTTCTCGCTGCCGCAGCGGATGAGGAGACGGCCTTGTTCGTCGATGTCCTCGGCAAAGGCTTCATATGTTCCATGCGGCTCTTTGACGAGGATGGGCTGATTGATGACGCAGGAGCATGCACGGTATGCCTGCATGTATCTTGGATCGTCCAGGTGGCGGAGGCAGTCGTCGATCTGCCGCAGCAGCGCGCTGATCAGCAGATCCATGGAAGGCGGAGCAGGGCTGAAGTCTGCGATGGCGCCCGGGCGGTTGCCCGTCATGTCCGGAAAGTCCTGGGAGAAGACGTTGACACCGAAGCCGATGATGAGCGCTTCAGTGCGTTCCTTGGTGCGCAGCGCTTCGCACAGGATCCCGGCGATCTTGTATCCGCGGCAGTACAGGTCATTGACCCATTTGATCTGGGTGAGCAGACCGCAGCTTTCCATAACAGCGCGCTGCAGCGCCAGGGCGCTGAGCGCCGTCACTTTGTTCAGCTGCGCCGTGCTTTGCTCTTGTTTCAACAAGATGGAGAGATATAGCCCCTGGTCCTTGGCCGAGTGAAATACGCGGCCGTTGCGGCCTCTTCCGGCAGTCTGTTCCCTGGCGATCAGTACGCTGCGATCCGCGCATCTCTCCGCGTGTGTCTTGAGCCAGGTGTTGGTGGAATCCAGCGAATCTGCTGTGGGGAGCATCGTCCATCCGCGAGGCATCCCGGCCTGGTTAGTTTCCATCGCTATCCCTCCTGTGTTTTCCTCATCTTAACAGAAGCGGCGCATCCCGTAAAGTGAAAACGGCTTCAATTCACAAGCAGGGTGCGTATATTTGCATAGATGATGCGGAAAATAGACGTTGACGGAAAAAGTGTATGTTTTGCGTGACTTTTTACTGGAATTTTGAATGGACAGGAGTATAATATGAACTGGAAATGAACAAGATAGCATTCGTTGGTTTCCTCATGTTGACTTTGCCATGCGACTATGATAAAGTCTTACCGTTGAATAAGCGGTGGAGTCTGTCATAAAGCGTAAGCTTTATTTATTCAATGCTTTTCTTATTGAATGAAAAGACAGCCTCGTTGCCGGCTGTCTTTTTTTGACAGCGAAGGAGTTTGTTATGGGCAATGTATTGCAACGCGCGAAAAAACTGATCTCGAACTCATCCCCGCCGCAGCTGCTGTCCGCAGGTTTTGCGGCTGTTATCTTAATAGGGGCGCTGATCTTGATGCTTCCGATCTCGGTCAGGGATGACGCGACGGTCAGTTTTATCGACGCACTCTTTACTTCAACCAGTGCCGTCTGTGTGACGGGACTGATCGCCATCGACACTGCCGATCACTTTACTGTGTTCGGACGGACCGTGGTCGCGGCGCTGATCCAGATCGGCGGGCTCGGCGTGACATGCGTCGGCGTCACCTTGATCTTGGCGGCGGGAAAACGTATCGGCCTGAAGGCCAGGCAGCTGATCAAGGAATCCTGGAACGTGAGCACCTACGGCGGGCTCGTCAAGCTCGTCAAGTCGGTGCTGAAGCTGACCTTGCTGTTTGAGGGCGTGGGCGCCCTGCTCAGCTTCATCGTATTCGTGCAGGATTATCCGCCCATGGATGCCCTTGGCATCGCATTGTTCCATTCTGTGGCGGCGTTCAACAACTCGGGCTTTGATGTGCTGGGCGGCTTGCAGAACCTGATCCCGTATCAAAATGATGTCTTGCTCAATCTGGTGACGGCAGGGCTGATCATCTTTGGCGGTATCGGTTTTCTGGTCATCATGGAAGTTTGGCGCAAGCGCAGCTTTCGCAAGCTCACGCTGCATTCTAAGGTGGTCATCACGGTGACCGGCTTCTTGATCGTCATCGGTACGATCGGTCTGAAGCTGACCGAAGACATCACATGGCTCGGCGCATTCTTTCACAGTGTTTCGGCCCGTACGGCTGGATTTTCCACATATCCGCTGGGCACCTTTACGAATGCAGGCTTGTTCATCCTGGTGATCCTGATGTTCATCGGTGCTTCCCCGGGCTCTACCGGCGGCGGTATCAAGACGAGCACCATCTTCGTGATCTTCAGCGCGATCCGCCGCACCATGAAGAACGGGCACTGTGTGGCATTCAAGCGCCGCATCGAAGATAAGACGATCATGCAGGCATTCATCGTGCTGATCATGTCACTGTTCGTCGTCTGTCTCGGCACGATGCTGCTGTGTGTGGCGGAACCTGAATATTCCTTCATGCAGCTGCTGTTCGAATGCGTTTCCGCGTTCGGTACGGTCGGATTGTCCACCGGCATAACTTCCGAGCTGGGCGTCATCGCCAAGATCATCCTGATCCTGACGATGTTTACCGGACGTCTGGGCGTCATGACCATCGCTACCCTGGGTACCTTCAAGGAACCGGGCACCGCAGTATACACAAGTGAGGATATTTCCATCGGATAGGAGAAAACATATGAAGAAAAATGCAATCGCTGTTATCGGTCTGGGCAGATTTGGCATGCCGCTGGCCAAGAAGCTCGCAGAAGCCGGAAAAGAAGTCATCGGTGTTGATATGGATGAGGAGCGCGTCAAGGAATTTCGTGAATTCAGCGAATACGCGTTTGTCGCCAAGAAACTGTCAAAAGAGGTGCTGATCGAGATCGGAATCCAGAATTGTGATCTTGTTGCCGTCTGTATCGGCAGCAAAGTCGAAACCAGCATCCTGGTCACGCTGAACGTGCTCAATCTGGGCGTGCCGGTCATCTCCAAGGCGACCAGCGCGGAACAGGGCGAGGTGCTTGCCAAGCTGGGCGCTACCGTTGTTTATCCTGAAAGGGACATGGCGCTGCGCATCGCCAAGCGCATCCTGCGCAAGAATCTCGTGGACTTCCTGCCGATCGGCAAGGACATCGAGATCATCGAGATCGAAGTCAGTGACCGCATGGTCGGCAAGACGATCGTCGATATGGATCTGCGCAGACGCTATTCGCTGAATGTCATCGCGATCCATCACGAAGAACAGATCGAGACAGATGTCCGGCCGGACTGCCGCCTGTGCCATGGCGATACGATCACCGTGATCGGAAAGGAAGAAAACGTGACGCGTTTCGCTGACGATTACTCGTAAACGCGTTACAGGAAACGGAGGTGTTTTGCAGTGGAAAAAATGATCAGAGACATTGTAGACGCTGACCGGGAAGCACGCCTGCGTCTGCTCGAGAAACAGAAGGAAAAAGACAACATCCAGTCTTTGATCCGTGAGGAACGGGAAAGCATCAAGGCAAAGTATCTGCAGGACGCGAAAGAACGCGTTCGCAAGAAACGCGAGGAGCTGCAGGCACAGCTGACCCGCCAGGAAGAGATAGAGAATAAGCGTTACGAGAACACTGCTGCGCAGCTGCAGCAGCAGTTTGACGGCAGCCGCGAAGAGTGGGTCCGCAAGCTCGTCACGCATTGTCTTGACGCCGACTGAGCGAGGAAAAGAAAGGAGGGAGGTCTATGGCCAGAGCCAATGCCATCGCGGCAAAGGTGAGAAGCCTGCATGGAGAGCAGCTTGATGAACGCGATTACGCCGAGCTCTTAAGCAGGCGCAACGTGCCTGAGATCGCGGCGTACCTGAAAAATGAGACCCATTACAAGTACGCGCTGCGGGATGTGCGCGAGAACAACGTGCACCGCGGGCAGCTGGAAGACCTTCTGCGCAAAGATGTGTTCCGCGAAGTGATCAAGCTCTATCGCTATGCGGACCGCAAGGAGGCCGCCTATTATCATCTCTACATTGAAGAAAATGAGATCAAGGTGATCCTGGAAACGCTGCGCATGATGATCAGCGGAAGCTATGATGACGCCATCATCCAGCTGCCGCTCTTTCTGAAAGAATTTGCCAGCTTCGATCTGATGAAGATCGGTGCTGTGCGCTGCTTCGACGACATGCTGGATGTCTTGGCAAAGACACCATACGCATTGCTGCTCGCACCCTATCGCCAGCCGAAAGGGGAGGAGAACGACATCAGTTATACCGCATGCGAGCATGCGCTGATGAAGCATTACTATACGAAGGTAATGCGCACCATCGACAAAATTGCAAAAGGAAAGCTTCAACGTGACCTGCGCGAGCTGCACGGAATGGATATCGATCTGAAGAACATGGAGATCATTTACCGGCTGAAGCATTATTACCATGCCTCAGGCGACGTGATCCGTGATTCGCTTTATCCTTTTTTCACTCATGTGAATTCCGGGCAGCTGGAAGAGATGATCGCCGCGCAGGATGATCGCTCGCTGCTGAAGCTGATCCGATCCACATGGTATCATCTTGATATTCCCGACGAAGCGGAAGTAGATATCGGGTGGTATATGGACGCGCTGCGCTTTCAGACATCAAAGCGCAGGCTGTACTACGCTCAACAAGCATCTGTCATGTTCGGCGCGTATATCGTGCTGCAGCGCACCGAGCTGGCCAATGTGACCCGCGTGATCGAAGGCATCCGTTATCAGGTGCCTGCCGAGCGGATCAAGAGCATGCTGATCTACTGAGCGTAAGTGAAAGGAGAATTACGATGGCAATTGCAAAAATGAAACAGATCACCATCAGTGCCGAAAAAGAGCATCTGCTGGATGTTCTGCAGAAGTTCATCGATCTGGATTACTTTCATCCTGAACCGGCCAGCAAGTTCATTGACAGCGTGCACGGACTGAGCAGCATGGATGAAGAGAATCCTGTGGCAGAGCTCAGCGCCCGCTTTCAGGAAATCTGTTCCGACATGGGATTGGAAGCATTGGAAGCCGCTGATGTGCGACGCCGTGACTACGATATGCAGAGGATCCGCGATTATATCGAAAAGATCGATCAGAAGTATGAGAATGCAGTCAGCGTGAAAAAAGATCTGCAGACTGTGATCCAGGAAAACGAGGACGCCTTGGTTCAGGTGCGCAACATCGAAAGCATCGACCTGAATCTGGATGATCTCTTTGAATGCCGCTACATCAAGATCCGTTTCGGACGGCTGCCTTTGGACAGTGTGAAGAAGCTGCAGTATTATCGCAACCGTCCCTTTGTGTTCAAGTCATTCAGCCAGGATGATACTTACAGCTGGTGTCTGTATATGACCACACAGAAATATGAGGGAGATGTGGACAACATGTTCTCCTCTCTGTACTTTGAACGGATCCGCATTCCGGAGTTCGTGCATGGCACACCGGAAAAAGCGCAGGAAACGCTGCAAGATGAGATCGACAGCGACCGCAGGCAGCTTCAGCATGTGGAAGAAGTCATCGCGTCGCTGAAAGCAGAGTGCAGCGAAAACTTTGCGAAGATCCGCGGTGAGCTGAATTTTCTCAACCGGATGCACAGCGCCCGAAAATATGTCGTCGGCCTTGGAGAGCGTTTCTCCATTACCGGCTTTATCGATGCCGCAGACGTAGAGCGGCTCAAGGATACCTTTAGCGAACTGAAGGAGGTGGAGATCGAAGTGCGTCCGGCACACAGTGACAAGCGGCTGGACCCTCCGACGAAACTGAAGAATGGGTGGTTTGCCAGGCCATTCCTGATGTTCGTGGAAATGTATGGCATTCCGGACTATGACGGGATCGATCCGGTGCCCATCGTGGCCCTGACCTATTCCTTGTTGTTCGGAATCATGTTTGGAGACGTCGGCCAGGGCATCGTGGTGATCCTGGCAGGTCTTTTGCTGAGCAAATGGAAGGGCATGAAGCTGGGAGAAGTGATGATGCGCATCGGCATCTTCTCCACGATCTTCGGCTTTGTCTTTGGTTCCGTATTCGGAAACGAGACCATGCTCGACCCGCTCTATCACGCTTTGCTGGGAATTGACGGAAGGCCGATCAACGTCATGTCCAGCGACTTCATTCTTGTGCTGCTGATGATCGCAGTCGGCATCGGCGCCGTGCTGAACTTGTTCTGTATGGTGCTCAATATGCGTCTGCAGCTGCGCCGGAAAAATATGGGTGAATTTCTCTTTTCGCAAAACGGAGCGGCCGGATTTATCTTTTACGGCTCAGTCGTGGCTGCTGCTGCGCTCTTCGTTGCCGGAATCAATGTATTGAACCCGATATATATCGTGATCCTCATCGTGCTGCCGTTGCTCTGTGTGTTCCTCAAGGAACCGCTGACCCGCAAGCTGCACAAAGAGGCCATGTTTCCAGAAGGCTTCGGCGCCTTCTTCATGGAAGGCTTCTTCGAGCTCTTCGAAGTCTGCCTTTCCTATGTGACCAATACCATCTCTTATCTGCGTGTGGGCGGATTCGTCCTCTCTCATGCCGGCATGATGATGGCCGTCACGATGATCATGGGAATGTGCTCCGGCGTCGCCGCCGCGGTAGTCGGAATATTTGGAAACGTCCTGGTCATGTGCCTGGAAGGTCTCGTTGTTGGAATTCAGGCACTGCGTCTTGAATTTTATGAAATGTTTTCCCGATATTTCGAGGGAAACGGCACTGCGTTCCGCACTATGGAACAAATTGGATGATAGGAGGAAAAGATTATGTTGTTAAGTCCACTTGAATTACTGATGCCCGCTGTCATGCTCATTTTGATTTTTCTGCCATTGATCAAAGTCATCCGCGGCAAGACTTCCCTGAGAAGTGCCAAGATCCGTCTGGCATCTCACATCTGCATGTTCTTCGGCATTGCGATCGGCTTTGTGATCTTCTCTATGTATAAGGTACAGGCCGCTGAAGCGGTGGATACCGCTTCACAGATGAACGGTTCCATCGCGCAGGGGCTGGGCTTTTTGGCCGCAGCGCTGGCAACCGGCCTCTCTTCACTGGGTGCCGGCATCGCCGTCGCCTTTGCTGCTCCGGCAGCCATCGGCGCCTTCTCTGAAAACAAAGAGAACTTCGGTAAGGCCATGATCTTCGTCGCCATGGGTGAAGGTGTCGCCATCTATGGTCTGCTCATTTCGATCATCATGATCTTCATGAAGCTCTAGGAGACATTCATGAAATTCTTTCTGATCAGTGACAACATCGACACCCAGATGGGAATGCGGCTGGCCGGGATCGAAGGCGTCGTCGTACACGAACGCCAGGAAGTTTTGGAAGTACTGGAAAAAGTGCTTCACCGCGAGGATGTGGCAGTCATACTGATGACGACCCGTCTGGTGGAAACGTGCCCGGAAGTGATCAGTGAGCTGAAGCTGAAGCTCAAGAAGCCGTTGATCGAAGAGATCCCGGATCGTCACGGATCCGCAAAGATCGGAGAGACGATCGACCGATACGTAAGTGAAGCAATTGGCGTAAAACTGTGAGGTGGTAGGAATGCCATTTAATGAAAAAGTAAATCTGGAACAGTATTTCAAGGATGAGATCGAGCGCGTCAGCAGCAGTGAGATCTGCGCTGTGGAAACACAGATCGAGGATATTCGCAGCAACGCGATCAAAGATATCGAGGCTGAAGCCCAGCAGGAAGCTGGCATGGTGGAAGAGCAGGAGCTGCGCGAGCTCAACAGCGAATTTGCGGTGCGCATGAGCCAGTTGCACGAAGAGACCGACCGCCGGCTCATGCAGAAACGCAACGAGCTGACAGCTGAGATCTTCAATGCCTGCGAAGCGCAGGTCACTGCCTTTGCAGACAGTAAAGATTATCCTGAATACTTGCGCAAACAGGCTGCCAAGCTGGGCGGGCATCCCCACACCGGCGCTTGTCTGTATGTGCGTGAGGAAGATATGCGGCATGAACAGCTGATCCGCGAGGCATTCGCTCAGCCTTGCCGCGTAGAAAAAGACAGCGCGATCCGCTGCGGTGGGATCCGCCTGGAATGCGCTGAGGAAGGCATCGTCATCGATGATACCTTCGATAATGCCCTGGCGGAAGAGAAAGACTGGTTCTTCAGCAATTCTGGCCTGTTTATCAAATAGAAAAAGTGAGATGATACAATGGCAGAAAATGTAATTTATTCAATCAATGGCCCGGTCGTAAAAGTGAAAGACACCACTGCCTTTTCCATGCTGGAAAGAGTGCTGGTCGGCAAAAAGAAACTGATGGGCGAAGTCATCAGCATATCCCGTTCCTTTACGACGATCCAGGTGTATGAATCCACCACGGGCCTGATGCCGGGCGAAGAAGTGATCCCGACCGGATCGCCGGTCTCTGTCACCCTTGCCCCCGGCATCCTGAGAAATATATTTGACGGCATCGAGCGTCCGCTGCAGGCGATCGCTGAACGATCCGGCGCTTTTATCGCGACCGGCAGCGACGTCGCCTCGCTCGATGAAGAAAAGCAATGGGATGTGCGCATCACCGTAAAGGCGGGCGATCATGTCTGCCCGGGACAGGTCTATGCCACGGTGCAGGAAACGCCGCTCATCGAGCATCGCTGCATGATCCCGCCGCAGCTTTCTGGTGAGGTCGTCGCGGTCAGCCCGGAAGGCGCATACCGCATCGTTGATGAGATCATCCAGGTCAAGGATGAGGCGGGCGAAGTGCATTCGCTCACGCTGATGCAGAAATGGCCGATCAAGCAGGCTCGTCCGGTCAGTGCGCGGCTGCCCATCAGCGTACCGCTGATCACTGGTCAGCGTATCTTTGATACCTTGTTCCCGATCGCTAAAGGCGGCACCGCTGCCATTCCGGGCGGATTCGGTACCGGCAAGACGATGACCCAGCATCAGCTGGCCAAATGGTGTGATGCCGACATCATCGTTTATGTCGGCTGCGGTGAACGCGGCAACGAGATGACCCAGGTGCTTGAAGAGTTCTCTGAGCTGATCGACCCGAAGTCACAGCGTCCCCTGATGGATCGCACGGTGCTGATCGCCAATACCTCCAACATGCCGGTGGCCGCGCGTGAAGCGAGCATCTACACCGGTCTGACACTGGCGGAATATTATCGTGACATGGGCTATCATGTCGCCATCATGGCTGATTCTACCTCACGCTGGGCCGAGGCGCTTCGTGAGATCAGCGGCCGTCTGGAAGAGATGCCGGCTGAAGAAGGCTTCCCGGCATACTTGCCCTCAAGGCTTTCACAGTTCTATGAGCGCGCTGGCTATGTGCGCACGCTGAACGAACATGAGGGCAGCGTATCGATCATCGGCGCGGTATCGCCGCAGGGCAATGACTTCTCTGAGCCGGTCACACAGAACACGAAGCGTTTCGTGCGCTGTTTCTGGGCGCTGGATAAGTCACTGGCCTATGCCCGCCATTATTTTGCCATCAACTGGAACGAAAGCTATTCCGAATATGTCGGCGACCTGAGCCGTTGGTACAACCATAACGTGAGCCCCTATTTCCTGCGCGACCGTCAGGAACTGATGAGCCTGCTCACGGAAGAAAACAAACTGATGGAGATCGTCAAGCTGATCGGCAGCGACGTATTGCCAGAAGACCAGAAGCTCGTCATCGAGATCTGCAAGGTCATCCGGGTCGGTTATCTGCAGCAGAACGCCTTCCATCAGGATGATACCTATGTGCCGCTGGAAAAGCAGCTGAAGATGATGGATACCATCCTTTATCTCTATCACAGCTGCATCGACGCGCTGCGCCAGGGGAATGCCCTCAGCAGCATTCTCGCCACCGGCATCTTTGACACGGTCACCAAGATGAAATACGACGTGCCAAACGATCACCTTGAATTGTTTGACACCTATACGCAAAAGATCGATGAAGCGATCCGCCGCGGAACAGAATAGGAAGTGAATCAGTATGAGTCTGCAGTATTTAGGACTGGACGAGATCAACGGACCGCTGGTCTTTCTGGATCACGTGGAAGGCGTAGGGTATGAAGAAATGGTGGAGATCCGCTGCAAGGACGGCTCCTCCCGCATGGGAAGAGTCGTGCAGCTGGAAGGAAGCCGTGCTGCCATCCAGGTCTTCGAAGGAACCAACGGCCTGAGCCTGACCAACACCAGGACCCGTTTCAAGGGCAAACCGATGGAACTGCCGCTGTCACTTGAACTGCTGGGCCGCGTATTCAACGGCAGCGGCCGTCCGATCGACGGTCTGGGCGAGATCTATGCCGAGAAGAGCGCGGATATCAATGGTCTGCCGCTGAACCCGGTATCCCGTGTCTATCCGCGTAACTATATCAATACCGGGATCTCCAGCATCGACGCGCTGATGACCCTCATCCGCGGCCAGAAGCTGCCGATCTTCTCGGGATCGGGCATGCCCCACAACGAACTGGCGGTACAGCTGGTCAAGCAGGCAAAGATCTCCGATGGGGACGGCAAAAATTTCTGTATCGTCTTCGCCGCGATGGGCGTCAAGAACGATGTGGCCGACTACTTCCGCCGCTCGTTTGAAGAAGCCGGGGTCATGGAGCATGTCGCTATGTTCGTCAACCTGTCCAATGACCCGATCATCGAGCGTACGCTGACGCCGCGCTGCGCGCTGACCGCCGCGGAATACCTGGCATTCGAGCATGGCATGCATGTGCTGGTCATCATGACCGACATCACCTCTTATTGCGAGGCGCTGCGTGAGTTCTCCAGCAGCAAGGGAGAGATCCCTGGCCGAAAGGGCTATCCGGGCTATCTGTATTCCGACCTCGCTTCGATGTATGAGCGCGCTGGCATCATGAAAGGATCGAAAGGCTCGGTCACTCAGATCCCGATCCTGACGATGCCTAACGATGACATTACCCATCCGATCCCTGACCTCACCGGATATATTACCGAAGGACAGATCGTGCTGGATCGTGAGCTCAATCAGACCGGCGTATATCCGCCGGTGGGCGTGCTGCCTTCGCTGTCCCGACTGATGAAAGACGGCATCGGTGAAGGCTATACGCGCAAGGATCACAGCGATGTCAGCAACCAGCTGTTCGCGGCATATGCCAAGGTGCAGGATGCCCGTTCCCTTGCCAGTGTCATCGGTGAGGATGAGCTGAGCGAGACTGATAAGCAGTACATGTCATTTGGCACATTGTTCGAACAGCATTTCCTGAACCAGGGCTTTGATTCCAACCGGACGATCGATGAAACGCTCGATCTGGGCTGGGATCTGCTCAGCGTATTGCCGCGCGGCGAGCTTGACCGCATCGACAATGATGTGCTCGAGGAACACTACGATCCGCAGCGCGCAGCCGCAAGGTTCCACCTCAGCCCGGATCCGATCATCCGGGAACTGAAGAAACCGGGTGAATAGCGATGGCAAACAAGCAGGTCTTTCCGACCAAGGGCAACCTGATCGCCGCAAAGAAGTCCAATGCGCTGGCCACCATGGGCTATGAGCTGATGGACCGCAAGCGCAATATCCTGACCCGCGAGATGATGGAGCAGGTGGAAAATGTGCGCATGCTGCGTGAGAAGATCACAGAGACGTACCAGACGGCGTATCAGGCGCTGCAGGAAGCCAACATCACCCTTGGCGTCATCAGCAATCTCGCGGAAGCCATTCCGGTAGACGACGGTCTGCATGTCACTTACCACAGCGTGATGGGCGTGGAGATCCCCAAGGTCCACTATACGGAACAGAAGCTGGATTTCTGTTACGGCATGGAATATGCCAATTCCAAGCTGGACTATGCGTATCTCTGCTTTCATCGGGTGAAGGTGATGACCGTTACGCTGGTCGAGGTCGAAAACAGCGTCTATCGTCTGGCCAACGCCATCCGCAAGGCGCAGAAGCGAGCCAATGCGCTCCGCAATATCGTCATTCCCGGCTTTGAGCATGACATCAAGTTCATCTCAGACGCGCTGGAAGAAAAAGAGCGGGAAGAGTTTTCCCGCCAGAAGGTCATCAAGAACAATAAACAGAAGCAGGCAGCTGAGTGAACGCTGCCTGCTTTTTCACATGATCTGAAGAAGGGACCGCTATCGGAAGATGAAGCGGGAACGATATTCCCTGGGCGTCATCGTCGTGTACAGGCGGAATACCCGTCCGAAATAAGTCGAGCTCTGAAAGCCGACCTCATGGGCGATCTCCTTCACCTTGTATTCGCTCTTCAACAGATTCTTCGCATGCTCCACCCGGCAGATGTTGAGAAATTCCGTAAAGGTGAAATTGGTATAATTGCGGAACAGCTTGCAGATATAATACTCGCTGATGTCCAGGTGGGCAGCGACATCCTTCAGACAGAGCTTGCAAACCGTATGATTGTTCAGGATGTAATATAAGATCTTGCGCAGCTGGGAATGCGGCGCATCGTTGCGCAGGAGCTGAACCGGCTCGCTCAGCCGCTGATACAGATCGAGCAGGACGGCGTAGACATCCTTGGAATCCTCGAACTTTTGCCGGGATTCGATGATCGGCTTGCATTCGACCTGAAAAGATGAGGTAAGCAGGGAAGAGAGCTCATCATAGAACTGATGGATCAGCGCCCTGAGCGTATCTGTGCCATGCCTGAAGATCAGCTGCGAGGCGGTGCGCAGATGCAGCTTGATGAGGCTTTCATTCATCATCAGGAAATACGAGAAGATGATCTGCGTCCGCTGGCGGACCTGCGCGTTCAGCTGTTCCCGGTCTGCCGAGGATAAGCGCTCTTCCAGGGCGATGCTGCGGTTGACGAGGATCTCCTCCACCGCTTCCTTGTAACACAGGTGCATCTGCTTGATGCTGCGCTTGACATAGCCGGTGCCCAGGAAGAATGTCTCGCTGTTCAACAGTGCGATCTGCTTCTCCAGCCGCTTGACTTCTTCAAAGACGAAGGAAGGATGAGCGAGGATCAGATACACCGTATAATCGAAGAAATCGCTGCGGATCACATCATATCCGCATCGGACAAACAGGTCGTCGACTTGCTGCTTGAGCGTTTCTCTCTCACTGATGGGAACGACCGCGATGACCCCTTCCGTGAACACATAGCCGAGTATGCTCAGATTCTGCAGGATCCGCTCTGGCGGGGCGTTGACTGCAATGTCGTGGATGAGCATGTTTTCCAGCTGCGGACGGAACCGCTGCATCCGCTCGGTCAGCTTTTCGATCAGATCGCGGTCATCCGCGATCGTGGTGATCTCCCGCAGACAGGAAGAGATAATGTCGATGAAATTATGCTCATTCACCGGCTTGAGCAGGAACCGCTCATTGCGCTGCCGCAGGAACGTGCGCAGCCTCAGCGTATCGCTCTCATCGAGAAGCAGGATCAAGATGCTCTCAGGCAGCATCTCTTTGATTCGGTCGATGGCCGGATACAGCTCTTCTTCATTACAGATATCGGTATCGAAGATGATCAGCTGCGGATGATGGTCCTGACAGAGCAAATAAGCCTTTTGTTCGTTTTCCGCATGGAGGAGCAGCCGCACATGATCCAGATGCTCACGGATCAGCCGGTCGATCTTGTCGGTCAGCGTATGATCGTCTTCGATGAATAAGATCGTGCTCATGGGATGTTCACCTCGATTCGTCCGCGGATCTCATGACGCCGGTCATTTGATGTCCTTCAGGAAAACGCGGCAGATCACGCGGGTTTTTCCCAGGAAAAGACACGAGCGGGCAAGTAGGCCCAGATGACCATATTATACGACAACGACCGCGTGATTTCATCTTTTTCCCTGAGAGAACCAAGAAAAATGACAAGATTGTACGATAGATGACAAAATAATCGTATTTCTTTTCCTTTACACTATGGATAAGGTCTGTCAGTCGGCCATCTGGCCATGCGGATCACAGATATGTGCGCGAGGATGCAAAGCGGGAAGCGAGGTGAGCCACAACAGGGAAACAGATCATGAGGATGAGGCATCCGCGCCATGAAGAGAAAGGTAAAAAGTAGATTACTTTTCTGAATGAATTTGGTATTGTTGAAACACTAATGGTGTCAACCTAAGAATAATTATGATGGCATCATTGGAGGCTTTTCGTACATTTCTTTTTCTAATGAGGTGTTGTGTTGTCATGAGCAGGGATTCAAGTATTTTTGAATGAGTGTAAACCGTTATGATATTTGGGTTTATTTCAATGGAAATATTCCAGCCTTTTGATATAATTATATTGCGAATAAGTGTCTTTTATATTTCAATATAGTGTTATTTTACTTCTTTATGAGGATTAGAAATGGGAATATAAGCATATGTTCTAATTATAATATGTTTGATATGCTGTTATACAGATAAAATGTTCGATAAACTAATGCTATGATGGATAAAAAGATTGAGATGATTATGAGGTTATTAATACTCATAACGGTGATAAAGATTAACTATGCTAGCTCTTATAAGTTGATTAGTAGTGGGAGATGAGATACATTTTTCCTATCTCTGTATCTTTTCTATGTTTGAGGTGAGAGCATCGGATACTCTAGTTATGGTTTAAATGGGCTCTTAGTTCTTTTTAGGCTAAGCGGTTTTGGCTATATATGTTTTAAATATATTTGATAAGAAGGAGAGAATGATAAAAATGCGCGAATTTGATTTAAACATTGAACAGATTCTTGAAAGTTGGGAGGTATATCATGCTGTACGGGAAATTATTGCAAATGCATTAGATGAACAAATTCTTTCGCAAACCCAGGATATTCAAATTGTAAAAAAAGCAGATGGATGGCACATTATTGATTTTGGGCGTGGTTTAAATTATCATCATTTGACTCAAAACGAGAATGATGAAAAATTAAAAAGCGGTAAGCTGATTGGGCGGTTTGGTGTTGGTTTAAAGGACGCTTTGGCAACATTATATCGACATCACATTACGGTAAAAATCACCTCAAAACATGGTATTATTACACTTAAGCAAGCTTCTAAAGTTGGTTTTGACGACATCGTCACCTTACATGCTGAGATTGCGGAACCTTTGGATCCTTATATGATAGGAACAGATTTTCTATTGAACGGTTGCGAAGATATTGATATTGAAAAAGCAAAAAAACTGTTTTTAAAGTTTTCCAACGAGGAAATATTGGAAATAACTCCTTTTGGATCTGTGATAAGTATCTCTGCTAATGAATCTTCATCTATTTATATTAACGGTGTTAAAGTTGCGGAGGAGCCTAACTTTTTATTTTCATATAATATTACTTCTCTGACGAATCAATTAAAAAAGGCATTGAACCGGGAACGAACTAATGTTGGGCGAAGCGCTTACACAGACCGGATAAAAACAATTTTGACAGCATGTGTTAAGGGAGATGTTATACAAAAGTTAATTGATGATTTACAGGAGATGGGGAGTGGAAATAAACACGATGAATTGTCATGGAATGATGTTGCGATATATGCTTCACAAAAAATGTCTAAATTGAATAAAAATACAGCATTTATAACTGCTGATAATCTTGAAGATAGTCCTGAGATTATTGATGATATGAAATCAAAGGGGATAAAACCAATTGTTGTTCCAACAAAGCTTATTGAAAAAATGGATAATTATAATCGTGAAGCAGATAGCAAAGACTATTTAAGAACTACTACACATTTTCTTGCAGAAGAAAAAGAAAGGTTGAGTTTTCAATTCGTTAATGAATCAGATTTAACAGAAGATGAAAAAGAAGTGTATTCAAGAACAGATACTATTCTTGAATTGATTGGTGGAAGACCCAAGGCTGTCAAAGAAATCTGCATTTCAGAAACGATTTATTTAAGCGAATTATATAGAAATACAGTAGGGCTATGGGAAGAATCATTTGGAAGAATTACTATTAAAAGAAACCAACTTAGCTCTTTATCGAAATATGCAGGAACACTATTGCACGAATGTGCTCATGCTAGTAGTGGGGCAAGAGATGTCTCAAGTTCTTTTGAGCAAGAGTTAACCTCTACTATTGGATGTTTAGCAGAAAAGCTGCTTTTTTACAATGCACTAGATTCTGGTTATCATTTGCAGAGTTTTGATTTTTCTAACTTATGTTACTCAAAAGAATTTGAGATGGCTGGCATTAAAAGTATCAAAGATATTTGCATGCCTATATTGGGGGCTGATTTGAAAAATGCTTTAGGAGAACATATACGATCCTGTAATTTAAGTGTTGAGGCATGTAATGAATTGGTGAAAGAACTTGAAAAGAATGGTGTTTATATTCACCTTGATGAAACGATTAAACCAGATGTAACAAGACTTCCTTGCTTTTTTAGTAATCCTGATATTGTAGAAGATGCAGACGATGATGAAGATTTGGATTTTGAGCATCAAAGAGTATTAAATTATGTTGCGTGGATGTTACCTTTAATTTTGAAAGAACAGAATCTTAAAGTACTTCATCATTCAAATGGAACGCAGATTTATATCGAAACAGGAAGATATGCTATCAGTCCGTGTAGTGATTATTCTGGCGAAATAGTCTTTCATGAGCAGAAAAAAAGTTATATAGATGAACTGTATCCGTATAATTTGCTACATACTATAATTCAAGGTTCTTCTTTGATTGTGCCGAATGCATCAGAACTACTTTCGGAACAATTACATGAAATTTTATATTCTTTAACATCCAATGAAGAATTTATAGTAAGATTATATTATCAATATAACTATCATATTAAAGACATTATAGAAATATTTAGATCAAAAGATAGTGCGATAACTGAATATGAATTAGCATTGGAAAGTGAGGAATCTCCACTTGCGTGGGGAATAAAATACACAGTTGAAAAAACACTGAGAAAAGCACTAAGAAAAATGAGAAATCCTATTAGGTTGAGAAGAATTAAGGCTATTTTGGATGATTTATTGAAAACATGCACACAATTAGAGCCACAAAATGACATAGTTGTTCAAATGATAATAGAATATACACCATTTTGTGCTGAACTGCTAAAACAAAATCCTAATTTTTCGTTAGAGGAGATTCGACAAGCCTATCTTTGTGGAGAGCTAATACATTGGGATATGGGAAACCTTAATGAAAAAATCGGATCAATCTTTCCAAGCAAGCATCTTTCATTTCAACTACTGAATGACACGATTATGCATAAAAGAATATGGCATTTATGGAAATCAGAATGGTTAAATAATCCTTTTTTTAAAAATGTTTTTCCTAGATTTCTAGATATAACTGTTGAGAAAGTGTATTTTGGGATGCTGAATGAATATGTATATGAGTGTGATAAAGCCTTTAATCAAGTGCTTTTTATAAAGACTACAAAAAATGAAAAGAAGTTGTATGGGATAAATTACAAAAGTTATAAACGAGAGATCACACCAGATGTGTTTAATCTTATAGAGTATCCAATTAGAGAGTGTGTTGCTGAAAATCTTTATCATGTAATTGAGCAAAATGAGATTTTATCAAAAGAGAAAAAAGATAAAATGTTCTCATGTATCGATTTTATTGAAACATGTTTTCGTGAACTTTTTAATTTGATTCCAACTTGTATACTTCGTGATACTATTACAGGTAGTCGTCATTGGGGTGAATTGCCGATAAATTTATTGTATGAGTTAAAAAGTCCAGAATTAATAGATTCGACTATTACTGTTGCTCTTTTTAGTGAAGGATATAGTAATCATACGGCAAAATTGCTTTCTAAAAGTACCTGTGATGGAATGGAAAAATTGATTGTATTTGAAACATCAACTTGTGAAAAAAGATTGTATTGGTGGACTTCTGAACGACTCATTCCTTACTGTATTCCAGATGAGGTTCTCGAGAGAATTTATAACATGGCTGTTGATCATAGCGATTTGATAGGGACAAATAAGAAGTTAGAGCAAGAAGTAAAGACAGGACTTTGTGATTGCTCAAATAGTTGGTCTCTATCAGAAAGTAAGAAGGAGTTTTTTTTGGATAGTTTCAGCAAAAAAGAAGTAACAATATCTGATAGAATAATATTTACAGATGGAAGATCACCTGATGAAGTAACGATTGAAGAAATGGAACTATCTTCTTTTACTTATAACTGTCTAAAACGAGCGGGGAAAGAAACTTTGATCGATTTGATGCAGATGACTGAAGAGGATATGAGGAAAGTAAGATGTTTAGGACGTCGATCGATGGATGAAGTAATTTGTAAGATGCGAGAATATGGTGTCTCGTTGAAAGAGGAATAGGAATTTTTTCCTTTGCTCTTGATACATTTGATTTTGCTTATTTATGAGGTAAAGTGTGAATAAAAATGCGCAAAAAGGGCCGACTTAAAAACAGGTGGTAAAAGATATCGAAAAAATTTATAAGTTGATCGGAATAGAAGAAATATCAATGCCAGATTGTTTTAAAAAGTTCAATGCTTTTTCAACTGTAAGTGAAGGATTGGCGTTTGGTTTTGGATCCATAAAGGATTCATAATCACATGGTTGAAACTCTTCACCTGTAAGGATCATATGGTAGATGCTGACCAGCATCATGCGTGCGATCGCAATGATTGCTTTCTTATGACCTCGTCGTTTCTTGATATTGGAATACTTTCTTCCAAAATAAGATGTCTTATCTTTGATGGCCGATAAAGCACATTGGACAAGCAGAGGTTTGAGATACTGTCCAGCTTTTGAGATACGGACCGACTTTTTCTTGCCGGCACTCTCGTTGTTGGCAGGAGAAAGTCCGGCCCAACTGACAAGCTGTTTATCAGATCCAAACTGAGACATATCGATTCCTATTTCAGAGATGATAAGAATGGCAGATAAGACGCTGATCCCTTTTATTTGCGTGATATGCTGAAAAGATCTGCGAAAAGGATACGCACGTTTGATCAATTCCACTTCGCATGAATCGATGAGCTGATCTAAATATTCCATATGATCCAAAGATTTTTCCATCTTGAATCGTTGATCGGATTCGATGCGATAACCATGAAGAGAGTCCAGTATCTTATCTTTGTTCTTACAGTTTTTGTGAACGAGCTTTAGGATCTTGTCATCATCGATCACATTGGATTTCATGACTTCTTTCATAATGTTGGAAGCCGTCTTGCCAAAAGGATCTGAAACAACAGAAGCCAGACCGACATTAGAAACGGTCATACAGTTCTGATAACGATTCCGTTCTGAAGAACGCATGCAGACCAGTTTGTATCGGTAACGTGCGATCTCGCGCAGTTCTCGAATCTCTTTTGGAGGGATAAACGAAAACTTAATCAGATCATGTTTGAAGAGATCACAGATCCATTTGGAATCTTTCTTATCCGTTTTCTTGCCTTTGATGGCTTTGACATATTTGGGATGAGTTAAATGGACGTTGATCTCATCTTCAAGAACGTTAAAGATCGGGATCCAGTATTTACCGGTAGACTCCATACAGACATCAGAACAGT
>ERZ827423.624-NODE-624-length-42672-cov-5.467912_pt1 | contig 42672 bp, 35 predicted proteins | sample MGYA00519775_ERZ827423 | MGnify/ENA primary metagenome ERZ827423 (study PRJEB31778, sample SAMEA3449296) | human gut metagenome | biome: human gut; feature: human-associated habitat; material: faeces | place: United Kingdom | collected 2010/2012 ... | reverse complement strand
TCGACGGATCAGCGGGCAGACGGCACGGTCCGTCGTCAAACGTCATGGCGCACACGCGCTGTGGCAGCGCGACGCGCTCGATGCGCCGCACGGGGGAGAGATACACCGGCGTGCGCCGCCGAATTTCGTCCTGAAAGTGATGCTTCACGCGCTTGGCGATGCCAATGGCGCGGGTGATGACAGACATGGTATTACCTCCCGGTGAATAAGTCGCGCAGCACGCAGACGCACAAATACACCAGCGCCTTGCAGCGCCGCAGGATCGGCGCGCGGCGCGCCCCGTGCCACTGTGAAAGACCCTTCTGCGTCCAGGTGCAGGCGTGGTCAAAAACTGCCCGTGTGCGCCCGGCAGCGAGCGCGGCGCGCAGCGCCGCAGCAAAACAAAGAGCCAAAACCCGGTCAGCGCGCCCAGGGTGTTGAGGAGCAGGTCGTCCACGTCGGAGCAGCGGTTGAGCGGGAGCTGGCACAGTTCAATAAACAGGGAGGTCAAAAAGCCAATCCCCGCGCATTTGCGCCAGCCAGCCGCCCGTTCCCACAGCAGAGGCGGCAGCAGGCCGAGGGGAATAAATATGCCCACATTTCCCAAAAAGCTGACGACGAGATAGCTGTAATTGTGAAATTTTGTAACTTCTATATACGTATCGTAGAAGATGCGCAGAGGGATTAGATTGATTTGGTTTTGCGCAGGGTCGCCCATGTCCAGCAGAATTCCGCCCGGTCCGAACTCAATTTGCGGCAACAGGGCGGCCTGGCAGAGACCGACGGCGAACAGCGCGAGCAGCAGCACGCCCGCTTCGTGCAGAGCGTTTGTGCGCAGTCCGCGCCGCCGCAGGCTGCGCACAGCAAAAACGCGCCACGCCACGGCGGCCGGCAGGGCGGCGCAGCAATAGGGGAGCATGCTTTTGAGATAGGGAAGAACCATGGCGCAGCCTCCTGTTTTCCTGTAAGCATACCATATTTTATAGTGATACGCAAGATGAAATTATACGTTTGGTAATTTATTAGCTGTATTATACAGAATCTTGGCCGTGCACACCCCCATCTCCGCGCAGGAGCCGGCGTCGCCCGCCGCCTGTCACTTTTGCCAGAGCCCCCGCCGCAACTCGCCAGACCCGCCTTGCCATCGCCGTCCGTTGCTTTGGCTTCCTGCCGGGCGGCCGTGCCATTCGCAAGTTCCGCGTCCGCCGAGGTGTGACCGCCGTTTCCGGCTCTTCGCAGCCTGCGTCTGCGCCTGTGTACACGCGTTCTCCGTGCCCTTCTGTTTTCCGCGCGCGTGGGCCGTTCTCCCGTCGCTTCGCGTTGACAGGCGCGCGTGGGCGTGGTAATATAAGTCGTATGCGAATCTGCCGGCCTGGCGTACGCGCCATACCCGCGTGCGCGGGGTGTGTCGGTAAAGTTCCGGGTGGAAGGGAGACGAACCGTTTGCGAACGGGAATGATATTCGATATACAGCGTTTTTCAGTGCAGGACGGGCCGGGGATACGGACGACAGTGTTTTTCAAAGGCTGTCCGCTCGACTGCGCCTGGTGCCACAATCCGGAGAGCAAGGTCCGCGCGCCCCAGCTGAGTTTTGATATGGACAAGTGCGTCGTCTGCGGTGCGTGCGCCGTCTGCGCCAGAGGCGCGCACCGGTTCGAGCAGGGCGCGCATACGCTGGACAGGACGCGCTGTATCGCCTGCGGCGCCTGCGTGCCGCACTGCCCTGCAGGCGCGCTGGAAGTAGTGGGCCGTACTGTGTCTGTGGACGAGGTGATGGACGCCGTGCTGCGCGACCGCGTATTCTATGCGCAGAGCGGCGGCGGGCTGACCCTGTCGGGCGGCGAACCGCTGCTGCAGCCGGCGTTCGCCGCTGCCCTTGCGCGGCGCGCGAAAGAGGCCGGCCTGCATGTCTGTGTTGAGACGTGCGGCTGCTGCCGGCGGGACGATTTGCTCGCCGTAGCCGCAAATACCGACCTTTTCTTATTCGATTACAAGCTGCCGCCGGCGCTGTACCCGCAGTATACGGGCGCCCGCGCCGAGGGCATATTGGAAAACCTCGGCGCTCTGTCGCAGGCCGGCGCGTCCGCCATCCTGCGCTGTCCGATTCTGCCGGGGATCAACGACAATGACGCGCACTGCGACGGGATTGCGGCAGTGGCGCGGCGTGAGCGCTGCGTGGAACGGGTCGAGCTGATGCCGTATCACCCGCTTGGGTTGGGCAAGGCGCAGCGGATGGACATGCCGCTCGCTTATCAAAATCCGGATTTTTTGCGCGGCGATGCGCTCGCAGACTTTGCCGCGCGTATAGAAGCTGCCGCAGACAAGCCGGTCCGGGTGAATTAGGAGGGATCATATGACACAGGAACAGATCAAGCGGATCGGGGAGTTATATAAAAAATCGCAGACCCCGGAGGGCCTGACCGAAGCGGAGCGGGCTGAGCAGGCGTTTTTGCGGCGGGGGTATATCGACGCGGTAAAAGCCAACCTGCGCGCGCAGCTGGACGGCATACGCCGTGCGGAGGAATAGGGGGACGCATATGGGAACGGAAGTGATTGCGGCGCGTAGCATGAACGGGCTGTATATTCTGCTGGATATCGTATTTCTGCTCATCCTGCTGGCCGTGCTTCTCTGGACGCGGCGTTATCAGGCTGTAATCGCAGGGCTGCTCGGCGGCGTTTTGTATATGCTTGTCGACTACGGCGTATTTTATCTGCTTCTGGGCACCCGCGCCGTTTATGGCGCGGATCCGTTCTGGTTTCTTTTGTGGCTGTCCATGAGCTATGGTTTCACAAACTTTGTCTGGATTTGGCTGTGGCTGGACCGGGACGGCCATGCGCTGGAATGGTCGGTGCTCATCCTGTCCGGCTGGCTGTGCACGGCGCTTTTGAGCCAGAACTTCGGCGCGGGCTTTCGCGAAATCATGATTTCGCGCGGCACCTCGTCGTATCACGGGATTATGGCCCTGTTTCTGTTTATTGGGTACGCGGGCCTGTGCGTATACAACATCCGCTGCAAATCCCCGGAAAAACGGGTAAATCTGCTGTGGATCCTTGCCATTGGTGTCCTTGTCCAGTTCGGCTGGGAGTTCACTCTGGCCGTCACCGGAATCCGCAATCCGAGTCTGCATACGCTCGTCGTCAACTCGCTGTTGGAGACGAATATGGGACTGCCCTATCTCTACCTGATTCACCGCGCTGTGAACCGGCGCAGAACCGAATCGCTCGAACGGGTGGCCGGCAATGCCGCATGACTTTTCAGCCGAACGTCCCTATTACACGTTCGATTCCTATATAAAGCGCGCGTTTGGGCGCAAGCTCTACCGATTGGCCCTGTCAGCGGGCACGACCTGCCCCAACCGGGACGGGACGGCCGGCGCCGGCGGTTGCATTTTCTGTGCCGGCGGCGCTGGCGCTTTTGCACAGAGCCCGCAGCTGCCGGTAGCGGAGCAGATAGAGCGGGCAAAGGCGCTGGTAAGCGCAAAGCTCCGCCGCGCTGCGGACGGCCCGTCCTATATCGCCTATTTCCAGTCCTATACCGGTACGTACGCGCCCCTGCCGCGCCTGCGCGCCCTGTTTACAGAAGCGGTCATGCATCCGGATATCGCCGCGCTGTCCGTCGCCACCCGGCCGGACTGCCTGGACGAACAGCGGGTATCCCTGCTGGAGTCGCTCAGCCGGATCCGGCCGGTATGGGTTGAGCTCGGCCTGCAGAGCGCAAACGACGGGACGGCCCGCCTCTGTAACCGTGCCTACCCCACCGAGCTGTTCACCGCCGCCGCAGCGCGCCTGCGCCGGCGCGGGCTCCCCGTCGTCGCCCATGTCATCCTGGGCCTGCCCGGCGAAACGCGTGCCGACATGCTCGCGACAGTCGACTACCTGAACCGCCTGCGCGTGGACGGCGTGAAGTTCCATTTGCTGCACGTGCTCCGGGGCGCACAGCTTGCCCGCATGCCGTATACGGCGCTGACGATGGACGAGTATATCGGGCATCTGATCGCCTGCCTCCGGCGCCTTTCGCCGCGCATTGTCGTACACCGGATTACGGGCGACGGGCCGAAATCCGACCTGCTCGCGCCCCTGTGGAGCGCGGACAAGAAACGGGTCCTGAACGCCATCCACCAAAGGCTGCGCGCCGAGGGCGCGTACCAGGGCATGGACTATACGCCGGTATAACAGGCGGCCGGCCGGCAACGGTGCCGGATAAAAACACATAAACTAAGTAGCAAGACGTCAACAAAGCGCGGCCGCGGGCCGCCCGCGAAGAGGGCGACCGGGCAGCGCTTTATACTGGCATAAGTCGCCGCAGTCATACGGACTGTCCCCGGCCCGCGTGCAGAAAACAGGGAACCCTGATGTACCCGCGTCGGGCGGGCAATCGTAGAATGCGATTCTCATAGATACTATCCGCCGCGTTCCCATGCCCCGATCCCGCACAGAATCTGTATTATGCGGGCCTGGCGCGAATGCCGGAGAGCGGAAAGTGCATAAATTTGCGCGCGCGTTTAGTCTTAGGGAATAAGGCTGCCAAAGCGCGCCGCATTACGCTGTGCCGACGGATGACGCTTAAAAAGGGCCGAATGGCGAAAGCCATTCAGCCCTTTTTTGTCCTGCGGTTAACCGCCGCCAAACCTGCCGGCGCAGTACGCGTCAGGTCTTTGTCAGGGGCATAAGCAGCCCGTGCGGCAGGACCTTGGCAAGCAGGCGGTAAAACTTGTAAAACAGGCGCGGGGTGTATACGCCTCTGCCCGCCCGTGCGTATTCGAGCGCACGGCCGGCCACGGCGGCCGGGTCGCAGTAGGGCAGCGTGGCGAAGGCTTTGGAATTGCCGGGGATGTCGGCCACGTCCAGAAAATCCGTCTCCATTGGTCCGGGGCAGACGGCGCACACATTGATTCCGCGCGGCTTGAGCTCATAGCGCAAAGACTTTGAGAAGTGGAACATAAACGCCTTGGAAGCGCTGTAAACCGTCATACGCGGGTTGGGCGCAAAGGAGGAAATGGAACAGGTATTGAGTACAAACCCGCCCCGCCGCATATAGGGCAGCGCAAGGCAGGTCACAGCCGCGGCCGCACGGCAGTTGACGTTTACGATATCGGCCTGGCCGGGATAATCGCGTTCAATCAGGTTGCCGAGCAGCCCAAACCCCGCGTTGTTGATCAGTGCGTAGATATCCGGCCTGCGCGTCTGCAGCATCCGCTGCAGCTGTTCATAGCTTGCGCTGTCCGCAAGGTCGAGCGGTATTACGGTCGCGCGGATCTGCGGGTACCGTTCGGCCAGCGCCTGCATCTTTTGCCCGTCCCGGGCGATCATCCACACGTCGTGCATGCGCCAGTCGCCGCTGTTCGCAATATATTTAAAGTATTCTGCGCCCAGCCCGCTGGACGCGCCCGTAATCAGAATCGTTCCTATTTTCTTCACTCCGTTCTCTGTACGCGTTATTTTTCCATCATGTCCGCAATCATTTTCAGCTTTGCGGGTATGTCGATCTGCTGCGGGCAACGGCTTGCGCACCGGCCGCAGGCAACGCATGCCGACGCGCGCGCCTTTGGTTCAAACTGTTCGTAGCTTTTCCGATACGCCTGCTCGTCCTTTGTCACTGTGTAGATATTGTAACGGCTAAAATTGTCGGGGATCTGCACGCCCACGGGACAGTCCATACAATACCAGCAGCCCGTGCAGGGAATAATCCCGTTTTTTCGGAAAATGCCGATCGCGGTTTCAAGCGTGTCGCGGTCTGCGTCGGAAAGCGGCGCAAATCCAGAAAGGGTGCATAGGTTGTCCTGGAGCTGATCCATGGTCGTCATCCCGCTCAAAATGGTCAGCACGCCCGGCAGGCTTGCGACAAAGCGCATGGCCCAGGAAGCCACGCTGTCCTGCGGCCGCGCCTGTTTGAGCACGGCGGCCGCGTCTTTGTCCAGGCTTGCGAGCGCGCCGCCGCGCACCGGCTCCATAACGACGCAGGGGATGCCGCGTTCTTCCAGCAGTTCGTACTGACGCTTTGCATTCTGCATAGTCCAGTCCAGGTAATTGAGCTGGATCTGGACAAAGTCGAACGCATACGTGTCCAGAATTTTTTCCAGAACCTCCGGCGTGTCATGGAACGAGATACCCACGTGCCGCACCTTGCCCTCGGCCTGCTTTTGCCGGATAAAATCATACGCGCCGAGGCGTTTGACCGTCTCAAACCCGTCCGCGTCCACGCCGTGGAGCAGGTAAAAATCGATATAATCGGTCTGCAGCCGCCTGAGCTGATCGGAGAATATCTCCTCCATGCGCTCCGGCCCGTCGTCCTGCATCATCCAGATCGGCAGTTTGGTCGCGAAATAAAAGCTTTCCCGCGGATATTTCTTCATCGCCTCGCCCAGGAACTGCTCCGATTCGCCGCCGTGGTATCCGTACGCGGTGTCGTAATAGTTTACGCCTGCGGCATAGGCGCAGTCCAATAGTTTTTCCGCCTCCGCCCGATCAATTCTGCGTTCTCCGTTCTCTTCCCGCGTCGGAAAGCGCATACATCCGTATCCGAGCAGCGATACCGGTTTGTTCTGAAACATACGTTTATCCATGTTTTTCCCTCCTGTTGCGTGAATATACGTAAGACCATGCGGCGTCCCGCGCCTGATTTGCGTTTTGCAGGGCTGCAAAAACCAAAAAACAAAAATTTTTTTGCAAAATTCACCCATTGCACATCTATTTGTATTATAATGTTTAAACAGACGCGTTTCAAGACAGAAACGAGAAAATTAAATTTGGAGGAACGATGCATGAAAACTACCCGCAAAGTAGCGCTGCTGCTCAGTATCGTCATGGCTCTTTCGCTGATCGCCGGCTGCGCGAAAACAGCAAAGTCGGCCAGGCTGAAGGTCGATGGAAAGACGGTCAAAATGGATAGTATCATGACCATTGACGGAGAGGCCGTGTCGCTCGACCTCTACCGCTATTACTATTATATCATAAAGAATAACTACGACCAGGGCGACGAAAGCTACTGGACGGAAAATGCGGACGCCCAGCAGACGCTGAAGGACGACGTGCTGAATAACCTCAAGTCCGTCGTCGCCATAAAGACGCTTGCGGAGGCCAATGGCGTTGCACTGACGGATGACGACATGCAGACGGTAGAGGATCAGGTGGACGCGACCATAGACCAGCTCGGCGGGTATTCGGCCTATGTCGAGGCGCTGGAAGCGCAGTATATGACCGACGAGGTATACCGCCAGCTCATGGAGAACGACCTGCGTTCAAACGCGCTGTACACCAAGCTGTACGGCAAAGGCGGCGAGTATGAGCTGAGCGAGAGCGAGATGAAAGAGATCATTGCGTCCGATTATATTCGCGCCAAGCATGTGCTGATCGCCAAGACCACGGAGAACGCGGCGGAGATTGCGGAAGAGGTACGGCAGAAGGCCGCGGCCGGCGAGGATTTTGACGAGCTGATCGCGGAATACAACGAGGATCCGGGCATGACGAATTCGCCGGACGGATACTATTTTACCGACGGACAGATGGTGTCCGAGTTTGAGCAGGCGGCAAAAGCGCTTGATGAGGACGGCGGGATCAGCGGCGTTGTCGAAACCGATTACGGCTACCACATCATCCAGCGCCTGCCGCTGGATATGGACTATGTAGATGAGAATATATCCGACCTCCTCACCAGCCACCAGCAGTTCCGGTATAACCAGTTTATATCGGAGTCTATGGAGGATCAGGAGATCTCCTTCAACGAGTATTATGACCGTGTGTCCTTTGAGACGCTCTCGTAATAGCGGGGAGGGAACCGGCGTGCGCGGCGATTCGTCGCCGGCGCGGACGATATGCGTCTGTTTCAGGCCCGAAACGGCAAGACTCGCATGCCGCCGAACATTTGTTCGGCGGCATATTATTTTAAAATTGCGCGCGGTTTGGCAAACAACGCAAATTTGTTATTGTTACAGGCCGTTTAAACTGCTATCATATCGTTTGGGAGGTCAATTGCTATGGTTGTGGATACCATATACAATGACGGGGCGACGGGGATTACTTTGGCGCCGAATACGATTTGCGCATTGTAGACAGGATCGGCGGCGGCGACGCCTTTGACGCGGGCTTTATCTATGGAATGCTCGCACGCGGCGACTTGCAGTACGCCGTTGATTTCGCCGCAGCCGCGGCGGCGCTTAAGCACACGATCGAAGGCGACGTAAATTTGGCGACTGTGGACGAAGTGGAAACGCTCATGCGCGGCGGCGGTTCTATGCGCGTGCAGCGGTGATAAATCAGGGTCTGCAAGTTCGGGGCTGGGCGCCCAATGATATCGTAAAAAAGGGCGGCGTTTCAATCTGCCCCGACAAAGCTCGTGCGTTCCATGCCTTTTGTAGCATTTTTGACGCGGCAGCAAAAAAATGAACAGGCGCGCAAGCCCCCAGGGGGAGCTTGCGCGCCTGTCGTTTATGCGGTTGAGTGTGAAGCGTGTGCTTTCCTGGCCCCGCCGCGTTCGCTGCGGTATGCCAGCCGCCGTCCGCGTCGGATACGGCCGGACACAGCCCCCCCCCCGGCCCGCCGCCGGCTGTAGCCGCTTCAACGGCTGCGCGCGCCGCGCTCAGTCTTCCGAGCGTATAAGCGAGGTATTGAGCCACTCGCTGTCCGGCCGGCAGACCAGACGCGCGTCCAGATAGGCCTGCTGCATGGTCAGAATCGTCTGGCCCTGGTAGTTGCCGGAATGCGTCGCTTCCACAATCAGCGCCGCGTCGGCCCGCGCGTCGTCCTGCAGCGACAGCGGGAGCATCAGGCTCATCGTGTTTTTCCTCGGCGTATAGCAGGGGATGGCCGTTTTAAAATTCCAGCGCGCCCGCTTTTTGGCGAGCTCTATGGCGTCCTCAAGGCGGTTGCGCAGCCGGTTATAGAGCCGCGGCGTATCGTCAAGCAGGCCGCTCAGTTCCCGGTACAGCCGCTTTTTTGCAAAATAGTCCGTTTCCTCGCTGATCCGCCGCAGCGCTTCCAGCGCCTCCGGCACGCCGCGGCATTCCTCCTTGAGAAATTCTATGGGCAGGCGTGAGATGTTGTCGAGCAGGATGTGCTCAAAATCGGTGTGCAGCTCCTTGCGGGAATCAAAGAAGAGGTCGTCAATGCTGGTGAAATAGGACGCGGGCTGCGGCAGGGGATGGAAATAGTCGACAAGCCACTTGCCAAGCCCCCGGCTGGCCGCCGTACAAAACTCTAAAAAACGCCATTTTGTGCGGTAGCGCTCGTCGTGGATCGGTTCAAAACAGGCGTAGATGTCGTCGTAATGGCGCGTGACGAGCCCCGTGTTGAACGCGGCGAAGGACCGGTCGTCCGAAAAGCAAATTTTGTCTTCCAGCTGCAGCCGGTAGAAAGTGTATTTTATATACTCAAACAGAATAAATTTGCTTTTTCGCGCTCCTTCAAAGTCCCATGATTCGGGCAGCGCTTTGGCCGCCAGTTCGTCCAGGAAATTCGCCCAGGTTCCGCAGTATGCGAACAGTTCCAGCTGTCGCCCGGGCTCTGCGGGCGCCGATGCATAGCCCGCGAAATTCAGCACCCAGCGCGGCCCGTCCGCACGGTCGGTCGGCTTAATGGACGCAATCAGGTCCTCGCCGTCAAGGCCTTTGAGGCGCAGGGGGAACACATACGCGTTTTGCCGGCGGTGGCCCGTGCCCGTGCGCACCGCGTTTTTGTAGTCGAGCGCCAGCGCGTCCAAAATCTCGCGGGCGGGCTGCGCCTGCACGCCGGTGACGAGCTGGTTCAACTTGGCCAGGGTTTTGGGAATCAGCAACGCCTGTCCCTCCAGCTCGGCGGGCAGCCCGCCGCCGTCCGCCGGTGCGTCCGCGCCGTCTGCGTCCGTTTTGTACGCGTGTTCCCATTCGGGTACCCGGTGCAGCGTGATCAGCGTTTGCGGCACGCCGTTCATGGGCTGTTCTTCCATGGAAAGGAATCCGGGCATGGACGCCAGCATCGGTTTCATTTTGATAAATCCAAACCGCTCCTTGCCGTATCCTTCGTCGCTCAGGCACTTGGAGATGGCCGCCATATGCCGCTGTTGCTCAAACGGGAACGCGGCGGTAAGGATCTCATATATTTCCCGCTTATCCTTCTCGGTCAGCACGCCCTCCTCGCGCGCGCCAGCCGACGCAGGGGACTGCGCCGCCGCGTCCGCGCCGTCTTTCCAGAAATGGAGTGTTGCGAACAAGTGCCGGTTCCGTCCGAGCTCCGCTTCCCGGAGCGTGAGGAACTCCGTGAGTTCCTCGAGCATATTTTTGCGTTTCGGGTAACCGAAATCCGCGCTGCGGTACCCGTTTTTATTGAGCAGCGCGTCTATTTTTTCAAAGCTGTATTCTTCCTCTGTGCGGAAACTGGCGGTTAACAGCTGGTAAATACGCCGCTTGTCTTCCAGTGTGAGCATACGATCCTTCCTTTTGGTTCCGATTTAGCGCGCCGTTATCTTGGCAAACGGCAAATTACCTGCCCGTACGGGCAGGTAACGGTTGACTGCATGTTAATCGAAGGGCGCGGCTTCGCAGGCCGCGACCGCAATCACAGGCGTCTGCGCGCCGAACAGCACGGCGGCGATGCCGTCGCCGTAGCGCCGCATCATCGTGACTGCGGTATAGACGCTGTTGCGGATCACGCTCTCTGCGGGCAGCTGCCCGTCGCAGTCGACAAAGGTGCGGAAGCGGATTTCTCCGTCCTCAAAATCCAATTCAAAACAGCCGTTTTGCAGGCCGTAATTGGCGCGTGCAATAAACTCCGCCATTTCGGGCAGGCAGTCCTTCGCCGTAAGCGGCGGGCAGGCGTAGACAACGAAGAACTCGTCCCGGATACGGATGAGAAAGTCCACTTTCTGCAGCTTGCCGTCGTACTGCATGCCGAAGCGGAAAATGCCGGCCTCCTCGTTGAAAGAGTAGCGCCAGTCGTCCGCTGTTAAAAACGCGTCGACCGCGCGCGCAATTTCTGCCGAATAGGACATGGGGCCACCTCCTGCATATATAATATTATCTCAATATAATATATATCACATTTCGGCGCATTTTTCAATGCGGTTTTCGTGAACAAGCATCCCCGCCCCCGCCCGTTTTTTGCGTTTATGCGTCGACGGCAAAGTCGATCACGAGCCTGTCTCTGGAGGGAACGAGCTTGCGCAGGCGCACGCCGGCCGACTGCAGCATGCGTTTGGAGGCCAGCACGCCCTCGGTGTTGGCGTACTTGTCGGAGAGATAGATGACTTCGCGGATCCCCGACTGGATAATGGCTTTCGCGCACTCATTGCAGGGGAACAGCGCGACGTAGATTTTCGCGCCGAGCAGGGATTTGCCGCGCGCGTTCAGGATGGCGTTGAGTTCTGCGTGGACGACATAGGGGTATTTTGTATCTCCCACCGCGCCTTCGCGCGCCCAGGGGTACTCGTCGTCGGAACAGCCGATGGGGAACCCGTTGTAGCCGGTGGAGAGAATCACGTTCCCGCCCGAGCTGTCGTTCTCGCCGCTCACAATGCACGCGCCCACCTGCGTGCTCGGATCCTTGCTGCGCTGCGCCGCAAGGATGGCAACGCCCATAAAGTATTCGTCCCAGGTTATGTAGTCCTGCCGTTTCATAGCCTCACTCCCTGTCTGTTTGTATCAAGTATAGCACAACTCTATTTCGGTTGTAAAGCGCGGTTACGTCAACGGGATGTAAAACAGGAGTATGTCTTCATAAGTACCGTCCGGCCGCCGGAATCCGCCCTCGACCCGGCCGAGCCGCCGGAATCCAAGCCGTTCGTACAGGTGGATGGCGCTGCTGTTCGAGGCGACGACGGCGTTGAACTGCAGAATCCGGAACCCGTATTCCGCACCGCGCGCCATACAGTCGCGCACCAGCGCCTCGCCCGTACCGCGCCCGCGCGCGCCGGGCCGGACGGCGAAAGACGCGTTCGCAATATGCCCGCACCGACCGATGTTGTTGGGGTGCAGGATATACAGGCCGGCGATCCCTTCCCCGTCCGCAGCGACGGCGGTATGCGTCTGGCCGCCGAAAAAGGCGCGCGCCTGCGCGTCGTCCGCAAGCGGCTCGGTCTGCGGGAACGCGTCGCCTACCTCCACCACCGCGTTCCAGATTTCACGCATGGCGGCAAGGTCGCCGGGTTCATAGCCGCGTATCGTCATACTATGCCCTCCCTGTCGTTTGGGGGCCCGCCTGGCCCCCGTGTTATTTTATCATAGTACAAAACGGCGTAAATTGCAAGATGAGCCCTGTCGGCCAAACAGTCCCGCTAACGGCGCGGCTGCCCGGCCTTTCATGCGAATGCCACGTATGAAAAGAGGGGACGCAGCCGCCGCATAAAGGCCATGCGTCCCCTCGGTTGTCCGTGGTGAGTCTTATCTGTCAGAACAGCGCCTGCTGCCCGTCCGCAGCTTCGCGTGTCAGCGCGGGCATGGGCGCGCCGAGCCAGGCGCGCGCCGCGTCTGCGTCGTGAATCCACGCCTCCAGCGTATCCCGGGACAGAAGCACCGGCATGCGTTCGTGCACATCCCGTACAGAATCGTTGGCGGCCGTCGTCAGCACGACGTACCGGCGTTCGCCGCCGAACATATCGTACAGGCCGGCGAGATACAGGCAGGGCTGCGCTGGCAGGCGGAAAAGGTATTTGGTCTTGCGCGCGTCCCATTCGTAAAAACCCGCGCTCGGCACAGCGCAGCGCCTGCGCAGCAGGCTTTCTCGGAACATGGGCCGCTGCGCAGCCGTCTCGGCCCTTGCGTTGATGACGACGCCCCCGCGTCCGTAACGCGGAAATCCCCAGGTCCCGCGCTCCGTACATGTCCGGTCTGCCTCTGCGACAAGGATGGGCGCGCGCCCGGTCGGAAACACTTCGCCTGCGCTGACTGCGCCGGGTCCGTATTTCCGTTCTATGTCCCGGAGAATGCCGAGCAGTTCCGGGTTGTCCGCTTCAGTAAACAGCGTGTAGCGTCCGCACATACGCAGTCCCCCTTACTATGTTAGTATACCGGAAAACGCCGCCTTATTCAATCTTTCGCCGCGACAAACCAGCGCTTGGGCGGCAGGATGTCATAGTACAGATACGCCTGCCGGCCCCGTATGCGGACAAGCCAGCGCTCGCCCGCCGCGCCGATATCCTTGCGCGCCTCGCGCGGGCTGTAGGAGAGTATGCTGTCGATCTCATAGTCCGTACCGTCCTCCCAGATAATTCTTTTCGGGACCATGTTCCCGTCGCTGTCAAAATCCACGTTGACCTTGACATATACTTTTTTCATGACGGTTTACGTGCTCCTATGCGGTAAAAGGGTCTATTGCCGCCTGCGGATTGAGGCCGGAAAGCTGCGTATCCAACAGGTTTGCCGCGGGTTGGATCGAAAAGTGCCCGAACCGGCTGCGGATGGAATCGATCGTGTTTTCGAGCTTTTCGCGCCGCTGCACGGCCTGGTACTCCGGCAGGAAGGAGGGCTGTTCCACTTCGGCAGGCAGCAGATCTGTCGCGCGTACGCCTATGCTGCGCAGGCGCGCGCCGGGTTTGCAGACGTCCAGGTACAGCGCATAGGCTTTGCGCCGGATCGCATCGGCCGTGCGGCAGGGGATGTCCAGTTTGCCCTGGCGTTCCTGCCAGCGCAGGTCGGCGGCCCGCGCCTGAAATACGACGGTACGGCAGATGAGTGAGCTTTCGCGCAGCCGGGCCGAGACGCTCTCGGCAAGCAGGCCGATGACAAGACGTACATCCGCGTCGGTCGTGAGGTCGCGCGGGGTGGTCGTACTGTTGCCGATGGATTTCACCATGGCCCGCTCTCCCTGTTCGCATACGGGGGAGGTGTCCAGCCCGTTGGCAAAGGTCCACAGGGTGAGCCCCGGCTTGCCGAAGCTGCGCCGCAGTTCGGCGGGGTCGGCCGCCGCAAGCTGGCCGATGGTGCATATCCCCCGCTCGCGCAGCCGCCGGTGCGTGGCGCGGCCGACGTACAGCAGTGATTCCACCGGCAGCGGCCATACTGTCTGGCGCATCTGCGCCCGCCCGATCACCGTAGTCGCGTCCGGCTTGTGCAGGTCGCTGCCGAGCTTTGCGAACACCTTGTTGAAAGATACCCCGATGGACACTGAAACGCCCAGCTCCCGTTTGATCCTTGCCCGAATTTCATCTGCAACGGTCCTGCCGTCGCCGAACAGGCCCGCGCTGCCCGTCACATCCAGCCAGCACTCGTCCAGCCCGAAAGGTTCTACCTGGCTGGTATATGCGTAGTATATTTCGCGCGCCGCGTGCGCATATTCGACGTACAGATCCATATGCGGCGGGACAAATACAATGTCCGGACACAGCCTGCGCGCAAGCCACAGGGGATTGCCTGTCTGGACGCCGCACAGCTTTGCCTGCTGGTTTTTTGCGAGCACGATCCCATGCCGCTGCTCCGGATCTCCCGCGACGGCAACGGGCCGCCCGTGCAGCGCCGGATTGAGCATGCATTCCACGGATGCGTAGAAGTTGTTCATATCTGAATGCAGGATGACCCTGTCCATAAAAATCCCCCCCAAAATCAGGCTTGCAATACAACCAATGGTTGTATTATATCACGTGCGCAGGAGGAATCAAGTAGAAAAATGTGGAAGCCGCCACTTATTCGGATATTCCGTTAATAAATGGACGTGGACGCGCAAGAATGAGGCGCGATTCCGGTATAAGCCCGTCGCAGGCGCTGAACGCCATGTCCGTATGTATTCCTTTTTCATAACGGTCGTGCGGTTCGTTTTGCATCTCCGGTTCGTTCATGCCGTTTTTGCGCCGCTTGCACTGCAGAGGCGCCCCCGCCCGAAAAAGGCCGGCTACGGTTGCATCGCGACGCGGCCAGTGTAAGCGGCCCCTTTGGGGAAGAGGAGTTTATTAAATGCGCGCCGGCGGCGATTTAAGAGAAAAGCCGCCGCAGGCGATTTGGAGCATGCATAGAAACGGGGTCCCCGCAAAGCCGCAGGCAGTGCGGGGAGAAGGAGGCGCAGCGGAAAGAGCGCACCGGCGGCGATTCAAGAGAAAAGCCGCCGCAAGCGATTTGGAGCATGCGGCGACGTAGTGACATAGCATCTGCGATCCGGTGAGCAGGAACGTCGAAGCGGTTGAGAAATGACGATTGCTTTGCAAAAAGAAATCGTCGTCGCGAACATTGCATTGTTCGCGACGACGATGGTTGCGGAACTAGGATTCGAACCCAGACAAACAGAGTCAGAGTCTGTCGTGCTACCATTACACAATTCCGCATCACCCAGCCCTTATGGCTGTGACTGGCAATTATTATACCCCATTTTCTGAAAGTATGTCAAGTATCCTTCAAAAAAAATATATATTTTTTAGGCGGTTCCGGCCGCCGGTCGAAGAGAATCGGCCCGCGGTTGGTAATAGGTGTCAAATTCAGAGTTTTTTTCATGCCGTATTTCTATTGCAGTGTCCCGTCCGCACGCTTGCGTCCGCGCCTGCGCGTGTGGTATGATAAGAAAAACGTTTGCCTGCCGTTCGGAGGATTTTCTGTTCCGTTTCCACAGTATCCGGCGGGAAGGCGGCGCTCATTCACGCGTGCCGGACCCATGCGCCCGGTTGCGGACATTGGAGGAATATGATGAGGCTTTACAGAAGAATTGCGCTTACGTTTATTGCGGCGGCGCTGCTGCTGTGCACGCTGGGCGGTTGCAGCGGCGGCGCGCTGAAACTGCAGGCGGTGGCGGACCCGATCGAGGACTATTTTCGCGACAGGCCCTATGCGCTGGAGGCCGGACAGACAGATCCCACCAAGGCCGAACACAAGCGTGCACAGCAGTGGTTGGAACAGTATCTGCTCGGCTGTATGGAAAACGGCGCGGTCCCATTTGATTTTCTGATCGACGGGGAGTCCTTTGCGCAGTCTCTTTCGAGCTGGTCGTGCGACGTGCAGGAGACCGGTGCAGACGATGTAAAAATCGACTATACGCTCGATTTCACAAAACCGGACCAGCCTGTTACGGCAACGGTATACGCCAGCCTGTACCGGCAGTGGCCGGTTGTCGAATGGACGCTCTGGCTCGAAAACACGGGCGATTCCAACAGCGGCGTCATTACGGAACTCAACGGATTGGACCTGACGGTAGACGCGGCTGACGAGGAAACAGAGTACAATCTCACCACCTTTTTCGGAAGCCGTATGAACACTGTGGCGTTTAAGCCGAATTATCAGGTGATGGAGCCGGGCAAAACCGTGTCCCTGTCCGGCTCGGCGGGCAAGCCGTCCGCCTACTGGGCGCCGTATTACAATCTCCAGTGGCAGGAGAAAGGCGCGAAATGGAACAAGGCCGGCATGCTCTTCTCCGTGGGCTGGTCCGGCCAGTGGTCGGCAAAGCTTGAACGTACGGACGCCGGCGTGCGGATGGAGGCGGGTCAGGAACGGTTCGCATCCTATCTGGAGCCCGGCGAACGAGCCCGCGGGCCGCTGATGTCCATTCTCTTCTATGAACAGGATTTTATGCGTTCGCAGAACCTTTTCCGGCGGTTCATGTATGAGACGGTTATGCCCAAGCAGGATGGCCAGCCGTTGCAGAACATGACGGCCGGCAATACATCGGTACAGACCGATCTTGCCCGGCTTGCGACAACGGAGAATCAGGTGGAGGCTATCCAGCGCTGGAAGAACGCGGGGTTAAACATAACGCATTGGCTGATGGATGCCGGTTGGTATGAGATGCCGGGCGGTACCTGGGTTGACACGGGCAACTGGGATCCGGATCCCAGCCGGTTTGGAGACAGTATGATGCCCATATCCGAAGCGGCCCACGCCGCCGGGATGGACTATATTCTGTGGTATGAACCGGAGCGGGTCAATGCCAATACGGATTTTTCCGAACGCAAGGAATATTTGCTGACCGAAAACATGTTCGACCTGTCCAACGACGAAGCGCTGCAGTTTCTGTGTGAATATATTACAGAGCAGATTCAGCGCAACGGCGTAGACGTGTATCGGCAGGACTGCAATTTTTCCAGTTTAATGGAAAACTGGAAGGAAGGCGAGAGTGAAGACCGCATTGGCATGGTTGAAAATAAGTATGTAGTGAACTACCTGAAGTTTTTCGACTATATGCTTGAGCACTGTCCGGGCCTGCTGATTGACTCGTGCGCGTCCGGCGGCCGCCGGATCGAAATGGAAACCAACCGGCGCAGCGTGGTGCTGTGGCGCGACGACGCGTGCTATGAGCCGACTTTGACCCAGTGCCAATCCTACGGCATCAACTTTTATGTGCCCTATTCCGGGCACGGCACCATCGACACTGCGCCTGAGACGATCAAATACGCGTTTCGCAGCAACATGTGCCAAAGCACCTGGCTGGCCTGGGTCGTGGATGACAACGAAGAGCAGAACGCCCTGTACCGCGCGCGTCTCGACGAATTCTATAAGTACGGCCATTACCTGATGGAGGATTACTATCCGCTCACTCGTTTTTCCGACGCGACGGACGTATGGATGGCGTGGCAGTATAACGACCCGGACGACACGTCGGGGATTATCCAGGTATTCAAGCGCCCGGACAGCACGCAGCAGTCCGATACCTATCTGTTGAGCGGCCTGTACAAAGACAGGACCTATGTCGTGACCGATATTGATACGGGCGCGGCAGTGGAGGCCACCGGCCGTCAGCTGATGACAGAGGGGCTGACGGTGACCATTCCCGACGCGTTCGACGCAAAGCTGTTCCACTATGCGGTAAAATAAATAAAAAAGGGAGACGCCCAGCGTCTCCCCTTTTTTATATGTTTGCATAGCCCCGTCTGTCAGGAGCCGAGCGCATTTGGATTGAGCTTGATACGCGAGCGTCCCATACTCGCAAAATCATATTTTTTCAAAGCCGCGTCGTTGTATTCAAACTGTATGTCCTCGGCCCAGCGCGCGTATTTTTCCTCCAGCAGCTCGCTTACCATGGCCTCTTCATACACGTCGGACTGGGCGTTGAAAAACTCGTCCTTATCGATGGCCTGTATGATGTGGTAACCAAACTCCTCGCTGCGGTAAATGCCCATCTCTCCGGGCTGCAGCTCGGCGCCGGCCTGCTTAAACGCCTCGTTGACAAAGTCGTCCTCTTCGGTAAAGCCGTACCCGTCCGGATACATGGCGACCGAACTGTCGTCGGTCAGCTCGTTCATGGCGCTGTCAAAATCCAGCTCGCCTGCGCGGATTTTCGCAAGGGTTTCCTCTGCCTCCTGTTTTGCCGCCGCGTCGTTCGCCGCGATTTCGCTTTCGGACAGCGGGTTGCCGTCCGCATCCTCTGTGGCGACCTGGAACAGGATGTGTTTGATAACATACTGCGTGTTCTCATCAAAATAATCGCGCACATCCTGGTCGGTATAAGCCTCAATCCCCACGTCTTTGTCATAGAAGTGGTTTTTGATCAGGTCAGGGTATACGGTGTTGATCAGATATACTTCCTGTAGCTCCTCCTCAGACACGCCGGCCTCACGCAAAAACAGGTCAAAATCCGCGTTCGACGCAAAAATGGAGCGGAAGTACTCATATTCAGCCTTATAAAATTCCAACTGCACTTCATTGACGGCCAATCCCATCTCCGTGACTTTCAGCAGGTTGGTATACAGCCGTTCAAACGTCTTGCGCGCGGCTTCGTTGAGCACTTCGGCGTTGGTTTTTTCCGGATCGGAGCTGTTCGGTTGCGTCATGTAGTCCTTATAATTGTCCCCATAGGCCGATTCAAACTGAATTTTTGTAATGAGCATGTTGACGGTGTAATACCGCAGCGGGACCTCGGTCCCGTTTACTTTTGCCACATAAGTCACATTGCTGCAGCCTGTCATCACGCCGATTAGCAGCAGCACGGCGGCCAATGCGGAACATAGCCTGCGTTTCATTCCTGCATCATTCCTTTAGCGTTTATATAGAAAAACCGAAGTAATTATAGCATGGACCGGCCGCAAAGTCTACATTTTTTCTGCGAATTCCTATGCTTGCAAAGGTCCTTGGCACGCGTCGCGGCATTTTGGTCCGCTGCGTACGGTGCAAATGCCGGCAGAAACGGGGCCCGCGCCTGCGCCTCTCGCCCAACGCCCGCGCTCGCGCCGCACGCCCGTGCCTGCGCCTCGCGCTCGCGCTCGTGCCCGCGCCTGCGCCTCGCGCTCGTGCCCGCGCCTGCGCCTCACGCCCAACGCCCGCGCCCGCGCCCGCCTCTGCTCATTTCATATGCCGATTCTGCGAACATGTATCGCAACCGAGGAAAACGGCGAGCGGGAGAGTCCCGGCCGAATGGCGGCTCGCAACTCAGTATTGATTTTTTGATTCGATATGATACAATAAAAAACATATAATCGCGGACTTCATCATGCGCAGATAATTTTTGCAATCATACAGCCCGTCTGCATGAGGCGGAGAGGAAAGGAGGAGTTCGGCATGACCAAGAAAGAATTTCGGAAAAAATGCAGGGAAGAAAAAACGCAAAGCTATAAGCTGACGCTGGCCGGCACAATCGTCGCGTTGCTCGGATTGATTGTTGTGATTGCCGTTTTGCTGTTTATCAAAACGTTTTCGTCGCAGATTACAGGGTTTGTTATCGGCATCGTTTTGGCACTTGTGGGCATGGGCCTGGATATTGCCGGCGAGATTGCACTGACTAAAGATTACAAAGCTCGTGGCGAAGGCCGGTAAACTGTGAGGAAAAAGCCTGGCTCTTGTGAGCCGGGCCTTTTTGAAAAGTGGATTGGGCCGTGTGCTGCGCCGCGGTTCCTTTTTGCCCGATCTCAGTAGCGTTACTGCGTTTTGAAGGGCGCCTCGAACGCCTTGTCGGACGGCGCGGCCAGGCAAAACTGCCTGCGCTTGTTTTGTTTTTACAAATAAGGCATAAGGACGCTTTCCCTGCAATACGCCCATTTTGTGAAACAGCATGGGCGGGCTTTGCATTGGAACGGATATACGGGATATCCTATCATCAGAAAGGACGGATGTGGTATATGAAGCAGGCGCTGATCGTCGTTGATTACCAGAACGATTTTGTAACGGGCAGTCTCGGCTTTCCCGGTGCGGAAGCGCTGGACGGGCCGATCTGTGAAAAAATCCGCGCTGCGCGCGTTGCCGGCGCGGATGTGCTTTTTACGTTGGATACGCACGGTTCGGACTATCTGGACTGCATGGAAGGCAAATGCATTCCCATCCCCCACTGCATTGAAGATACCGACGGCTGGCGTCTGTACGGCGGCGTAGCGGGGGAGATCAGTACCGCCGATGCTGTGTTTATCAAACATACCTACGGTTCGCTGGCGCTGGCTGAACATCTGAGCGAACGGCAGTACGACCGCATTGAACTGTGCGGGCTCGTCACCGATATCTGCGTGCTCTCCAACGCCGTTCTTGCGCGCGCGGCGTGTCCGGAGGCGGAGATTGTCGTGGATTCGCGCGCCGTATCGAGCGCTGACCGCGCCGCGCATGAACGGGCGCTGGCCGCGCTGGAACGGATTTATGTCACCGTCGTCAATCGCGGCTGACGACGGTTCCATGCATGACAGAGCGGCCGGGCGCGTCCCGGCTTTGAGGAGGGAGAATATGGACGCTTCCGCGCTTTTGACCGACTACTATGAGCTGACGATGGCCAACGGCTATTTCTGTGCGGGTCTTGCCTCGCGCACTGTTTGTTATGATATCTTTTTCCGCCAAGCGCCGGACGGCGGCGGTTTTTGCATCGCGGCGGGCCTGGAACAGGCGGCGGATTACCTGCGCACACTGCGCTTTACTGCGGAGGATATTTCATTTCTGCGGGGCAGAGGCGTTTTTTCCGAGGCGTTTCTGGAGTATCTGCGCACCTTTCGGTTTACCGGCGACGTATGGGCCGTTCCGGAGGGAACGCCGGTATTCCCCGGCGAACCCATCCTTACGGTGCGGGCGAATGCGGTCGAGGCGCAGCTGGTGGAAACGTTTCTTCTGCTCACCATAAACCATCAGACCCTGATCGCCACCAAGGCCAACCGGATCGTCCGCGCTGCGGCGGGGCGGCCCGTATCTGAATTCGGCGCGCGGCGCGCCCACGGTCCCTCTGCCGCCGTATTGGGCGCCCGGGCGGCCTATATCGGCGGGGTTGCGAGCACATCCTGTACCCGAACCAGCCAGCTGTACGGCGTACCCGCCAGCGGGACGATGGCGCACTCCTGGGTGCAGATGTTCGACAGCGAGTACGAGGCGTTCAAGACGTACCTTACGCTTTACCCGCAGAACGCAGTGTTATTGGTGGATACTTACCATGCCCTGCGCAGCGGCGTGCCAAACGCCATCCGCGCCATTCACGAAGTGCTCGTTCCGCAGGGAATAAGATCCTGCGCCATCCGGCTTGACTCAGGCGACCTGACCTACCAGTCCAAGCAGGCCCGGCTTATGCTGGACGCAGCGGGTCTGCCCTGGTGCAAGATTGTTGTCACCAACGCGCTGGACGAATATCTCATTGAAAATCTATTGGCGGAGGGCGCGCCGGTGGATATGTTCGGCGTAGGCGAACGGCTGATCACTGCCAAGAGCGACCCGGTCCTGGGCGGCGTGTACAAGCTGGCCGCAGCGCAGGACGCGTCCGGCGCATTGCAGCCGCGCATCAAGGTCAGCGACAACGTCGCCAAAATCACCACGCCGCATTTTAAGAAGGTCTACCGCCTGTACGACGAAGGTGCGATGGCGATTGCGGACCTGATCTGTCTGTACGATGAACAGCCCGACTTTACAAAACCGATCACCCTGTTTGACCCGGAACACGTCTGGAAGCGTAAGACTGTGGAGAAATACACGGCCGAACCGCTGCTCGTGCCCGTATTCCGCGCGGGCAGGCAGGTTTACAGCCCGCCTGCCCTGCCGGAGATACAGGCCTATTGCGTTCATATGACGGCGCGTCTGTGGGACGAGCTCAAACGCTTTTCCAATCCGCACCGCTATTACGTGGATCTGTCGGAACAGCTCTGGTCGCTCAAACAGCGGATGCTGGAACAATACGGCGGCTAGACCATGCCCCGCTTGTACGTCTGCGTATTTGCGCCCGTGCGTTGTCCGGCGCGCCTGCGCTTTGCACGTGTGCGTGTTTCGCGCGCGTCCGAACGTCCGCGTTATGCCATTTGTAATCCGCCCGCGCTTTGCTTGTATGCCTGAGCCGGACGTCCGCGCCCATGATTTGTCCGTATCCGAACCGGTGTTGCATGCCAAACGTCCGCTTGAAACGCAATTTTCTCCGCGCTCCCGTGCCCGTGTGTACGTATCCGCCCCTCACGCCGTGCCCCTGCGCCTCGCGCCCGCGCCTGCGCCCGCGCCTGCGCTTTCCGGCGTTACGGGTGGCACACCTGCTAAAACCGGGCTTTTGCCCGGTTTTAGAAATACAGACGCTGAATCTGTTCCAGCTCGGCGGCTGCCGTGCTATACTAGAGAAAAATAATTATGCTGCAGAAGGGAGTATCATCTTGCGCAAGCTTGCCCGCTATTTGAAATTGTACAAAAAACAGGTGATCTTCGGCCCGATATTCAAGTGGCTGGAAGCCGTATTCGAGCTGATCGTGCCGCTGTGCATGGCGCAGATTATCGACGTAGGCGTCGCCGCGGGGGACAGGGGCTATGTCCTGCGCATGGGCGGTGTAATCGTGCTGCTCGGCGTGGTGGGACTGGCAAGTTCCCTCACCTGCCAGTACTTCGCCTCAGTGGCCTCGCAGGGCGTGGGGACGGCCCTGCGCCGCGACCTGTTCCAAAAGATCAACAGCCTTTCCCATGCGGAGCTGGACCGGGTCGGGGTCCCGTCGCTGATCACGCGCATGGTGGGCGATGTAAACCAGCTCCAGCTCGCCGTGGCCATGCTGATACGGCTCGTCGTCCGCGCGCCGTTTCTCGCCGTGGGCGCGACGGTGATGGCGATGCTGATCGACTGGAAGCTCTCGCTGATCTTTTTAATCGCCATGCCCCTGATCGCGCTGGCGCTCTATCTTGTCATGTCGCGGTCGGTACCCTATTATAAAAAGATGCAGAAGCAGCTCGACCGGGTGTCGCTGATCACGCGCGAGAACCTGGCGGGCGTGCGCGTCATCCGCGCCTTTGGCGCAGGGGATCGGGAGAAACGGCGGTTTGACGCCGCCGCAGACGAATACCGGGACACGACGGTCGCCGTCGGCAAGATCTCAGCCCTGCTCAATCCCGCCATCGCCGTCATCGCAAATCTCGCAATCGTGGCCATTATTTGGTTCGGCGGGGTTAAGGTGGACGCGGGCGGCCTGAGCCAGGGTGAAATCATCGCCCTTGTCAACTATATGATGCAGATCATGCTGGCCATGGTCGTTGTGGCCAACCTTGTCGTAATATTTACGCGCGCTTCGGCTTCCGCCGCGCGTGTCAATGAAATATTTGAACTGCAGAGCTCCGTTACGGACCCGCAGTCGCCGGCCCCCGCGCCGCAGTCGGGCGCGCCTGCGGTGGCGTTTGAGCAGGTGAGCTTCGCCTATCCCGGCACGTCGGAGACGGCCCTGGCCGGACTGGATTTCCGCATCGCGCCGGGCGAGACCTTCGGCATTATCGGCCCGACGGGTTCCGGTAAATCCACGCTTGTCGCTCTGCTGTTGCGTTTTTACGACGTGACCTCGGGCTGCGTCCGTGTAGACGGCGTAGACGTGCGCGACTATCCGCAAAAACAGCTGCGCGGCCGGATCGGGTATGTGCCGCAGCGCGCCGTCCTCTTTTCCGGAACGCTGCGCGACAACCTGAAATGGCGCGTCCCCGACGCGACCGACGAACAGATCTGGGCGGCGCTGGATATGGCGCAGGCGTCGGAGTTCGTATCCCGCCTGCGCGACGGGCTGGACACGCAGGTGGAGCAGGGCGGCCTGAACTTCTCAGGCGGCCAGCGCCAGCGTCTGACCATTGCCCGCGCCCTTGTGGGCGACCCGGAAATTTTGATTCTGGACGACAGCGCAAGCGCCCTGGATTTCGCCACGGAAGCCGCGCTGCGCCGCGCGCTGCGCGAACGGCGCGGCAGGGGCGCGACGATTCTCATTTCGCAGCGTCTGCACACCATCCGCGGCGCGGACCAGATCCTTGTACTCGACGACGGCGCCGTATGCGGCCTCGGCGATCATGACACGCTGTGCGCGACCTGCCCTGCCTACCGGGAGATCTGCCAGACGCAGCTGGAGACGGAGGAGGCGGGCGCATGAATATGAAAAAAGGCGTGCTTGCGCGCATGCTCACCTATACAAGGCCCTACGGTCTCTATTTGGCGCTGGCGGTCGTATTCGCCGTACTGCAGGTGCTGCTGACCCTGTATGCGCCGGTACTCAGCGGCCGGGCCATTGACTTTATCATCGGTCCGGGAAACGTGGACTTCCCTGTGATATTGAAAATACTTATCCAGTTCGCCGTCGTAATCCTGCTTTCGGCCGGCTTCCAGTGGCTTATGTCCCTGTGCACCAATATCGTGACGGGCAATACGGTGCGCGACATCCGTGAGGCTGCGTTCGGCAAGCTCGAGCAAATTCCGCTGTCCTATATCGACGGCGCTGCGCGCGGCGACCTGATGAGCCGGATCGTGACCGATGTGGACATGATATCCGACGGCCTGCTGCAGGGCTTTTCACAGCTGTTCACCGGCGTTGTAACCGTGTTTGGAACCATTGGATTCATGCTCTCGCTCAGCCCCGCCATTACCGCGGTCGTGGTTGTGATAACGCCCGTCAGCCTGTTCGTGTCGGGATTTATCGCCCGCGGCGTATCCCGTACCTTCCGCGAGCAGTCGACCATTCGCGGCCGGCTCGGGGGATTGATTGAAGAGATCCTCGGCAACCAGCCGGTCGTAAAGGCCTTCGGATACGAGCAACGCGCCCAGGCGCGGTTCGACGAGGTCAACGAGCATCTGAACAAAGTGGGCCTGCGCGCACAGTTTTTCTCGGCTATGGTCAACCCCTGCACCCGGTTTGTCAACGGCCTGGTCTACGCGGCGGTCGGTATCTTCGGCGCGCTGCGCGTTATTGCGGGCGGATTGTCCGTAGGCGGTCTGTCAGCCTTTCTCGTTTATGCAAACCAGTATACGAAGCCCTTTAACGAGATTTCGGGCGTCGTCGCCGAACTGCAGTCCGCCATTGCGGGCGCGCGGCGCGTGTTTGAACTGCTCGACGTGGAGCCCGAGCCGCCCGACGCGCCGGCCGCCAAAGCGCTTGAAACCTGCGCCGGCCGTGTAGAACTTGACGACGTGTCCTTTTCCTATCGAAAAGATGAGAAGCTGATCGAGCATATGAGCTTTCGCGTGGAGCCGGGCCAGCGGATCGCCATCGTCGGCCCGACCGGCTGCGGCAAGACGACGCTGATCAATCTGCTCATGCGTTTTTACGACGTAGACGGCGGCGAAATCCGGGTGGACGGCGTGCCGATCGACCGGCTGCAGCGAAAATCCCTGCGCGTCCACTACGGCATGGTGCTGCAGGACAGCTGGCTTTTCTCGGGCAGCATCCGCGACAATATCGCTTACGGACGCGAAGACGCGACCATGGATGAGATTGTGGCGGCTGCCAAAGCCGCGTATGCCCACGGCTTTATCAAGCGCCTGCCGCAGGGCTACGACACCCGCATCGGCGAGAGCGACGGAAATATCTCGCAGGGCCAGAAACAGCTGCTCTGCATCGCGCGCGTCATGCTTACCCGACCGCCCATGCTCATTCTGGACGAAGCGACGAGCTCAATCGACACCCGCACCGAGGTTCGCGTCCAAAAGGCATTTGCCGCCATGATGGAGGGCCGCACCAGCTTTATAGTGGCCCATCGCCTGTCCACCATCCGCAGCGCGGACTGCATTCTCGTCATGCGCGACGGCCGGATTATTGAGCGCGGCACGCACGAACAGCTGATGGCCGCGGACGGGTTTTACCGACAGCTCTATAACAGCCAGTTTGACACAAGCGCCCTCTGATGTAGATACCAATCAAAATCCGAGGTTTCCGGCGCGCGCCCGTGCGGCCGGCGCGGTCGAACCGCCCGCCATCCGCGAAGGGCCCAGGCGACGTCCCGCCCAGCGCGCAAAGTGCCCCTTGTTAATCCCACCGCGTTTTTCGTCAAAAGGCCCCCCGCAACGTCCGGTATGGCGTTCAGTCGGCACGTCGGGAGCGGGTTGATGGCGGCGCGCGGGGCAGCACAAATCAATGGCGTGAAAAAAGGCGCCGGCTACAGCCGGCGCCTTTTTGTAATGAATTGTAACGATTGTGATACTATATTGTAACGTATATTACATTAAATTGCAAAATGTAACCAAAATGCAAACAAATGTTATTGTTATTTAGTTGACATTTCGGTTTTTCTTTTTATATACTATAAGCGCAGACAACGCTTTGGCAGGCGCACACGGCCCTGGCGGCTTTGTGCGGGGACTGTGCCGAGAGGAGCAGCCGAACTGACCAGGCGCGGCATTTGGTGGGTGATGATATTTTGCAGGTGTCCTGTGATGTGGGTAACAGGTTTCCGGTGAGATTCGCGCGTGGCGTTTGACTGCTCCTCTCGGCACGGTAGCCGGCAGGTATGCCGGTCCATATTTCTTCGCTATGCCCGGCGGTCTGCCGGGCATAGCTGTTTTTCAGGAAAGGAGGGCGGGCGCGATGGCGCGCAAGCATAAGAAAAACGGACGGGAAAACGCCGACCGTCCGGACTATCGGCGAAAGCACAGAAGGCTGATTCTGGCGTGCATTGTCACGCTGCTGGCCGTCCTTGCCGCCGTCGCGTTTTTGCTGTGGTATCTGGAAACGGACAGAACCGGACAGGAAATCCCGAACGCAGTTTCCGGCGGCGGGATTGTTGCGGAGCTTGTAGAGAACCCGGCGGACCAGCTTTGCGCGCTGCTGCGCGATGGAGATCTGCAGGGAGCGGAAATCCTCTACGAGCGATCCGTACGCGGCAACGCCGCGCAGGAGAAACGGGTTGACGAAGCGCTGTGCGCAGCGTATGACAGCATTGTGGAAAAGGTTCGCTCGGAAAACTATCCGCGTACGACGGCCATTGAACATATTGAAAACATGCTGCCCTTTGTCAAGGACGAAAACATACGCGTTTTTCTTTCGGACTGGATACGTTCCGCCGCTGCAAAGCCGTCCGGTGAGACGGCTGCGGCCGAGGTTTACGAGCGCCTGCATACGCAGTTTCAGATGGAAAATACATACTTTCCATATCCGGACGAGTATTTTTACAGTTCTCTTATATATGTCCAGGGTGTTCCACCCGTACTTGATGAGGGCCGCCATGCCACGCCTTCGCTGCGGATCGTGTGGGATGAACAACAGCCGGACGTTCAGTTCCGGTTGCAGGTCGGCGACGCTGCGTTTACAGATTACGGATTGGACGTCATTGCCTGCCGCAGCGAAACCGGGTCCGACTCGGTGAGCGCAAACGAAGGACACCGGACCATTACGCGTTTCGGCGCGCGGGACGTGGGCTGGATGGAACTTATGCACCAGGAGCCGGACGCAACGATTTTCAATCTTCCCGACGAAGCGGGTGTCGTACGTACCGACCTTGCGCCGTGGGCCGCATGCCTCGCCGCGCCGGACGGCGCGCTCGTGTTCAGCGGCGGCGGCCGGGAAACGGTCTGCCCGCTCACACAGGAGGAGCGGGAGGCGGTCGCCTCGCTCTGGTCCCTTTATAAGGAGATCCGGGATACGCCCGGCTTGCTCGGCAGTCTGTACAGGGTGCATGACGAACAGTGGATTGCGGATTTTGAGCTGAATGTTGGTGACAAAACATGAACAGAAAAGAAAAGGCTCTCTCTGTCCCAACAAAGCGGCGCGGCCTGCGGCTGGCATTGGCGCTGGCCGCCCTTGCGGCAGCGGCGGCGGTGTTCGCGGCGATGCTGTGCAGCTATCCCGCTTCCGATCCCGGCGGCTCCGCCCTTTCCGCGGGCGCATCCGCCGTCGCCGACGCGCAGCGCGTACGCCGGATGATCGCGTTTTTATCCACGGAAGACTACGCGCAGGCGTACGCCCTGTACAACGGCGAAATCCGCGGCGACGCTTCAGTCCGGCCCGTGTTTGACGCGGCGCTCAGTGCATACCTTGACGAGCTGCTCAAAGAGCAGCGCGCCGGCGTTGCCTCTCAGGAGAAGGTGGACGATACGCTCGCCCTGCTTGGCGGTTACGTGCTTGGCAGCGAAAGCTTCGCCTCCGTACAGCAGCGTTTTTCCGATCCCGCGTATACGCCTGACCAGGCCGATGTGCCGGTCGATACGGGTGTGATCGGCGTCGCCCGAATCCCGCTGCAGGAAGAAAGTTCCGACCCCGACCTGTTGCTGATTCCCTACGGATATGAGAACACGCCGCCCAACCTGTCTGCGCAGCGGGCGATCTTTCCGGAGATTGTGGTAAATAATCTGAACAATAACGGCGCGATACAGCTGCGGTTCAACGTCGGCTGCCCGGCGTTCGCCGCGGACGAAATGGACCGGATCACGTTTGTTACGGACGCTACGGAGCAGCAGTTCGCCATCTCCTGGTATGAGAAACAGACAACGGCGCAGGACGGGACCCTGTACGGCTGGGTCCAGTTCCAGCACCCAATGGATATATACCGGGAGTACGGGGACCGGCCCGACCTGCCCTGCGGGGACATGATGGAGGCGATCCGCGCGGGTTCGCCGCTCATCATCCGCTTTTCCAGCAGTGCCGGCGGCGAAACACTTTCGCATACGGCTTCTTTATGGGAACGGCAGGCGGTACTCGATTTTTACGATATATATCGGCGGCTGACCGGAGACAAAGCGCTTTTATCCGCGTTGAACGCGTACAGGAATACGCTGTGGGAAGTCCCGCGCATAGAGGGGAGCTGAGAGTGTGGACAAACGCAAACGCAGGCGGCCATGCCTGCCGCCGGACTTGGCCGGGGATACGCGGCGGGACGTTGACGGTCCGGCTCTGTCGGACGTAGACGCGCCGCCTTCGCTGCAATCGAATGCCGCGTCCGACGCTGCAGAACAGTTCGACCCGACGGAAACCGGCGCGCTCCGCCCGCGGCAGTCTGCGCCGCCGTCCCGTCGCCGCGGCGTTTGGGCCGGGGCAGGCGTCCTCATTCTGCTCGTGTGCGCGGGCCTGTGGCTTGCGCTCGGCCGCGCGGCGTCCAAGCCCGCGTCGGCAAGCGATTCGGCGTCCGTGCCCGCGCCGCAGTCCGCGGTTTTGTCCGCAGTGTACGAGTGCGGCGACCGCGAAATGGAAGAGGCGCTCGCCGGGTTTGCCGGCGCGCTGGATGCGGGAGAGTACGCCGCGGCGCTCTCGCTGTACGAGCATGACATACGGACCGACGCGCAGGGCGTTTCGGCCGCGGCGGCGCTTGTGGAACGGGCGCTGTATGAACAGGCGGCGTCAGTTGCCCGCGGCGATCAGGACGCCGGCGCGCTGCTGGAAGCCTATGAACAGGGCAGGGAGGTCTGGCTGATTTCCCCGTCCGTTGCGGAAAACGACGATGCCCTTTCCGGCGGATTCACCGCGCTCAAGAACGGGTATGTGCTCGACTGCGTCGCCTGGCTCTCCACTGTCCGCGCATCGGAAAATACGCATCTCGCCGCCGCCGTACGCGACCTGGTTACGGATCTGGAACCCGAATATCTGGATCAGGCCGCGGACGAAGCGAATCAAATCATGGAAGCGGGCGATTTTGAACGCGCGCTTGACATTCTGGATATGCGCACCTCCTACTACCCGGAAGCAGACCTTTCTGCGGTCAGCGCCCGGATTGGCGCGCGCCTGGCCGAGGCCGCGCTGGCGCGCGGCGCAGCGCTGATGGCGGCCGGGAACTGGACGGAGGCGGCCGACCTGTACGAACTCAGCGTGGAATATGAGACAGACGGCCGCGTTACGGCCGCGCTGGCTGAGGCGCGGCAGTTGATCAGCGAGGATTTGCTCGTGCGCGGCGCAGCGCTGGAGTCGGCGGGCGAGTGGACAAAGGCGATACAGCTTTACCGTACGGGCCTGGCTTACGACGCGGACGGCGCCGTCCAGGCCGCGCTGGACAGTGCGCAGGAAGGCCTGAAAGAGGCCAGGGTACTGGAACTGGAGAATAAACGGGTGTGTTTTAAAGACCTCTACGCCCAGTGCGAAGTCATTGAGACGAAGGACATGCCGGGCTATTCGGACTTCGACCGTGTGATTCTGGCCCCGGGCCATTCGCTCGGACGGCTGGACCACTACGGCGTGGAGCCGCAGATCCTCATTTCGGGTGAAACCGCTTATTTCACAATCCTGTTCAGCCGTGAAGTCAACGACCGTGTTGATTTCAGAGAGGTAAACCTTGTGAATTCAGTAGAGCTCCGCGCCAGTTCGACAGGGCATTACGAGAGCGCCGAAGGCCAGTTTTCAACCAGAATAAACGGATCAGAATACCAGAGAAGCCGCGTGGCGGCGGGCGTGTCGTACCAGTATTTCCGGGCCGTGCAGTCTAACAGCGGCGTGTCGGATATATCCGGCGTGCCGACCGATCTTACTTATTTTGTCCGGCGCATTACGGAAAACGCCGAACCGCTCTATATCCGTTTTTGCTATGACAGCCCCGGCTGGGCGGACTACCGTTCGGCGACGCGGGCGGACCGCGAAGCGCTCGGCATGCTCTGGGAGCTGTACAGCCTGATGCGCGAGATTCCTGAACTGGTCGGGACGTAGCTCAATACGTATCCCAAAAGGGGGCGCCGCAGCTTTATGCCGCGGCGCCCCCTTAGTAACGCGCATACGCGCCGGTTTTTTTATTATACGTACGTCCCGTTCATTCATTTTCACGGCGCACGCCCAGCGACCCGCCGGGATGCCGAAGCAGGTACTCGTCGGGCGTCAGTCCCCTGTGCGCCTGTAAAAGCACGCTCAGCCGCTGCAGCACGTAAATTTCCGCGAGGATGGACGCGCGCGGCGCGCGGTTGAGCGGCCCGCCCTCGCAGTCCACGCCTGCGAACAGATGTACGCGGGCGAGCCTGGCTACGGAGGACTCGGGCTTTCCGGTGACGGCGATCACTTCGCAGCCGTTGTTTTGGACGGCGCGGATGGTGGCGAGCAGCTCCGCCGTCTCGCCGCTGTTGGAGATGCAGATCACAACGTCGCCCCTGACCAGCTGCCCGCAGGAGCCGTGCACAGCCTCGGTACCATGCAGCTCATAGGCCGGCGTGCCGGTTGAGCTGATGAGGGAAGCGGCGTAGCCCGCGACATGCCCCGGTTTGCCAATCCCGGTGATATGCAGCCGCCCGCCAGCGGCCGCGCTCTTCAGAATCAATGCTGCCGCGGCCTCGTACGGCTCATCGCTGAGCGTATCGAGAAAACGGATGAATTCCGCTTTCGCTTTCCGGTCAAATGCGTGCATTGCGTCTATATGTTCTTCTGTAATCATATCGTTGCTCCTGTCATAAGCAGGGATCCGGCCGCGGCCGGATCCCTGGTCTTGCTATATCACTTCAAGGTAATCCTTATCGGGCAGGGCGGGGAATGGCGCATGCGGAAGGGTCTGGTACCAGTACGCCACGGAGGAGATGTCGTCCTGCATGGGCAGGTACCGGCCGCCCTCGCGCCAGCCGAGGGCCTGAATGGTGACCTTCAGGTCGCTTTCAAAGCGGATGGGATCGGTGACGTGCCAGCGGTACATGCCGAACCGGAACTGGCTGTTGTACAGCTTATCGGGCGTAATGACCTGCGGCAGTCCGGCGTACGGGGTCGTGAACGCTACGTAGCGGTCATGGGTTACGGGATCCTCAAAGTCATAGGAACCGCAGAAATAGTCCTCCGTACCCGTACCGCAGATGGTCGGGAACTGCTTGTCGCCGTCCATGTAGAATTTGATCTCGCCTTCGCCCCACCAGCCGTTGTTGTTGACGCCCCAGGCCATATAGGTGCCGACGTAGTGCCCCTTGCCCTGCACGCCGTCGAGTATGGTGTACACCTGCTTGTACGGCAGTGGGTTGACGCGCCGGAACTGCGCGTGGAAATAGGCGGCGTCATCGGGCACATCGGTCAGGCTGTAATCAATCTGGTAGAAGAAAACAGTATCTTCCTCGGCGCGGTTTTCAATGGTCATGCGGCAATGCTTGCGGAAGGGCATGTGCCAGTAGCAGTTGAACGCGCTTCCGGGGTTGACGCATACTGCAAGCGAAGAAATCTGTGCGTACCTGTTCCAGCCCATCGCGAAAAAGTCGCCCACCGGGCATTCGACGGACGGGTATTCCTGTCCGTCCCAGTAGACGCGCAGGATGAGGTTGCGCCACTTGCCCGTCGGCGTACACCAGATGTGGTGGATACATCCGGGGCCTGCAATATCCGCGATCTCCGCGATTTCGCCGGCGCGTATCATACGGTAGGGATTCACCTTCCAGCCCAGGCCGAGGTCGCGCGCGGCCTGCCGTGCCACGCCCTCTTCAAGCGGGCAGCTGCCGCCCCTGCCCACCTCGCCGCGGGGATTTTCCGCGCACAGGGACCGGGACTTCGCGTTGGAAAGCAGGGTCAGGTCGCCCATGCCGTTGGATATGCCGTGAAAAGCCATGAATATTTCTCCTTTCCTGTATCGAGGCGGCGGCGCCGCTCCGCCGTTTGCTTCCATTCGCATGATACCACAGGCCGCCGCGGCTGTCAACAAACAATGGTTCGCGAAAAACAATTTGTATACGTTGCTGAAAACCAGGCCCGCGCCCTTGCCAAAACGTTGCAATTTTAGTATAATACGCAGCGTAGTTCAGAAAAAAATCATGGAAAACGGGTGACGGAAACTGGCTAATATAGAGATTCTGATCGTAGAGCTGTTAAAGCTCTGTATCCCGATTGTCATCGGATTTGTCGTTGTGAAAACGAAGTATCTGGACGCGGGCGTGCGCGACCCGCTGTCCAAAATCATTGCGCGGGTTCTGTTCCCGATCCTGATGTTTTGCATCTTTCTCAATCCGGATATCTCCGTCGGCCAGATCTGGGACAGCCGCTATCTGCTGCTGACTGCGGTCGGCTGGGTCGTCGTCAGCTTCCTGATCGGGATAGCCGCCGCAAAGCTGCTGAAACTCGACAGGCGGCGCGGCCCGGTGTTTTTTATTTTGCTGGGCATGTCGAACGTGACGTATATGGGCCTGCCCCTGTGCGTCGCCCTGTTCGGCGAACAGCTGGGCCAGCTCGGCGTGGCGCTTGTCTCTCTGGCCGGGCATATCGCCATGTGGACGCTGGGCGTGTACCTGATGGGCCGTTACAGCGCGGAACCGGGGAAGAAGGGCTTTCGCCTTAAAGCGGCGTTTACGCCCGTCACCGTGGCGATCCTGGCCGCCATCATTTTGAAAGTCGCGGGCCTGCGCCTGCCCGATCTCGTCTACGCGCCGCTGCATACGCTCGGCAATGTAACGCCGCAGCTCGCCCTGGTCTATATCGGCGTCATCATCGCGACTTCGGATTTTTCCGTCGTCTACAAAAGCCGTGAAGTGCCGATTTTTCTCTGCATGAAGCTGTTGCTGCTTCCGCTGCTGTTCGGCCTTGTCATGAACTTGCTGGGCCGGCTCTACCTGCCGGAAGACTACCGCCAGCTGCTCATGATCGAGTATTCCACCTCCGCCATGATCTCGCTCACTCCCTTTTTCCGGGAGTACGGGTATGACGACGACTTTGCCGGCCAGCTTGTATTCACGAGTATTGCGCTCAATATTGCGACTTTGCCGCTTATCATGTTTGTAAACAGCCTCTACTGAAAATCCCGCCGGTATCCCGCGGCGTCTGTCGATCGGGAATCCTCCGCGTGCGTACGACCATGCGGAGGATTTTTTTATTTCAAACGGCTGGCAGTGAACGGTTTGCCAAGACCATATGCGGAGGGCAAACGCACAAGAGAAGGCACTCTGCGCCGCCCTGCGGCGCGGTCCTCTCCATGTCGGAACGGCTGACACAGCGTTTTCGTTCAGGAAGTAGTTTTGCGCGCGCCGCGCCTTCCCGGCGGGCTTTTGATAGGGTCGGCGTACGCCTTGCCGCCCCGTTTAGCCGTCCTGCGCCCAATGCGAATCCAGGTAGGCGAGCAGCGCCGGCCGCGCATTCTCGACCCGGTCCTCCATCACGGCGCGCAGCAGCGCACGCAGCGCCCTGCCCGTCTCCCGCTGCGGCACATGCCCGGCGAGGTCCCCGCCGCGCAGCGCAAGATCGGACAGGCGCACGCAGTCGCCCGCGTCCATCACTGCGGCGAGGCATGCGCCGTCCTGTCCGGTCAGCCGCCACAGCAAAAGCAGGCCGGGCAGCAGACTGGGTTCCAGCGCGCCGGCGCATATGCGGGCCTGCAAACGCGTCTGCGGCGGCGCCTGACGGAATGCTTCGCAGAGCGTTCCCGCCCGGCGCGCAAGCATCTTCGGCAGGCGCATGGCGGCGAGCGCCGCATACGGTTCCGGGCAGCGGTCTGCGAGCAGTGCGAGAGCCGCCTCCAGATTCCCGCCCGTCCCGTCGAGCGCGGCGGCAAAACGTTTGGAATCGCCTCCCGTTATGGAAAATCCGGGTACAACCTGCGCAAGCAGCTCCGGGAACCCGGCTGTCTTCGTCCCGGCCCGTCCCGTTTTAAGCAGAGCGGACAGCTCGGTCCATTTCCGCTCGGCGGACACCCTTCCCAGCCGCGCCGCCTGGCGCCGCATGGCCTGCGCCGTGTTCGCTTCAATTGTAAAATCAAGCTGCGCCGCCAGCCGCAGCGCGCGCAGCAGCCGCAGCCCGTCCTCCGCAAACCGCCTGTCCGGATCCCCCACGCAGCGGATCCTGCGCGCCGAAAGATCGGCTTTGCCGGAGAATGGGTCGCACACCCGGCCGTCCGCATCCATCGCCATGGCGTTTACGGTAAAATCCCGGCGCGCAAGGTCCTCGCACAGGTCGCCGGTGAATTCCACCGTATCCGGCCTGCGCCCGTCGCTGTACGCGCCGTCCCTCCTGAACGTCGTGATTTCGTACGTCTTGCCGTCGTATATAACGCCGACCGTGCCGTGCGCCGCGCCTGTGTCGTATGTGCGCAGGTCCGTAAAGACGGCGCGGATCTGCGCCGGCACGGCGCTGGTCGCAATGTCGTAATCGTGCGGCGTCGCGCCGCGCAGCATATCCCGCACCGCGCCGCCCACGATGTAGGCGCCGTAGCCGCGCGCTTGCAGCCGCGTCAGCAGTATACGCGCGCCGCCGTCGAGTTTTTTGCGCATGGCCAGTCCCCCTTTGCTTTTATTATAGAATGGTTTTTTGCATAGAACAAGCAAAAAGGGATTGTATCTTTACAAAACAGGCGCTATAATGTCTGTACAACACAAAAATTAATTGGGGAGGCATATATGGAAACACAGTTTTTCGACGTATTCGTCACAGAAGGCGAAAACCCGACTTTTGCGTACCGAACAGGCCTTACCACTTATACCGAGGGCCTGCGCGACGGCATTTTTACCGCCCTGGGCTGGAACGGCGCGGGGTATATGGCGCTGGCGCAGGACGGATACGACCCCACCATCCTGAACCCGGCGGACTATATCGCGCCGCAGGCGTTCGAGCTGGAGCTCGACGGCCAGTCGCTCATGTCCCACTGGGCGTATGAGGGTTTGGAACGGCTCGAAGGCAAAGACAACCTCACTGTCAAGATCACGCTGCGCCACACCGTCCGCCCCGTGACGGTCCGGGTCTGCACCCTGCTCGACGGTTCCTGTGTATTCTCCCGCTGGCTGGAGATCGAAAACCGGTCCCAGTCGCCGGCTGCACTTGGCAGGCTCGCCGTGCTCAGCGGCGGGCTGGAGACGACGCTTCGCTGGCAAAACCATATAAAGGATCAAAATGCCGGCAGTCCCTATCGGCTCGGCTATTTTGAGTACACGAGCCATATGCACGAGGGCATGTTCCGCTGGCACGAAGTGCCCAACGCCACATACAGCTTTGGCGGCCGGTATTCCCGCCTGCGTTACCGGCATCCCTTCTTCGTGCTGGAGAACCGGGGCAAGGGCACCTGCTTTATCGGACAGCTGGCCTATTCGGGCGGTTACAAGTTTACGTTTGACGTCAACCATGAGAATTACGGCCTTGCCACGGAACACAACCACTGTTACATGGGCTTTGCGGCCGAGACGGATGGACTCAAGCCTCAGCGCGTGCTTGCTCCCGGCGAAACGGTCAGCTCGCCCGAGCTGCTGATCGGCATGGTCAACGGCGATATGGATATGGCGGTAAACGGCATGCACGCCCATATCCGCAAAAGCGTCATGATGCCGCAGGCCCGCGGCCGCGGCTGCTGGATTGAGACGGCGGGCGGCGGTGAAATCAATCTGGATAAGGAGTGCGTGGACCGCTGCGCCGGACACGGGTACGATATTTTCTATATTGACGCGGGCTGGTATTTCCCCCAGGGATACGACTGCCTGGCCATGACCGGCAGCTGGGAAGTGGACAAAGACCGCTATCCCAACGGCATCCGCGAGCTGCGCGACTACTGCCATGAAAAAGGGCTGCTGTTTGGTCTCTGGATGGAGCCGGAGCGTATCGGCAGCCTGTCCCCGGCGGCAAAAACCCACGGCGATTTTGTCACAAAGGGCTATAACGACAAAAACAACGGCGGCTACCCGGAACAGGGCGTCGGCGGGCTGGTCGACCTCTCCAGGCCTGAAGCCGCGCAATGGGTCGAGGACGAAATGGCGAAAATGATCGAGCAGTCTGGCGTCGATATGTTCCGGCTCGACTTTAACCATGTGTACAACGCGCCCTACTCCTATAACCTGCGCGACGGCTACCTTGAAAACGCCGATTACCGCTACAACGAAAACTTCGCGGCCATCATGCGCCGCCTGCGCGAGCGCTTCCCGGACGTAATCTTTGAAAACTGCGCATCTGGCGGCGGCCGGACCGACCTTGGCGCGGTCAAGTACTTCTCGCACACCTGGGTCACGGACAATCCGGTCTCTCCGCGCTCTTTTGATATCACCAACGGCATGACGATGTGCCTGCCCCCGGAGCTGATCGACCGGCTTATCACCACCATGGGCGCGCACTCCATGGCCGACCTGGACTTCCAGCTGCGGCAGATGCTGTTCGTGCGTCCGACGGCGCATCACGGCCATGGCATCGGCACGCCGATGGACGCAGTCGAGAACCCGCAGCAGCAGGCGCGGATCTGGCATTTCATGGATCTGTATAAGAATTTTGTTACGCCCTTTATCGAGACTTCCAAGATCTACCACCACACCCCGGCCCTGGACGGCGAGGACTCGCGCGGCCTGGGCATCCTGGAACTCGTGGCGGCGGACAGCAGCCGCGCCATGCTCGGCGTGTTCCGCCTCGCCGACGGCGGCGACGACGGCCTGACCGTGCGCTTTAAGGGGATCGATGCTTCAAAGCGCTACCTTGTGCGTACCGACAACGCCGGCGAGCAGTTTGAGCTGGACGGCCGCGTCCTGAAGTATGAGGGTCTGCGCCTTGCGCCCGGTACGAGCCTGACGAGCGAGCTGATCCTGCTCACTGCGCTTTCCTAGAGGCGAACGGGCCCCTGCGCAGGGCCTTTCTGCCCCCTGGCGGGGCAGTTCCTGTGGGAGTTTGGAACGAAAAGAGCGGACCTCGGCGGCGGCGAAGGTCCGTGGGGCTGCCCGTCCCCCGTCCATTGCCTAGCGGCGGGAGCGTTCGCCCCTGTCCGCCGCCGGGCTGTCCGCGCCGCGGTTTTCTGCCCATGTTCCCCGCTTGGCGGGGAACATGGGCTATTTTTTGCGCGCGCGCAATTACTGTTGCCGCGCGCACGGCGGCAGACGGCGCCCGCGCCTGCCCGCGGCTGCCTGCGGCGTATGCCCCGACACGCCGGCTGCGCCGGAAAGACGCGGGGCGGCGGTGTCCGCGCCGGCCTGTCAATTCTATTCGGGTTTGTAGGCCTCTTGTTGACATTCCGCAGAAAATCGGTTATAATAACCGCGATAAAACCGCCACCGGGTGGGAAATGCACTGGCATTCGTCGCACATCGTAAGGTCTTTGAAGATGTGCGAACGGGTGCTTATTTTTTTTGTAAATAAGGAGGCATACATATGTTCAGGAAACTCTGTGCGGCGAGCCGTTATTTTACAAAAGGGGAAAAGGGATTGTGGCTTGTTTCGGTATCGTGTATCGTACTGTTCTTTTTCATTTTTGACCGAAAAAACATACTGACGCTGTGCGCGTCCGTCATCGGCGTGACCGCGCTGATCTTCAATGCAAAAGGCAATCCGTTCGGGCAGTTTCTGATCGTTGTATTCAGCGCGTTATACGGCATGATATCCTATGCATTCGCCTATTGCGGCGAAATGATAACATATTTGGGCATGACGGCGCCCATGGCTGTTTTCGCATGGATCACATGGTAGAAACATCCGTATGACGGGAACCGGGCGGAGGTCCGGATAAACCGGCTGAAAGGCCGGGAAATTCTGTGGATGGCCGTCATGGCCGCGCTTGTCACATTTGTTTTTTACTTCATACTCGACGCATTTCATACGGCGAACATGGTGCCGAGCACAATTTCTGTCACAACGAGCTTTGTCGCCGTCTGGCTGACCTATAAACGCAGTCCCCTGTTCGCGCTTGCCTATGCGGCGAACGATATTGTGCTGGTCGTACTCTGGGTCCTGGCTTCGCTGACGGATATATCGTATATATCCGTAACGATATGCTTTCTCATATTTCTTGTCAACGACGTCTACTGCTTTGTCAACTGGCTGAAAATACAGAAGCGGCAGGAAAGAACGCTGGAAGCCGGCGCAGGGGCGCAACATGGTGAATTGTAAATTTTTTTATGATTTTTCATTGATAAAATATTGCAATTCGCGAGGTATTGTGGTATCGTAAATTGTCATATCCAATAAAAAGGAAAGGAGGGAACCGTATGTTTTCAAAACGTCCTGACGGTAACCTTTTGAAGAACCTGGACCCGTTTTCCAAAACCGTGCCTTATATTATGTACCACAGGAACGACGCGACCAATATGATGTTTGAGGAAGTCGACTGCAGGCCGATGGACGAGTATATCCGGGCGCAGGCGGCGGCCGGTGTGACGCGCACATATATGCAGATTCTCATCGCCTCCATGGTACGCACTATGTACCAGCGTCCGCAGCTCAACCGCTTCGTCATCGGCGGCAAGACATACCAGCGCAACAGCATCGTGGTGTCTTTTGTAGTACACCGCTCCCTGCGCGGCACATCCGAGGAAACGACGATTAAGCTGCATTTCAGGGGCGATGAAACTCTTGCGGAGATTGCGGACAAAATCGCCGCTGCCATTGACGAGACCGTGCAGGAGGGCAACCAGAACGCCACCGACAAACTCGCGAAGATCGTCACGTCCGTACCATACTGCATTATCTGGTTCATTGTGAAATTCCTCAGCCTTCTGGACAGGCATAACCTCATGCCCGGAGCCGTCGTCGAGGCAAGCCCCTTCCACTCGTCGTTTTTCATCACCAACCTGAAATCTCTCGGGATAGACACGATTTTCCACCATATTTACAACTTTGGTACGACGAGCCAGTTCATATCGCTGGGCAAGGAGAAGTACAAAGCGGTCGTAGTAGGCAAAGAGCGTGTGGAAATCAAAAAAATTCTGCAGCTCGGCATTGTGACCGACGAGCGCATCTGCGACGGTCTGTATTACGCGCGTTCGACCAAGCTTATGAAAAAGTACATCCATCACCCGGCCATGCTGGAAGAGCGCCCCGCGCCGCCCAAGCAGTGACCGCCCGCCATGCAATGCCGGCGCCCGCCGGTTTTACAGATATTCCGCCCTTTCGCTGCGCTGCAGCGGAAGGGCCGTTTTAGGTTTCGGGTCAAAAAAACCGCCCTGAACGCCCGCGTTTTCGATACGGATGACAAGTTTACGGCAATTTTCAACAAACTATTGTTTTTTGTGCCTATTTATGGTATCCTGTATTAAAAGTGGGAGCTTAATTCTTGCTGTATTGAATTTTACGATATAGGAGCGTGGCACGAGTGGCGGAAGAGCAATTATTTCGTTCGGCAATCGGTGGATTTAATAAAGAAGACGTCATTGAGTACATAGATGGAATCAACCGCGCTGCAGCGGAGAACCAGGACTGGTTCGACCGGCAGTCCAAGGCGATGGCGGAGACGATTAAGCGGCTGACGCAGGAGAACAACTCGCTCAAGTCCGCGGCGACCAGCAACGCGCAGGAAGTCAGTCGCCTGCAGGAGGAGCTGCGCCGTCTGCAGGACGAAGCGCAGGCCGGCGGCCACTCGGATCAGGAGGTCGCGGATCTGAAGCGCCAGCTTGCGGAGCAGTCGGAGGCGCTGGAGGAGTCGGAGCGCCGGTTCAACGCAGTCATTGAGCGCGGGGACGGCGATGCCGTGCTCGCTGAGAAATACCGTGCGCTGGAGGCGGACCACAAATCATTGCAATCGGCGTATGCCGAGCTGAAGGCGCAGTCGCCCGCGGCCGATCTCTCCAAGCAGGAGCAGATGGCCAACGCCCTGCTGCGGATGCGCGACGAACTGCGCGCCGCTACCGACAGGGAGACCGCGCTGGAGCAGCAGTTGCAGTCGCTGCGCGATCGTATGGCCGCGGCGGCGGAAGAGGGCGGGCTCCCCAAAGCCGCGCTCGATTCGGTCAAGGTGGAATCGGAACAGCAGGTGCGCATGATCCAGGAAGAGTATGACGCGCTCAAGGCCGACACGGACCAGAAACTCCAGAAGGCCCAGGCGGCGCTGATCGAGGCCAAGAACCGTATCGACGGGCTGGAGGCCCAGGTCGCGGAGGCAAACGCCTCTGCGGACGCGCTCACAAAACGCCTGGCGGACGCGCAGGCCGCGCCGGATAACAGTGCGGAGCTGGAACGCCAGCTCGAGTCCCTGCGCGCACAGACCGCGCTGCAGGTGGAGCAGGCCCAGACCGAGACTTCCAAGGCCCAGGCTGAACAGGCCAAAGCCGAAGCGCTGCTGGCAAAGGAACAGGCGCAGCACGCGCAGCTTGAAGCGGAACTGGCCCAGGCCGAGCAGAAGGCTGAGAACCTGTTCAGCCAGAACAAGCTGCTGAGCAACCGGATCGCAATCATGCAGAGCGAGTCGGAGCAGGCGGCGGAGAAGGAGACGGACAGGCTGGAGCTGGAGACGAAACTGCGCGAAGCGCAGGACAAAGCCGTCATGCTGGAGGCGGAAAACAACCGTCTGCAGTCGCTCAACGATCAGCTCAAGAAAAATGAAAACGTGCCCGGCACGGAAGAACTGCGCATTCTGTACGATAAGAGCCGGCTGTATGACGATATCAAGAACAACGTGTCCCGCCTTGTGTCGGACGCGCGCCGCAAGGCCGCGGAGTTGATTTATGAGGCGGAGCAGTCCAGCCGCCAGATCATGGCGGACGGCGTCGCGAGCCTGACGGAGATGCAGCGCCGCATCCGCGCCATGCAGGACGAGGTCCGGGAAATCCAGGCCAATTACGAGAGCGCGACTGGCAGCGTCAACACCCTGTTCAAGAACATCAGCGACACGCTGAGCATCACGGACAATCACCTCATAAGCATGCTCGGCGAAAACGGGGCGGACGCGGAAAAGCCCGCCGAGCCGGACTGGCCGCTGTAACAAAGTGACGAATCCGCCGGCTGCGAAGGGGGGGGAGGGAATACCCCGTTTCGCAGCCGGTTTTTCAGGGGGAATATGTGTGGAACAGGAACACCGGATCCAGGTTGAGAATCTGCGCGCCAGCGCGCCCAGCCTGCGCGCAGGGGACCGTGTCTTGCTTACGGGCACGGTCTATACGGCGCGCGACGCGGCGCACAAGGAGCTGTTCCGGTTGCTGGACGCCGGCGAACCGCTGCCGTTTTCACTGCGCGACGCAGTCATTTACTACGCCGGGCCGACGCAGACGCCCCCGGGCGGAATTATCGGCTCGTGCGGGCCGACCACTTCGGGCCGGATGGATCCATACGCGCCGCGCCTGCTCGATCTCGGCCTGTGCGGCATGATCGGCAAGGGCGAACGCGCGCAGGCGGTGAAGGACGCCGTCGTGCGCAACGGCGGCGTCTATCTGTGCGCCATCGGCGGCGCGGGCGTGCTCGCCGCCGCCAGAATCAAGTCCTGCGAAGTCATCGCGTTCGAGCACCTGGGCTGCGAATCGGTCAAGCGCCTGTATGTGGAAGACTTTCCGCTCATCGTCGGGCTCGATCCCACGGGCGGCGACCTGTTCGCGGAGGGCCGCAAGAAGTACGCCGCCGTTCTCAATCAGTAAATAAAAGTGCTGTTTAATATAAATTTTTGAAATTAAGGGAGGCAGCGCCTCTTTTCATCCCATTCGCACCAGCAGTTCTGCTTAATGAAAGAAAATATTCTTGCTGTGATGCATTCTGGAAAGGGAAATGAGATTGAAAAATCCCCTGAAATGGTAACTGCCTGTATTGATTATGGCGACTTGTGATTTTCAGACTGTTTCTGCTTGCGGTCAACATGAAATCTAAGGAATACAAAGCGAAAGTCTGTGGGCGTCACTCCATATCGTTTTAAAAAGCTTTGTACAAAGTGTTGGTCGCTGTTGTAACAACAGTTCTCTGCAATCTGGCTTATCCGCATATCCGTATTGGTAAGCAGATATTTTGCGTAGTCCATTCGGCTGGCAATAATATCTTGCTTTATTGACGTGTTGAATACCGCTTTGTAGCTGTAGTAAAATTGTCTGCGGCTGAGTCCGGATGCAGATATGATTTCCTCTATATTCCATTTTTTATATGGCTGGTTATATATATCTTCTCTCAAGAGTTAATATGTAAAGGGTGGTTTCTCCCACCTAATACATATGACTGCGGCT
>ERZ827423.612-NODE-612-length-43229-cov-7.448835_pt1 | contig 43229 bp, 33 predicted proteins | sample MGYA00519775_ERZ827423 | MGnify/ENA primary metagenome ERZ827423 (study PRJEB31778, sample SAMEA3449296) | human gut metagenome | biome: human gut; feature: human-associated habitat; material: faeces | place: United Kingdom | collected 2010/2012 ... | reverse complement strand
TCAGCTTCTATACCCGTGGCATGTCGTTCATAGATATGGCTCACCTGAAAAAGAAAGATCTTCAGAACGGATTCTTATCATATCGCAGACGAAAGACCGGGCAGCAGCTGGTTATCAGGTGGGAAAAATGTATGCAGGAGATTGTCGGCAAATACCCGGAAGACAGTCTCAGTCCTTATCTTTTGCCGGTATTGAAATATCCTTTTAAGGATACGCACAGGCATTACAGGAATGTCATGTCCGGAATAAATCGGAACCTGAAAGAAATAGCCAGACTGGCCGATATATCCGTTCCTCTTAGCATGTACTGTGCCCGTCATTCATGGGCAAGCGCAGCCAAAGGCAAGAACATTCCGATTTCGGTGATCAGCGAAGGAATGGGACATGATTCCGAGGCAACCACACAAATTTATTTGGCTTCATTGGACAATTCCGTAGTGGACAAAGCCAACGCACAAATTCTGAAAAGTCTGTAGGACTGGAGAACGTTTAGCAAAAGCATTCATTTCTTAGACAGAGGGACTCACTCTTGCGCAAAGTTATACATTTTATTGAAAATCCTGCAATTCCGGCCGTTGGATTTTCATCCGGAAGTTATTGAATTTCAACTATTGTTTAGCAATTCTACATATAATTCATCAGCAAATCAGCCTTATAGCCCAAAATCTCCCTCTGTCTAAGAGAGAATAAATTCATGTATTGTATTTTGTTTGGAGGGGCTTTGTATTAAATATAAAATTATGAGTACAAAGTTTTTCAATAATATACCGGGTAATACTCTTTTTGATAAGTTGAAAGGTATTGCGGCAGAGATGGTAACATTTGAACGCTTTTTAGCTGTTGTAGGCTTCTTTCGTTCATCTGGATATTTCAAGTTGCGTAAAGAATTAGGTGATATATCAGAAATCAAGATATTGGTAGGTATCAATATTGATGATATTTTCCGAAAGCATAACAAGGCTCTTTTGATGCTTGTTGATGAAGAAAAAGCAAAAGAAATCTATCACAACGGTTTCAAGGAGGATATTGTAAACGCTCAATACTCACCCGAAGTAGAGGAAGGCATATTGCAGATGTGTGAAGACCTTGTTTCCGGACGTTTGCAAATGCGTATTCATGCAACCAAAAATCTGCACGCTAAATTCTACTTATGCCTGCCACAAAACCATAGCGAGAATAGCGACGGTTGGGTAATAATGGGTTCTTCCAATATCTCTGATTCGGGTTTGGGGATCAAACAGCCGCCACAGTATGAACTCAATGTGGCAATGAAGGACTTTGATGATGTAAAGTATTGCTCAGATGAATTTTGGACTTTATGGAACGAGGCTGTTCCATTGACAGCAAAAGATATTGAAGAGTACAAAAAGAATACATACTTGGGCTATCAGCCTACTCCATACGAACTATACATCAAAGTACTTATTGATACATTTGGTGACCAAGTGGAAGATGACTTTTCCATTCAGTTACCCGATGGTGTTAAGGATTTGAAATATCAGAAAGATGCCGTTATTCAGGGGTATCAGATGCTGATGCAGCATAATGGTTTGTTCCTTGCTGATGTTGTGGGGTTAGGAAAGACTATGATTGCAACAATGATAGCCAAACGTTTTGTAGAGGCTAACGGTAAAAATACCAATATCCTCGTTGTATATCCCCCGGCATTGGAAGATAACTGGCGAAATACATTCAAACTTTTCGGAATATACAAGAAAACTCAATTCATTACTAATGGCAGTCTGTCAAAGGTTCTTGAAAGTAAAGACAATTACAAGGACAAAGAGGAATTTGATTTAATCATTGTCGATGAAGCCCATGGTTTCCGTAGCGATAGTTCTGGCAAATATGATGAGTTGCAAAAGATATGCAAATCCCCCTGCCTGAATATTGGCTTGCTGAAAAGCACTCAAAAGAAGGTAATGCTTCTTTCTGCTACACCGCTCAACAACCGCCCTGATGATTTACAGAATCAGTTACTATTGTTCCAAAATAGCCAAAACTGTACCATTGACGGAGTTCCCAACCTCAAAGGTTTCTTTGCTCCGCTTATCTATGAATATAAGAGATTGATGCGAGAGCGTGACCAGCGTGATGTTACTGCTGAGGTGGATAAAATCTATGAGCAGATACGTAGTAAGGTTATTGATAAGGTAACAGTACGCCGTACCCGCAACAATATACTCAACGATCCCGATTATAAGGCAGATATTAAATCACAAGGTATCATATTCCCAAATATTCTGCCACCGAATGAATTGGAGTATGTAATGGGATCAGATACAAGCAACCGCTTCTATGAGACGCTTAAGCAATTGACTGATGGAAAAACGGATGAAAATCCAGAAGGCAAGGGACTGACCTATGCCCGCTATCGTGCTGTTGAGTTTTTGAAACCTGAATATCGTAGCAAGTATAAGAATGCTGTACATATTGGTCAGACATTGGCTGCCATTTACCGTGTTCATATGGTAAAGAGATTGGAGAGTAGTTTCTATGCTTTCAAGAAGTCGCTTCGAACACTTCTTCGTATTACAACTGATATGATTAAGATGTTCGATGAGGACAAGGTGATCATCGCCCCCGATTTGAAGGTGAAAGACCTGCAAGCAAAGAATATGGAACTTGATGAAATTATCGAGTATGCCATTGCAAAAGGATATGCAACTGAAGATATTCTCTTCCCAGCCAATGCTTTTAGTTCTGATTTTCTTGAAATGCTCCATCATGATCGTGAGATATTGGAGCAACTCAATGCAGATTGGGCGAAAGAGAATGATGATCCGAAGTTTGACAAGTTCCGAGAAAACCTTACTAATGTCTTTTTTGATACGACCATCAATCCATCTGGCAAATTGGTGTTGTTCTCTGAAAGTGTCGATACATTGAATTACTTATATGATAGATTGACAAAAGAGATAGGTCGCACAGATGTTTTGATGGTAACAGCAAGCAACCGCAACCGTTTGGGACAGACTATCAAAGAGAATTTCGATGCCAATTTTGACAGTAATTTAATGAGGTACAACATCATTATTACTTCTGATGTATTGACCGAAGGTGTGAACTTGCATCGTTCCAATGTAATTGTCAATTACGATTCGCCTTGGAATGCCACACGTTTAATGCAGCGTATAGGTCGTGTAAACCGTATCGGTTCTGTTGCTACGAATATCTATAACTATATGTTCTACCCATCGCAACAGGGCGACAAGGAAATTCAACTCTATAAAAACGCTCTTGTTAAATTACAGGGTTTTCACTCTGCATTTGGCGAAGATGCTCAAATCTACTCAAAGGAAGAAATTGTAAAGGAGTTCCAAATGTTTGACAACAATGTAAAGGACAGTATCGATAAGAAAATTGCCCTATTGCGTGAAGTGCGTGAGCTCTATAACAGAGACCGTAAACTATATCACAAGATCAAGGCTTTGCCAATGAAGAGCAGAGTAATGCGTGATACGGGAAAGCATTGTGGAAAGTCAGTCATCTTTGTTTCTTCCAATGTCAAGACCGAGTTTTATCTGGCTACTCAAACTGGTATTGAAATTATTGACTTCCTAGAAGCAGTAAAGTATCTCAAAGCAAGGCCCGAAGAACAACCATTACAATTTACTAATGAGAAACAACACTACAAGCATGTCAATAGTGCATTGGCTCAATATACAACCGATTATGTAGAGGCTGCAGATACATCATCTATCAATCGCACAGACCTTGACAAGACTTCGCTTGAAGCTAATAAATTCCTGCGGACCATTAAGCAAATAACAACTGACTGTGAGCTGAAATCGAAATGCGATGTACTGATGGGATACATCAATGAAGGTATATATGCCCAACTTCCCCGCTATCTGAAGGCTTTATCACGAGACTACAAAAACGACCGCTCTAAAATGAAGCAGGACGAATATAGCTTGCAAAACAAAATATCGGAATTACTTGGAGAGTATCAGACGATGGACAAAGAACAACGCCATGATGCCCAAGATATTTCTAATCCTCAAATCATTATATCAGAATCATTTAAGTAAATATTTTTATGGCAGCTACATATACACCGGATATTTTGAGAAAACTATTCCAATCATCTTTCAATCTGACTCAGTGGTACACTTTCCTACAATATTTTTTCAATGCAACCGAATTGAAAGAAGGACCAGAAAAGATCATTGGAAGCACCTCTGATAATGGTTACTATTTGGGAAATATAGATACTACAGACAGTTATCGTATCGGTTTATTTCATTACAATATTACAAAAGGCTCGGTCGCAAACAGGCGTGTAGGGCTACGCAATCTTGTAAAGTCATTCATTAATCCGACTTGGGGTGAGTTTGATGCCGCATTGGTGGTATTTGATAGTGGCGACCATTGGCGTTTGTCATTTATTTGTGATATCAAGGGAGAAGCGACATCGCCTAAACGATATACATACGTTTTTGGTAGTGATGATTTACTATACAGAACGCCTATTGAGCGTTTCAACTTCTTAAAGAAAAAAGGTATTTCATTTGAAAATTTGAAAACTGCATTCTCTGTTGAAGCTCTTTCTGATGAGTTCTTCGACAGATATCGCGAGAAATACGCCGACTTTATCCAATATATTACAGGTAAGCGTTTTGTTAAGGTGGGCAGTAAGTGGGAAGAGAAAAGACTTAGTGAGCCCAATGCTGCATTGATTGGAGCGTTTGACTACAACGAAAAGAAAATCCGTGATTACGTAAAGAAGATGATGGGGCGCATCACCTTCCTTCATTTCTTGCAACGCAAAGGTTGGATGTGTGGCGACCTCAACTATATGCAAAATATGTTTGAGAACTCACTGTACAAGAACGATTATCTCGACTCAGTGCTTGAACCGTTGTTCTTCGGTATCTTGAACACTAAACCTGCCGAGCGTGAAGCCCTGTTTGCCGATTACGATTGGGATAAATCGCTACTTAATGAATGGAAAGATATTCCATACCTAAATGGTGGTTTATTTGAGCGTGATAAGGAAGACGAACCCGAAAGTCGTTTCCCAGCTGATTACTTCAAACGTTTGTTCCAATTCTTCAGTGAATACAACTTTACCATTGACGAGAATGACCCTAACGATGCCGAAGTGGGAGTAGATCCAGAAATGTTGGGTAAAATCTTCGAAAACTTGCTTGAAGACAACAAGGATAAAGGAGCATTCTACACACCGAAAGAAATTGTACGCTATATGTGTCAGGAGTCACTTATTGCCTACCTCGAAACCAATACAAGTATAGCAAAAGACAAGATTCGTCAATTCGTACTTTCACCAGAAGAGGGAGTTAAGGATATTCCAGAGAATAAGAAACCGAAACTTCTTTCAGCACTTGAAAATGTTAAGATTTGTGATCCTGCTATTGGTTCGGGAGCATTTCCTATGGGTTTGCTCAATGAACTGTTGCATTGTCGTGAGGTTTTGAGTGGCGACCATTATGATCGTGCCGAAATCAAAAAGAGCATTATCCAAAACAATATCTATGGTGTAGATATTGAGAAAGGTGCAGTAGATATAGCCCGTTTGCGATTCTGGCTCTCTATCGTTGTTGATGAAGAGGCACCATCGCCATTGCCCAATCTCGACTATAAGATTATGCAAGGCAACTCGCTAATTGAGAGTTTTATCGGGGTGGATTTAAGTAAACTCACTTACGAAAAAGAATACAAGAAAGACAAAGGAGAGATTTCTCTCTTCGATGATGAAAAAAATCGCTTGCAAAAGACTGTATCGCATCTACTATCTTCGTACTACTCTTGTAACGACCACAATAGAAAGGTGAAGTTACAACAAGAAATTTCCGATACTATCAACAAACAGTTGGAGGCACAGGCATACGACCCAACTATTCTTGCCAGACTCAAAAATATCAATCTTGCCGAGAATAACAAATTCTTTCTTTGGCATACTTGGTTTAGCGATGTTTTCAATCGTGATGATGATAAAAATGGTTTTGATATTGTAATTGGCAATCCTCCGTATTTTTTATATCAAGAATCACATGTTGGAGAGATTGCAGATTTACGTAGTGATAAAGATTATACGATTGCATTTGGGGGTAAATTAAATGCCTACAAACTCTTTATCGCAAATGCTGTAAAAAAACTCCTATCTACAAATGGCATAAATTGTTTTATCTTCCAAAATTCTTTTTTAGGAGATAGACAGGCTGCTAATTTGAGAAAGTATATCCTCAAGAATGACAAGATTATCAAAATTGATTCGTTCCCTGAACGAGATAGTAAGAAAAAGCGTGTTTTTGAGAGTGTAAAGATGAGCGTGTGTATATCATTAATACAAAATACTAAAGTCGATAGTGATTATGTATTCCCTGTATTTGTATGGGACGACAAGCATAAATCATCAGGATTGAGTACTTCTTTCTCTCTTAATGACATTATAGCAATTGATAATATTGATTATACAATACCACGTTTGAGACCTGAATACAAAACAACAGTCATTAAGTTATTGAAGAAAAAAGGAATATCATTGAAATGTATAGAGGGTGAGTTAAATGTAACATTTCACAAAAAATTCTTTGGCTCAAATATTAGTAACCCAGTTATATTGAAGGGAGCTTCAATACAACGATACTATTATACTCATCAAATGAGCCAAGGTCAAATAGACTATCTCGAAGAAGAAAAATATTTGTTAGAATATGGGAATACTGAGAAATCTGCCCATCACAAATATGAAAGAATTGCAATGCAAGGAATGACAGGTGCTAATGACAAGATTAGACTTGTAATGTCTATTGTGCCTCAAGGATATTATTTGGCTAATTCATGCAATTATATATTGCCATCAGACTCAATAGACCTATATTGCTTATTGGGATTCTTAAACTCTAAAACCATAAATTGGTTCTTTAGATGTTTCAGTACTAATAGCAATGTTAATGGTTACGAAGTTGATAATTTCCCAATCCCGCTGATAGATTCAGATACTCAATTGAAGATTTCCGAGTTAGTAAAAAAAATTATTGAAACTAAGTGTACAAATAATTTTGCAGACACCTCTACAATTGAAAAGCAGATTGATGAGTTTGTTTACCAAGTTTATGAATTATCAAAGGATGATATAAAAATCATCGAACAAAGCATCTAAACACAACAATAACCTGCATTTCTGCAGGCTATTGTTATGACAGTACTATTGGGGCAGAGTTGTGTAATCTCCAAAACGATTTACAACTGTATCTGAAGTCCAGTATTTTACATGACTCTTATCCTCAAATTCAGGTTTCATATAATGAGCAATAAGGCTTAGTTTATGATTTACATTTGGGACTCTAAAATTCATAATTTCAAAATCATAATTAACATAATTCTTCAATAAGCACAATAGCAAATCTCCAAAATGTTTTTTCATTTCTATTGGATATTGTCGCATTAGAAAAGCGATAAAGCTAATGCAATTGTCAATATTTGCAGATTGTTTAAGAACAACTTTATTAATAATGAGATTAATCTCAGATATATGTTTATTAAAATCATCTGTTCTTAATTGTACATTCAATAAATCCAATGCAACATTTACTTCATTATAGTCATCTGACGAAAGGGCTTCTATAAGGTTCTCATATCCACTTATTTGTTCAACCAAAGTATTAACTCTATAAAGTATATCTTCTACATTAAATCCATTAGTTTTTTGTAATCGTAGTATAAATAATTTCATGTCTGAAAGAAGATGAAGGTACATAGAATTGAAGAAATTTGAAGACTCTCTTTTAATCTTTTTGCTTTCTAAGAGCTCTATATTTTGTTCCATATTCAATCGAATAAATTGCCATTCTTCTTCTGACCATATCACTTTATCGTCAAATAGTTCAATGTGTGATGGCATTGGAGCTGTATAACAAGAATCTGTGATACCGCAATTCCATATGTCATTAGAGAGAGCTATTTGTTTTATCTTAGATATACTTTTTTCAGAGAGAGCTAAATTACTCAAATTAACTAAGGCTATATAATCACTTTTTGAAAATGATAATTGTTCGGCTAATATTTTACTGTCTATTGCTGTTCTTTGCTCTGCAGTCAATGTGTTAATTCGATTAAACTCGTATAAAATATGATACGAACAAGCTATAGGAATTTGATCGATTATATAACATAAACATTCTTTTACTTCTGGAGTAGCTGCCAATTCTATATCTACTAACAATGCATTGCATAATAATCGACTAATAAGATGCGGATTTTGTGACATTTTATTCGCTAATTGAATAAATATTTCCTTTCTTCTTTCAAGGTCTTTAACACATTGAATAGCAGAAAATAAGTTCTTATAGATAGCATCCGACATACTTACATTTGCTGCATCTATTTCTCCAACAAAATAATCTAAAACAGATTTCCTAAATTCATCATACCATATACTTTCTTCAACAGATACATATAATTCTTGGGTTATATAATAAATGCTTGCATATAAGTTTCTAGGAGTGCATTCAATTCTTAAAGCTCCTAATAAAGTATTAAGTAAGTTTGGACGAACACTGGTTAAAAAATCATCATCACTATATGCTATCATCTGACCTGCCCATCTTACAGTTTTCTCTTCAGCATATTGCAATGTATAATAAACTGTAGGGTAAGGGATGAAGTGTACCAAGTGACGAAACGCCTTCATCCAATGTTCTATATTTACAATACTATAAATACCAAATTTTGTTGTTAAACCTGTATTTGCCAAATATTGTAACAATCTGATAGATTCAGGAAAAGAAGTAGAATCTGTACTTCCAAAAATTTGCGTAGAATGAGTACCAAAGATATGAGGCTGTATTTTTGTTTTATCAATTCTTGCTGCAATGTATGAGATTATCTCACTTGGTTCCTCTACACCATGTTCCCAAAATTCTGTATATTTATATGGTTGTGGAAATTGTTGGCTTGCAATATTATATATAAGAGTGGCTACAAATCTCTCGTTTTCAGAATTCGTTTTATTCTCGATAAACATTTTTACTGAATTCAGAGTGTCTTCATCTCTTATAAATAAATGTACAAGTAGTGCTTTTTTTACAGCCCATATTCCATTAGCTTTCCAAGCATTAATCAGTTCGAACATCTTGTCAAATTCAAACTTAAATGCTTTACAAAGAACTAAATCGTACATACCCTCATCTGTATTTTTATCAGGTATATTTGCTTCATCAGTAAATCCACAGGCAAAAGTTGATGCACGAAACATCATGTTCTTATATTCAGGAATATCATTGAAGTCGCCAGCTTGAGGGAGTTCTCCGAATAAAGCAGGCCATAGTCCACGATCTTGTAATGCATAAATAAATGCACGTCGTTCGCAAGCATTCCATTGATTCTTGTTTCTTAATATGATATTTGTTATTTGTTCTTGATATATAACTGACTTTACATATGGATAGTGAATCTTTAATTCACTAATATCATTAAGAATTCTGGTAATATCTTCATTCTTAGATAAGGCGATGCTTAACTCATTCCATTTATTTATGTATTCAATCTCAACATGAGATTGAGGAGTAAGAGACGCTTCTAGTGCTTGTTTCTGTTGAATAGAATGTAGCAGAATGGGATGCGAGAACTTGTTGTTTATATCACTAGGTATTCTGCGTATTTTAATGTCGTTTAATCTGTCTGTCTCTGTCATACGACTTTTTACATAGCCCAGACAAAATATTCGGTTCTCGTATTCAACAAAAATCCCACTACCCGAACTTCCTTTCATTACACGAGAAAAATCTGCACCCGTTGCAGATATCGTATTTTCTTCTACTTCATATGTGTTTGTAGATACCATCCTGGCACGAAACATACGCCCTGTTGGTTCTGAGGATGTATAACCATAGAAACATGTATTAGTACAAAACTCGTCTTTACCTACAAATTGAATATCATTTTCATAATCAAAGCTTATCGGGAAACTATCAATATCTAGTTTAACAGATAAAAGAGCGAAATCTGTATCATCATCAGAATTGAACTCTAAAACTTCATCCACCTCTATAAAGGTTTTGCATATATGAGGAAGACTTATCTGAATACATCTCTTATCATAGAAGCTTTTGGTAGTATTATTAAGAATACAATGGGCTGCTGTTATAACATAATAAGAACCGTCATTTGCAAACAAAGTTCCTGTTCCATTTTCAATAATTTCTTCATGCTCATTAATGCAGTTAATCTTTACAGATAATGCTTGAAGTGTATCTATATCAGGGTAACAAGATGAATCTATTAATTTCTTTCGGCTCATGATATTCAAAATTTAAACATTTATCTAACTCAAAATTAAACAAAGCTTCTTCTCTATTATTAATTATAGTTTTAAGCGGATAGTTAAAATAAAAATGAATAGTACGAGAGTAATCTCTTTCTGGATGGCATAAAACATTCGCTATAGCTTCTCTATGTGGATGTTTATAACCTTTACTTCCATCAGTACTTATGATGAATTTATCACAATCTATAATATCTAATAACTCATTGCTGATATTATTAGCACTGCCATGATGAGACATCTTTATGAAATCTACTTGCAACTTATGTTCTTTACTGTATCCTCTTTCAATAAGAGACATGTATATTTCTTGCGGAAAGCTATCCCCTAATATTAATATGCTAAATGCGTCACAACGTATTAACATACTTAACGAAACCATATTTACAAGTTCTGAAGGTTTATTTTGATTGCCTAAAGTTTTACCACGTTGTGCCAATTCATGCATATCTATGTAGATATCTAAATTCGAGTTTTTCCTATTTGATAAATTCTCTTCAGAGTCTCTAAAATTACATTCTTTCTTATAATTATCAATAAAATACTTAAATAATTCTTTTCGAGGATTGATAATATCTATATCGGCAAAAGTTATAGTATCATCCACAAATCCATCCAACCGGTATGATTCCCAATCAAGTTCTGATTTTTGCGATATTGCACATAGGACATCAGCCATCTTGCTTGCTTTGTTAGAAGACAAGTTTTCTGAAGTGTCAAAATCAACATGCTTTGCACAGTTCGCCCAGATTCTTTTAACGGGAAAAGGAACATCATTTTGATGTCTCTCGATAAAGTTTTTTATTCCAACTAGATGATCATCGTCAAAATGGGTTAATATCATTAAATCAATTGGAAGACGATTCTCCACTTCTTTTACAAAAGGGTTAAAACGTGGATTAGGAGAAGGTCCTCCATCAATAACTATGACTCCTCTTTTATCAGATTTGTTACAACACAAAATGAGTGCGTCCCCATGCTTAGCTTGTAGAACTTGTATATAAGATTCTTGGGTGTTTTCTATATTATTTGAACACATAATTTATAATTTTAACCAATGCTTTCTGAGTAACGTTTATTGCGCCTTGTTGATTTCTTATTTTTAACTTATTCCTTCGTAAAAATAATTAATAATAAATTTATCAAATGGCAAAATGTCTTTCAAATTTTCAAGAAGTTTTTCTTGACCGATAATATTAAACTGATTAATAATTTCTGATATTTCTATTGATTCATCTTCAAAATTAATCAAACCTGAATTTTGAATTTTTCTACAAATCATCCTCGGTAATCCATATTCTTCTAATTGATATACAAGTTTGGGTAAAAATGCATTTGCAGCTCTACCTATGAATCCAGATATGTCTGGAGACTCGGGATATAATAATTTTTTTAATACATTTATAATAGAAAGCGTAGAACATAAATTATACGATAAGTATCGTTCTGCTGAAAATAGGTCTTCGTAACTAATATCAGAAAGTTCAGAGTATATATCAGCAATAGAACGTTTCCAATTATCAGGCATCTTCCAAATAGCAATCTTAATAAGACGAGCCATATTATCACCAAGTAGACTTATAACATCCATTATAGGTTCGCGCCAATTATATGTGTTCGGTAAAGCTAATGCAGAATACCCATTGGGCCAATTAGGATTAGCTTTAAGTTTCTCAACTAATCGTTTTAGAATACGCGGATCGCATGACTTATACAATGGGAGCTTTCTTATCTGATTAAAATTATCAACACCTAATGTATCTGTCATATATGACTCATAGTCTTTGATTTTATTATTTTGCTCTTGATTGATCTCTATACCTGGATTTTCCGAATCTAAAGCTTCAACAACTTCTTCAGGAAAATCAATCTTTAAGGTAGTATCTTCTTGTGCAGGAGGCTCTTCGAGAAGGTAAACTTTTCCTATGAAATATTTAAACATACGGCCTGCTCGTCCAATTATATTCCTATATGTAAAATAATCAAACTTGTTAGAACCATTTTTATTAGACCATACTATGACTTGTTCAGCTTGTGTGTTTACCCCTTCTATTATAGAAGATGTAGAGATAACTGTATCTAGACCATTGTCTACTTCAAATAATTTAATTTGTATTTGACTCAATGACCTATGCATCTTACCATTATGTACACCAACACCTCTTTCACAAAGTTTACACAATGAGAAGTCTTGACCATAATTTATTTTAAGCCAATCATTAAAATCTTTAAGTAGTGTCGTCTTTTTAGGAGTCAAACTATTAGCAAGAATATCTGCAACTTTATTGATATTGCCATAACTACCAGCATAAATCAATGTCTTTGATTTGTTTTTTTGTAAGATGTTAACAAGATAACGTTTTTTAAACTCATCTCGATTTTCTCCGTTCTTTAATCTTTCATATATTTTGGCTGATTTTGTGATTACCGTTTTAAAGTCTACTAGTCTCATAAATTGCATCCCTTGAGTAAAAACATTATCTGCAATTTTATGAATATTAGGGGCCAAATAATATTTCTGACGAGATATCTTTCCTAACTCAATAATAGCACTTAATAGTGATGAGCTCCTTTCATCATCAAACATAGAACTTACTTTATAGAATTCATCCACAATGAGCATATCAATACTTTCTAATTTGCCAATATAAGCAAAACAGCGTTCTTGTGGAAAAATGAAGATGTTTCTCTCTGCCAATGTCGCATCAGTTGTAGTAATTATCTTATAATAAAGGGAGAATTTGTGCTCAATTCGACGACGTGTTTCATCAGCAAGAGCAATTGTTGGAACAATAATAACAACATTTTCAGGCTTACGGATAGCGATAAAAGCATCTATAATAAAACTTTTACCAAAACTAGTGGGTGCACTTACTGCAATATTATCTCCGGCTAAAAGTCGTTTTAGTACACGAGATTGAGCACTATGTAGTGTAACTGGTTTTTCTTCACCCACATTGGCCTTAAAGGCTTCTACGACAACTTGGTCTTCCCATAATGCTGTATTACAATCTATATATGGATATAGCCCTACCTCTCTTATCAAATGATTGACAAGAGGGGTATACTCAATTTGTTCTTTCTGTAATTTATCCAATAAATTAATCACTAAAGAACGTGCTTCCGCCTTATTGCTGTTTTCTATCAATCTATTTATTTTAGCACATTCTTCAAATATTTCAATATTATGCATCTTCAATAATTTGTTTTGCTCGTTCTACAAACCAATTCACAATTTCATCCTTCTGGGGCACAGGAAAAAGAATAAGATGAAATTGTATATCCTCATAGCCATAAATGTTTTCTTTTAATTGCCGATTATTTTGTGACATAAAAAAGCGGATGGCACGATTTAGATGGTACTCTTTAATTTCATCTAAGTAAGTGTCTGTTAACCCTGTTGCATTATAAGTTTTATCACACTCGTGAAGCAATAGAATTGGGACATGTAGCCTTTTCCTTATTTCGTCAATAGGAGTCTCTCGCCGAAGTATTGTTTGAACATTTTTCCTTACAGTAGGCTCTGTAATTACATATTCTAAATCCTTTATGCTAGTTATAATCGAATTTTCTTTCTTTATTTTATCAGTACTGATAGTATCAAAGATAGAATTTATTGGTTCATACAACCTTTCATCTGTGATATCATTGTAAAACTTTGCTTCCCCTAACCATAATGTAAAATCCCCTTTCCCGTCTAATACAATATGTACACTATCAGCTCCTTTCGCATTATCTTTAGGATTCTGCTTGTAAAATATCTTTGGAACAACAGGAAGAGCATTATAGTGATAACGCATAATGCCATATAAAACAATTTCTGCAATTTCACTACCTTTACCATTGTCTTTATCAACTAAACGAAGATTCTTAATAGGCTCTGTTATTGTTGTGTATGGAGATTCCGAATAAAGATTATCCCTATCTTCCGCAGACAATCCAGTTTGGGCTATATTGTTCATCACAAACTTATGGAATTCGTTTTTTCTCCACTTCCCTTCTTCAAAACCATTTATAACAGATAATAAAAAGTCGTTCTTATCTAGATCGGGAGTCGTCGAAGTTGGATTTATTTCCCAAAGACATTTATTGATTATTATATCAAAGTTTTTTATTTTTTCCATCTTTTGTTACCTTTAAATTACTGCTTTAGACATCCAATCGGAACAATGTAAATACCATCTTCTGGACGACGATAAGCATGTTCGCCTGTTGCCGTTAATATCATCTTGAAAGCAGGGGATTTCATGCGTTCAGTGTCAATTTGGTTGGTTAATGAAGTTAAAGTTTCTACTCCTTCATTTATCAAAGTTTCGCCTCCGAGTTTGACTTCGATAAGTCCATATTGGCCATTGCGAAGATGTACTACCGCATCGCATTCTAAACCACTTTTATCACGATAATGATATACCTTTCCATTCAATGCTTCTGCAAATACACGCAAATCTCTTACACACATAGCTTCAAAGAAGAATCCCATTGTCTTTAAATCACTCATTAAATCTGCTGGACCCAAACCTAAAGCTGCAGTTGCGATAGATGGGTCCACAAAATAGCGTGTATCAGCAGTACGAATTGCTGTCTTTGAACGAAGATTTGGATTCCAAGCTGGCATATCTTCTACAACAAAAATCTTTCGTAGAGCATTAAGATAAGAACTTATTGTATCATCATCAAGTGTGCCTGTATCGTTGTTTTTTAAATCCTCCTTTAATGTTGCAATTGATGCTTGTGTTCCCTGATGTCGGGCATATGCTCTCATCAAACGTTGTACTCGCTCTGATGCTCTTTTTACCCCGTCTACTTTAGTTATTTCCTCTTTGGTTACTGCATCGTAATAATCGAATGCCTGTTTCAATGCCGCCACATTGGGCAACCCAACAGCCATTGGCCAACCACCACGGCAAATCAAGAATGCAATATCTTGTAATCTAAGTTCATTCTTCTCCAGTATTTTATCAGGAGTAGTGAATAGATTTCCAAGACTTACTTTACCGTTTGATTCTCCCGATTCAAATAATGTCATAGGACGCATTGTCAAACAAGCAAAACAACCTGTTCCTGAATATTTTCTCTCATTTTCGGTATCTTTATCTGGAACGGCAGAACCTGTTAATATAAACTGTCCCATTTTACGGCGATGGTCAATTGTATATCTTATAGCATTCCACAGTTTAGGTACAGTTTGCCACTCGTCAATAAGTATTGGTGTATCTCCCGACAATGCCGCATCTGTATCTATTTCTAACAGGCTTTTGAAATTATTTTTTACATTAGTTCGAGCTAACAATATTTTGCTAGCTGCAATCTCCTTGGCTGAAGTGGTTTTACCACACCATTTAGGTCCTTCTATCAACACCGCTCCTTTTGCCTGCAAAGCCTTTTCAAGCAGGCTATCCATTATTCTAAGTTTGTAACCATCCATAAATCAAACTATTTACTTCCACAAAGGTAATTGAAAATTCTAATATTCGGTTATTTGGATTTATGTTTTTCGGTAATTTGGCATTAATATATTCGGTGAATAGAACTGAAACCATTGCGATTCCATTGCTAATTATTTTGTTCAAATTGACGACAAAGTTCACTCCTGCTGCTTTGCTATGCAAAGCATCGGTTGATTCCCGCCTTTTGGGGTTGGGATAAACAATCCAACACCATTTGCATTATTCTCTGTTTAATTTATAGGTATTGAATCTCATCGCAAGGGTAATAACCACTTCAAGATTGTAGAAAGCAGCCTAACTTACGAGAATTGTAAAATCGAATTAAATGTGTGGTAAAGTATTGAAAGAAAATATTTATATATGAAACATATTAGTATTAATCTCTAAAAAGGGTTTATTAGGTAAATGGTAGAATAATATATGATAAAATTCTAATAATATTACGTTCAATCCAATAATCACCTGGTGATTATACTGGACGATTTGGGAAATAGCTGTATTAGCCTTCTAATAGTGGAGCAAAAAAACAAAGCATCTTCTTGTATTTCAAAATAAAGCTTTACATTTGTAGAGTAACAGGGAATCGACTCCGCGAGATACTGCAAAATATTGTAAGAATCTGGTTAAGCAATAATGGAAGATTGCTTCTTTAACAAAATGTTGTATCAAAGATATTCAGCTATTTATCATTGGATTACGATTCTTAATATAGTCAGTATGCATTTAATCTTGAATAGGATATGAAGAAAGTCAGAAAAATAAAAAATAAACACTCAATAATGAGGCAGAAAAATGTGATCTTAAGTAAGATTAAAGCAGAAAGAAGCAAATCAATTAAGGAAACTAATAGAAAAAGATATGCAATGATTGAAGATAAAGAAGGGTATGCTTGTGTTGAAGCTAATGAAATTTTGTATGCAGAAGGAGACGATAAAACTTCAGTTGTCTATGTATCTGAGCAAAGGACTTTCCCTTTAAGTATCCCAATTAAAAAAGCAATAAAACAACTAATGTCACTAAATAAAATGATTACTATTAGCGAGAATTGTATTGTTAATGCGAACCATATAAGTGAATTAGGAGAAAATTATGTTGTAGTTAATGGTAAAAAATTGAAATTAGACCAAGATAGATTGAAGGATATACAAAATGAAGTTTGCATCATTAACATTTATATTAATTGTTAATCTTGTATCCGTTATTTCACGAGATTTTTCTCAGTATATTATTTGCTATGATAGAGAATTTTTCTATCTTTGATTCTGAAATAAGTGTTCTTTTATTTTATGCAAAAGCAGGTGATTTGAAGAAGTCTACTCGTTTCCAAACCGTTACCTGTCTAAAAAATAAATCTTGTAAATTCCTTATTCTCAATAAGTAATAGTAAATTATATGTCTTGCCAACTGCCATGAGAGATTCATTAGTTGCCTATGGAGTGCCGGACACCTGTATAATTGAACACTGGCAAGGATGGAGGACTATAAATTCCATAGAAGCAGTGAGAGACCTATACGACTTTGATAATATTACAATTATCTCTCAGAAATATCATAATGAGAGAGCATTATATCAAGCGGACCACCTCGGTATCACAGCCATTGGATATAATGCAGAACCTTCTCCAATAAGACGTAATCGTATTAAAAATACAATTCGCGAATATTTTGCAAGGGTAAAGTTATTCCTTGATCTTATGTAAATCACTGAATTTCGGAACGAATACTGCGCACATCGCCGCCTGTGGCGGCCGAAATTTTTGACGAAAACGAGCGGGCGACTTCATCACGAGGTCGTCCGCTCTGACTATGAAACATCTTATGCTGTTATTCTTTCTTTGATGAGGTGGGTGTTGGCGTTGATGAGGTTGATTATCCGGTCGTGGTACTCGGTGTTCTGATTGCAGACTCCTCTTGACTGAACCACCTTTAAGGTTTTGAGGTCAACCTCGATAGTCTCGATTATTTTGCCGTCTATCCTCGCTGAGAAAATAAGACTGTCCTCACGCTGGTCGTAGGCAGCACTGAACAGACATATATGCTGACTTTCAGCCTCCTGTCGGTATTCCTCAACGCTTTCCAATACCTTGACCTCAATCTCTCCGTCATTGATACGGATGCCGAAGAACTTTTCTTTCTGCTCTTTGAAACTCGCTTCCCTCTCTTGGGCTTTGCGGATGTCTTCGGCTTTCTTCTCCTTCTCTTGGATAGTTTGGAGTTTTCTCACATATCGGTCGTGTTCCTCTTGTAGATTGGCGGGACAGATATATTTGGGGGATTGTATGTCCTTGCCACAACGCTCCAACATCTTGATGTAGTCTATCCACATCTGCGAGTTATTAACCTTGTAGTCATTGCGGTTGGCTATCTTGATAGAGTTCCAATAGTCCTCGATGTCTGCCTTGTTGGTGGGTCTATAACATAGGTATCGGAGCAATTCTATCTCGTTGGATTTCATCAGTGTCTCCGCCTTGGGATTGGTCAGCAACTCTTGGAATAGAGTCACGGGGTGGATATGGTGGCAACTGCCTTTGAAGCCATTGCGTTTGATTGTGTCAGTTACCTTGATGCGTGGATAGACCCATTCATCAGATATGCGTTGGAAGGCTTCATTGTCACGTCTTATCTCCAATGGAGAGCCAAAAGCAAAACTATCTATATAGTGTCCGAGAGTTCTTTGCAACCCCACTACGGTGGTATTGCCCTTGCAGTCAATCCAATAACTGCCGATTTCAAGAAAGGCTGGCTTTACCTTCATACCCTTGCGCATTTCAACCATCATCAGGAACATTCTGACCACCTGATAACCCTCCAAAGTGGTGATTACGTTGAAATAGGACTTGTCTCGGATAATACGCTCTTTGGTGTCTTTGATTTCAATCCGTGTGCCACATTCGGGACATAGGCACATTCCGTTACGGCTTTCCAACCACTCGTGACCGCATTTCATACAGGTACACATTCCGGATTTAAGTCTGTATCCGTAGTGATTGATAGTTGAGGTGAGTGCCCAATCCATTTGTAGAGTGGTGAGCGGGCGAAGTCGCCCGTTCAGTTCCACTATATGCTTCTCTCTTAAAGTTCTTGGTCTCATAGTCTTGGGGGTGTTTATAGTTCATCAAAAAGGTTGGGGATTGAGTCAATCTCTGCTCCGGCTTTGGGAGCGGTGGCTGTCGGCTTGGGTTGAGCCTTCGGCTGAGATTGTCTGCGGAGTTCCCGGAGTTGTTCCTGCTTGAACTGCTCCATAGCCTGCCCTTTGAGTTCGGCTTTGTCTTCCTCGGTGAGTTGGTCTTTGGAGATTACCACCTTGCAGTTGATGGGTTTGCCGATTTCCTCTGCTGTGCAGTCGCCATCCCAATAGTGCATGGCAAGCGAATACACCTCATCGTTGGTCATTACGCTGACACCCTGACGCTTAACTTCGTTCAATATGAACTGACAGCACTCGGAAAGGGACTTAGAGGGGTCTGCATAGCGGATAGCAAACAGATTGTCGCTCTCTGCACGGCTATCGAGATAGTTGCGGATAGCCTCGATAAAATTCTCAGATGATTTCATAGTCGTATATTTTAGAAAGTTAATACCCAATAGATTATCAGTATTGCGATTATAAGGGATATAACCCAGCCAGCACCTCGGATTACAGGTCTGACTATCGCCCACACCAGAGTTCCGATTATTGCTCCGATGATGATTGCCACCACCTTTGCAACCTTTTTTATTTGGTTGAACCTGAGGCTTTGAGCTTCGCTTTGACTTTTTATGTGGCTGTTTGTTTTCATCGTTGCGACTTTTTTTTATTTGTATATCACCATCGGTTTTCGCTTGCTTGACACCTCAAAGGCGTGTGGTGATCAGAGGGGATGTTCGCCTTTGACGGAAAAATACGAGCCGACCAACGGGAGGTCTGGAGATTTTTCAGTCAAAAGGCAAAAGAATATCCCCGGCACCGCACGTTCCCCACTGGCAAGCAAGTTGAAAACCGTTGTTGATTAGACAATAACAGGAGCCACGACTCCAGCATGGTGAAAACATACGGCTACATAATCTCTCGGAAATCTTATTGAAAGTAGCTTTCCAAAAATAATCTGCATAGAAATGGAACTGAGCGACACGACCAGCATAGTCTGTGATGGACAGCCGACGCAGGAAGACTGTACTTCACAGTCTATGCCGAGTGTCGTTCTCTAAGTGGCAAGTGAGGGAGCGGTCGTAAAATTCCTTGTTCAACAACGGCGAAAAAGAACACGGATGAACGGCAGAGAGTCTCAGAGGAAAGGCAGCGTAACCGATGCTTACCTCGGAGGCGTTGCCAGTTATCGGTGTTCCGCCGTTGCCATAGGCCGATGCGGTTAAAGGGTGTCAGTGGCTTGTCCACCGTCACCCTTTGACGGCATCCCGCCGCCAACAATGAAGACCGCTCCCTCTCTTGTCGCGCACATTGTCGATCTGCGTTATGTAAGACGTTGCTTAAGAGATTTTTTTGAAAAATATTTGGCTTGAATTTATTTTAGTGCTAAATTTGCAAGGTTAATCATTCCAAAATGGGAACTAAGATAAATAACATACGCCAACAAACTCCTTACGATGGAATACTGCTTACATCGTGGCTTGAGAAATCAGGATTAAGCAGAAGCGAAATTTCCGATTACACCGAATCGGGATGGCTTCAACGTATCGCAACAGGGGTATATACCTTTGTCGGCGATAGCCCGACTGTTTACGGAATACTCGCATCCTATCAATGTCAAGGCTCTCTATCGTATCATGTCGGAGCCGCTTCGGCTTTGGAATTAAAAGGATTCTCCCATTATGTCGCTATGGGAAAACCTTCTGCCGTAATATTCTCCCCGATAAGGCCACGGCTTCCGAATTGGCTTAAATCCGTAGAACTGGATATGCGAATAGTTGAGGTATCCACCAAAATTTTCGGAGACACAGGTATCGAACAGATGGATTATAACGGTCGACAATTAACAGTGTCCGCACCTGAGAGAGCAATAATGGAATGTCTGCTGCTGTCGCCTACCCAATATAATCTGATGGATACCTACTATATGATGGAGATGCTCACTTCTCTGAGATCCGGTTTGGTTCAACAACTGTTGGAGAACTGCACATCCGTTAAAGTAAAAAGAATATTTCTCTATATGGCTGAGAAAGCGGGTCACCGGTGGTTCACGAAACTTGACTTGTCTAAGATTTCTCTTGGCTCAGGCACGAGAAGCTATTCAAAGAGAGGCGTGAAGAATGCCAAATATGATATTGTAATACCTAAAGAACTTTCCGATTATGAATGATGTGTATCGAAAGAAAGTGGAGCTTTTACTAAGAATATTGCCGTTTGTCACGGACGAGGAGTGCTTTGCCGTTCATGGCGGAACTGCCATAAATCTATTTGTGAAAAATCTGAATCGACTCTCGGTCGATATTGATGTGACATACATCCCGTTGGAGGATAGAACAAGCAGTCTGAACCATATCAATGAGGCATTGATGAGGATTGCCGACAGAGTCCGGCGGAGTTTTCGTGATATCAGAATCATACCTCGTCTTGATATTTGCAAAATCACCTGTGAAAGACATGGCTGTCAGGTAAAGATTGAGGTCAATCAGACTAAGAGAGGTCTGGTGTGCGGTGAAGCCAGATTATATTCTTTATGCGAAAAGGCTCAGAGTCTGTTCGGCATGGAAGTGGATGCACGTATTGTGTCGCTGCCACAACTATATGGCGGCAAAATCTCTGCCGCTCTTTCACGACAGCATCCACGGGATTTATTTGATGTGAGGCATATGGATGTTCCCCTGTCAGCAGTCAAGGATGGTATCATATTCTGTCTCCTTGGTAGTGACAGACCGATTCATGAATCCTTCTCCCCAAATTTTATAGACCAAAGGGAGGCAATGGAGAACCAGTTTGTAGGGATGAGCGATATTCCTTTTAGTTACGAGGAATTTGAGATGACAAGGAATAACCTCATAAAAGGAGTCAGCGACATTATGACCGAGGCGGACAAGAGATTCCTTGTCGGCTTTGAGGAACTGACGGTCAACCGAGAGGAAAGTCCGTATTCGATGTTCTTTGATTTTCCATCGGTAAAATGGAAAATTCAGAACTTGCAAAAACTGAAAACAACCAATCCTCGCAAACTTCAGGCCGAAGCCAATAAGCTCAGACTAATTTTGGGGATTGACTGATGTTTAACACTCGGCATAAGAATCGTTAAAATGAACCCTTGGCCTTGTTTTTCAGACATAAAACTATTAACTTTGCATTCAAGAGAACACCTCGTTCAAGCATCGGCAAGAGAGCCAGAGAGACAGACGGAATTTTCGTTACCATCTCGTTACCACTGATTATCGATTGCTATCTAAAGCATTGATATAACTGCATTTGGAGCGTAAGGAACAAGTCCCTCCAGCTCCACCAGAAAGAAACCGCAAAAGTTTCAAAGACACTCAAGCACACTGAAAAGCAGCCTTATAGCGATTTTCAGTGTGCTTTTTAGTGTATTTCAGTTCCTTTTGATTTCACGAAAATAGTACATAAATTTGCGGATGTGCACAGATAATGCCATTGTTTGTTCCAACTGCGGAGCAAAACTTTAAATCAATAAAACCGAGTGACTATGACCAAGAAAGAAGCGTTAAAACTTTTTGAGGATAGGAAAGTTCGTGCCGTATGGGATGACGAGCAGGAGAAATGGTATTTTGCAATTGTTGATGTCGTATCCATTCTTACAGACAATGAATACCAGACCGCCCGTAAGTATTGGAACAAGCTGAAACAGCGCCTTGTGGAAGAGGGTAACGAAACGGTGACAAACTGTCACCAGTTGAAACTCCGTGCGGCGGACGGGAAGATGCGCCTGACCGACGTGGCTGACACCGAACAGCTTTTCCGCATCATCCAGTCCATCCCGTCGCCGAAAGCTGAGCCATTCAAACAATGGATGGCCGTTACAGCATCAGAACGCATAGACCAAATACAAGACCCGGAACTCTCTATAGAACAAGCCATGAGGGATTATAAACGTCTGGGGTATTCCGACAACTGGATAAACCAACGCCTGAAAAGCATCGAGGTACGCAAAGAACTTACCGACGAGTGGCAACGCTGTGGTGTTGGAAAGCAGCAATACGCATCGCTGACCGATATTATAACAAAAGAATGGAGCGGACATACGACAAAAGATTACAAACGCCTGAAAGGGCTGAAGAAAGAAAGTCTGCGTGACAACATGACAAACGTCGAACTCGCACTCAACATCCTTGCAGAAGCGTCCACGACGGAAATATCCCGCCAAAAGAACCCCGAAAATTACAGCCAGAACGTGGAAGTGGCAAAAAGCGGAGGCTCTGTGGCAAAAGCCGCACGCAGACAGCTTGAATCGAAACTCGGACATTCCATAATATCACCGTCAAAAGCAAAAGACTACTTGCCGCCATTAGAAGATAACGAATAGACAGGACGATTAGCATCGTCCAATACATCTTTTGGGAATTTGTGAGAAAGCCCCAAAGAGACCAAAAGCTCTCACAAAGGATTCAAACACACCAAACACACTGAAAGCCAGCCACACGGCGGCTTTCTCATCAGTCGGCATCGAGGATGGATTCGCTGTATTTCGTCAGGCGCGACTCAAGGTCGGTGGGCGAAAGTCGCAACGACAATTTTCCTTCATATGCTATCGAGATGTTGCCAGTCTCTTCCGACACTATTATCGCCAAAGCATCAGTCACCTGCGAGATACCCAACGCCGAGCGGTGGCGCAGACCGAGCTGGCGGGGGACATTCTCGTCGTGCGACACAGGAAGGATGCAGCCTGCCGCCTTTATCCGCCCTCCGTCGATTATCATAGCGCCGTCGTGCAACGGACTGTTCTTGAAAAATATGTTCTCTATCAACCGGCTATTGACGGATGCATCTATCACATCACCCGAATTTTCATACGTGTCGAGCGGCACGCTCTGCTTTATCACAATCAACGCCCCGGTCTTCGATTTCGACATGCTTATGCAGGCGTAGACAATCGGCGACACCCACGCCTTCTGTTCCATTTCCCCACCCGCTTTCCTGCGCTTAAAGATATGATGGATGAAACGCCAACGCCTGTGAGAGCCGATTTCCACAAGGAAACGCTTTATCTGGTCTTGGAAAATTATCACCAGAATCAGCAATCCGATGTTCATGAATTTGTCCAAAATCCTGCCGGTAAGTTCCATCTGCAGGAAAACCGACGTGACAAACCACGCGACAATAAACGCCAGCACCCCGAAAAAGATGCTCAGCGTGCCCGACTCCTTCATTATCTTGTAGACATAAAACAGAATCGTGGCAACGATTAATATGTCGATTACATCCTTTACTCCAAAATCAAACATAGCTCAAAAAAAACAATTAACAAGGGCTTTGCTCCCTGAACTTTTCAACAATAGCCACAGTCTCCACCGCCTCTTTCACGTCATGCACACGCAATATGCTTGCGCCTTTCAGCAAAGCCAACGTATTGACGGCAATAGTCCCTCCCAATGATTCTTCCGGAGAGACACCAAGCAGATTGTATATCATCGATTTCCGCGAAACACCCGCAAGCAAGGGGCATCCCAGTTCCTGCAACACCTCCAAAGATGCCAGCAGCCTGTAATTCTGTTCGAGAGTCTTGCTGAATCCGAATCCCGGATCCACAATTATATCAGCTATCCCGGCGTATGCCGCTTTTTTTACCTTATCCCCCAAAAAGCGCAGCACTTCCGCGGTCACATCGTCATAATCTGTCAATCCCTGCATCGTGTGCGGATTGCCGCGCATATGCATCATCACATACGGCACTTTCAGCCGTGCCACCGTGGCAATCATATCTGCGTCAAGCTCTCCCGCCGAAATATCGTTTACAATATCCACACCGTATTCTCCCACGCAACGTTCTGCAACCGTGGCACGGAACGTATCGACCGACACGATGGCTTCAGGTGCTTCTTCACGGAGTATTTTCAAGGCAAGCGACAGCCGCCGCCACTCCTCTTCCGGCGTGACGTCATCAGCCATCGGCCGCGAAGAATATCCACCTATATCTATAATCCTGCCGCCCTCTGCCAATATCTGCCTGACCCTCGCCCTTATCTTCCCTTCCACGTCACCGCAACGGCTACCGGAATAAAAAGAATCGGGAGTGACATTCAGTATTCCCATCACCAAAGGAGAACTGACTTCAAGGAGTCGTCCCGACAAATTCAGCGAATATGGCTTGAAATATTCCATCTGCAAAGATACTGTTATAATAAAATGTGCCTTTCTACAAAAGTAATCATTTATTCCTGATTATAAAAAACTGCAACGGCACAAAAAAAGCTGCCAGTAAGGCAGCTTTATATAAAAACGTTTATTCTATTCCGGAATTAAGCTTTCACACGTCCAACGTATGTGCCTTCGCGAGTATCGACCTCGATAGTCTCGCCCTCGTTGATGAACAACGGCACACGCACCGTAGCACCAGTCTCTACCGTTGCAGGCTTCAATGTGTTGGTAGCGGTATCGCCTTTCAAACCCGGCTCGGTATAAGTGATTTTCAATTTTGTCTTTATCGGCATTTCGGCATAAAGCACAGTCTCGGTGGAAGCGTCAGAAACCACGTCGACAACATCGCCCTCTTTCATGAAATCCACGCCCGTGATAAGGTCCTTGTGGATAGGAATCTGCTCGAAAGTCTCCTGATTCATGAAAATGAAATCGCCGGCCTCCTGATAAAGGTACTGGTAAGGACGGTGCTCCACGCGTACATCCTCCAATTTCTCACCGATATTGAAACGGCGTTCCAAAACGTAGCCGTCAACAACATCTTTCAATTTCGTGCGCATGAAAGTGTTACCTTTTCCCGGCTTCACATGAAGGAAGTCTATGCAGAAATACAATTTACCATCCATACGGATGCATGTTCCGATTTTAATGTCTTGAGCGTTAATCATACAAACTATGTATCTTATAAATTTAATTAATAATCATACGTCGGATTGACGGCTGCAAAGTTATTATTTTTTTCGCAATTACTTGCAATAAAATCGGATAACACGAGAAATTTATCTTTTTCCACGTTCTTCAACCACGCAATCCGCCGGAGCCTTTATGTTTCCGTCAATCGTCACCGAGCCAATGGAATCGGCTATTATATGCCCCGACATAGGATTCTTGATATTAGTGATTGCCCCGCGGATGTCGGCTTTCAGCGTAGAGTATTCGAAAGCACGGTCGCAGGCAGGATCGAACGTGCAGTTCTCCAGCACCAAATCATGCGCGTAACAAAGCGGTTGTTCGCCGGAAACATGGCAGTTGACCAAGCGCAAATTGCGCGAATGCCACCCGATATATTCCCCGTTCAGCTCGGAATCGTAGATGGTGACATTCTCCACTTCCCAGAACGCGTCCTTAGTGGTGATTTTGGCATTATGAATCTCCACGTTCTTCACGTATTGGAACACGTATTTACTGTCGCTTTCCAATCCGTCCACATAAATATCGTTGCTGAACATGAACGGATACGTGCCGCCGTGCAGCTTCAGGTTCTTAACCCTAATGCCGTTGCAACGCCAAAACACCTCGTCGGCATCGTTCATTACTACATTCTCGATGTCGATGTCGTTCATCTCCCGGAACATCTTCGGCGCGTCGATTACGGTATCCGTCATTTTCAAATGGTCGGAATACCACAAAGCCGAACGGCCTCCAACAGCAAAATAGCAGTCCTTAATCGTAAAGCCGTGCACATGCCAGAAAGGATAATTACCCTCGAAACGGCAGTTGGTGGCTATAATGTTGCTACATTCCTTTATCGCAGACTCTCCTTCACGTATCGTGACGTTATCCAAATGCAAATCGTGCGTGGCGAACAGCGGACGCTCTCCACCGAATTCCTTATCTTTAATCAGTTCCATAACACAAAATTAATCTTATTATTGCTCCTACACAAAAGGTTTCAGCCCTTTAACAGCCTCGGCCGGAGTGATACGCTTGCCGCCGTTGTCCAAGTCGATGAGCACATAGCGGTCATTCCCCATGCCAAGCTCCTTCATATACGACAACTGGCGCAATCCGTGACGGCTCTCTATCCGCTCCACAAGGTCGTGATGCTCCGCCTCGGTCATAGCATACACCAAATCGATGCACGCCTGATCGAGCGCAAGGATGTCGGTAGAAGAAAGGATGCCCACGTTAGGAGTGACGACAGGCTCGGCATTCACGCCCTCGCAATCGCAGGAGACCGACATATTGCGCATCACATTCACATACGTGATATGCTTGCCGAAATAATCGGCGACGGCCTTCGTCGACTCCGTCATACGCTCCATGAATTCCTCCTCGGCTATGTCCCATTGGTTGTCCTGCCCCGGAGTGGTGTGTATCCACGCCTTGCCTATGCGTCCGTCGGCGCATCCGATTCCGATATTCTTGTTGCTGCCTCCGAAACCGCCTTGCGTATGCCCCTTGAAATGGGTAAGCACCACAAGCGAGTTGTAATTCGTCAAATGGCTGCCTACCGCCATCTTGCCGAACCATTTGCCGCCTTTCACAGGAAGCGTTATCGTGTCCTCCTCGTCCATTATGTCGACCGGGCAGAATGTCCAGCCGTTCACTTTCAAAGTCTCGCGGTGCTGCTCCGTAGTGTAACGGTCGCCTACGTAATACGTGTTTGTCTCAACAATGCTCGCTTCAGGCAAATCCTTCTCCAGCAAAGACTTCACCCAATCGTGCGGGATAATGTTAGGCCCGTGCTGCTCTCCGGTGTGCAATTTCACCCCTGTTCGCCCCTCGATATTGGCACACACTTGCTCATAGGCATTGATAAGCCCCCCGGCACTAAGATTACGCGTGAAATAAACGATTGATTCATTGCCGGTACGTTCCCCATAGGGGACATACTTGTTGCCGTCCTTGCCCGGCATAGGATTTGATACTGCCATATTCTCCTGTTTTGATTGTCCGTAAATATTTACCGCGCATAAGCATACAGCCAATGCCACAGCTAAAACTTTCTTCACATCCATATCCTTAGATTTTATTTTCCGGTAGCAAATTTATCACATTATCACATATTCTTGTGTAAACAGATTACAGAAACTATGCCCATATTTACAGATACAGCCACATTTAACGCCGCCTGTTTTGCCATTTTAAGCAAAGTCAGTACTTTTGCGGATATGAGCAAAATACGATTTTTCCTGACTATCCTGACAACGGCAATAGCTCTTGCATCATGCACCTCGTGCGACGAGCCAGCAGAGCCGGTGGAACGCACTTTAATCATGTATTTTCCTTGGTCGGATGACCTCGCGCCGTATTTCAGCCAGAACATCGACGACATGGAAGAAGCGATAGCCGCCAAAGGACTTGACAGCCAAAGGGTGATAGTCTTTTTCGCCGACAGTCCTTACAGCGCGCGCCTGTTCGAGATAGATGCCAATTGCAACGAAACTGTGCTGCGCACATACGAGAACGTTTCGATGACCGAAGCCGGCAACATCACATCTTTGCTCAATGAAATAACCGGCATAGCCCCCGCAAGCAAATATTCCATGATTATAGGATGCCACGGCACGGGATGGCTTCCTGTACAAGAAACCCGCGGCATGGCCCGCAAACGAGCGGAATACCATTGGAACGGCAACGGCGAGCGTACCCGCTTTTTCGGCGGACTGTCCGCAGAATACCAGACCGAAATCTCCTCTTTGCGGGAGGGGATAGAGAACGCAGGAATCGAGATGGAATACATTCTGTTCGACGACTGCTATATGTCGAACGTGGAAGTGGCATACGAATTGCGCAACGTCACCGGACACCTCATTGCATCCACAAGCGAAATAATGGTATATGGAATGCCTTACGGAATAATCGGGCAATATTTGCTTGGAGAACCCGACTATGCTGCCGTATGCGACGGCTTCTACGATTTTTATTCCACCTACCGCATGCCATGCGGCTCGATAGCAGTCACCGACTGCAGCCAGATGGACGCACTTGCTTCCGTGATGAAAAAAATCAATGCAGAATACACGTTCGACTCCTCGAAATTGCCGTCACTACAGAAATTAGACGGCTATTCGCCTACGATATTCTTCGATATGGAAAGCTACGTCGCCAACCTATCCGGAAGCCCGGCACTGCTGCAAGAGTTCAAAGAACAGATACAGCGCACGGTAATCGCCAAAGCCTGCACACCTACAATCTATACCGCACTTCAGGACAGGAAAATAGAAGTGGAGACATTCTCCGGACTCACTATTTCCGACCCGTCGGAGAACAGCATGGCCGCCGGCAACATAAGCGGTACTTCGTGGTATGCGGCTACTCACTAAGCTGCCGCCCGGCACGATTGACCGTATAGAAGGCGAACAGGAACACTACAACAAAACCGGCAAAGGGAACGATGAACGAAAGCGACATTGTCGACATGTCGGCCACGGCACCCATCAGCATCGGTCCGACGGCACCGCCAATCGGGGTCATCATCAGGAATGACGATGCGCGTTTTGTCTTAGCCCCCACCCCTCGCAGCGAAATGGCGAAAATCGTAGGAAACATTATCGACTCGAATAAATAGCCCACAAACAAGGCGCACAGCGAGACAATGCCCAAATCGAGCACTATCAGACCGGTAGTAAGCACCGTCACCGTAGCACAGACGAGCAGCACCAATTCCGCGCGTATGCGGCTCATTACCCACGACCCGATGAAGCGGCCGCACATAAACAGCCCTAATCCGCCGAAAGAGAGAATCGTAGCGGCCATCGTCTTGGAGAACCAACCGTCATCGACCACGTAGTTGATGAAAAAGCTGTTGATGGATATTTCCGAAATCTCATAGAAAAACAACGCCACAACGCCGAACACAAAAGGGAAATACTTGGCAAGCGACTTTATTTGCCTGCCGCTTCCGTCGCCTGCCGTTTCTCCGTCCGAAATCTCCGGCAACTTCACCCTCGAAAAAACCAGAGCCACGACAAGCACGATGATTCCGGTATACATATACGGCATCGCCACGCTCGCATTCTCCCCGAAAACAAACATACCGCCTACAACCGGGGCGCAGATGCAGCCCAGACCGTTGAACGACTGCGCGAAATTCAGACGGCTCGCCGCCGTCGACTTGTCGCCAAGCTCCGTCACATACGGATTAGCCGCAGTCTCAAGGAAAGTCAGGCCGCAACCAATCACGAAAAGCGAAAACAAAAAGAACTCGAACGACATCAGCCATTCGCCCGGTATGAACAGCAAAGCCCCTATGCCATAGAGTATCAATCCGAGAATCACGCCGCGGCGGTAGCCGAAACGGTCGAGATAGAACCCTGCCGGTATCGCCATCACGAAATAACCGGAATAGAGCATCACCTGAACCAGCGCGGAATGCGTCTTCGACATCACCAAGGCATCCTGAAAATGCTTGTTCAACACATCCAATATAGCGTGGGCGAATCCCCACAGGAAAAACAATGAAATAATCAGCACGAACGGCACCACATACTGCCGGCTGACCAACGGAGCTTTCTTAGATTCCATTACAAACGAATTTACTACGCAAAATTACAACACCGCCACCACACCCGCAAATCCTCCGAAACTGGTTATAAGGTTATAGGGTTAGGGAACATGCAGCGCAGAGGTATAAAACAGCAATGGCGGACATCAGTCCGCCATTGCCACATTCTATGAAAACTTAGCTTTATTAGCTTAACTTAGCCTTCTCTTCGGCACTCTTGATGATGGCCGCGTCGGCCGCAGCCTCCGCTTCCATACGCTCGTCAAGTGTCTTGTCCATCGATTCGAAGTCCTCCTTGCTTCCCACGAGAATCGAGCCGTACTCGCGCAAGCCCGTACCAGCAGGAATCAAGTGACCGCAAATCACGTTCTCCTTCATACCCTCAAGCGTATCCGACTTGCCGTTGATAGCTGCCTCGTTGAGCACCTTGGTAGTCTCTTGGAACGATGCTGCCGACATAAAGCTTGAAGTCTGCAACGCAGCGCGCGTGATACCCTGAAGCATCTGGTCGGAAGTTGCCGGGACAGCGTCGCGCACCTCAACAAGCTTCATATCCTTGCGCTTCAACGACGAGTTCTCGTCGCGGAGCTTGCGCGCAGTAACAATCTGCCCTTTCTTGAGATTCTGCGAGTCGCCGGCATCGGTAACCACTTTCTTGCCCCAAATGCGGTCGTTCTCCTCTTGGAATTCACGCTTGTCGACAACCTGCTGCTCCAAGAAGCGGGTGTCGCCCGGGTCGAGGATAAGCACCTTGCGCATCATCTGGCGGACGATGACCTCGAAATGCTTGTCGTTGATCTTCACACCCTGCATACGGTAAACGTCCTGCACCTCGTTGACGATATATTCCTGAACGGCTGTCGGACCTTTGATTGCAAGGATGTCGGACGGCGTCACGGCACCGTCGGAAAGCGGCGTTCCGGCACGCACATAGTCGTTCTCCTGAACAAGAATCTGCTTAGACAACGGAACAAGATAAACTTTCCTTTCGCCAATCTTCGAAGTCACGCTGATTTCGCGGTTACCGCGCTTAACCTTTCCGAACTTGACCTCACCGTCGATTTCCGAAACGATTGCCGGGTTGGACGGATTACGTGCCTCGAACAACTCGGTGACACGCGGAAGACCACCGGTGATGTCGCCGGCATTACCGGAAGCACGCGGAGTCTTGGTGAACACATCGCCCGCTTTCAGCTCGTCGCCGTCATCAATCATCAGGTGCGCGCCCACAGGCAATGAATATACTTTCAGGACATTTCCGTTTTCGTCCAAGATGTGAGCCTCCGGCACTTTCGTACGGTCCTTCGACTCTATGATAATCTTCTCGTGCAAGCCGGAAGTCTCATCAGTTTCCTTACGGAAAGTGACACCTTCGATTACGTTCTCGAAATGAACCTTACCGGAAACTTCGCTGACAATTACGGCGTTGAACGGGTCCCATTCGCAGATTACATCGCCCTTCTTCACCTTAGCACCATTCTCGAAGAACAACTTCGAACCGTAAGGTATATTTGTGTTCGTAAGAATCATTCCAGTGTTGGAATCGACTATGCGCATCTCGGCAAGACGGCCTACTACAACCTCGTAGCCATCGCACTTGACGGTACGCAACTCGTCGATTTCCAAAACGCCGTCGTAGCGCGAGGTAACCGAAGAAACGGCCGCGATGTTGGAAGCCACACCACCGACGTGGAAAGTACGGAGCGTAAGCTGCGTACCCGGCTCACCAATCGACTGCGCCGCAATCACGCCGACAGCCTCGCCTTTCTGCACCATACGGTTAGTGGCAAGGTTGCGGCCGTAGCACTTGGCGCAAACGCCCTTCTTAGCCTCGCAGGTAAGCACCGAACGGATTTCAACGGACTCAATCGGAGATTTCTCGATACGCTCGGCTGCCTCGTCTGTAATCTCGTCGCCCGCCTTGACAATGATTTCCCCGGTAAGAGGGTCAACGATGTCGTGGACAGAGACACGGCCGAGGATACGCTCGCCGAGAGTTGCAACGACATCCTCATTATTCTTGAGTTCCGTGCAGACAAGTCCGCGCAAAGTGCCGCAATCCTCCTCCGTGACAATCACATCGTGAGCCACGTCGACAAGACGGCGGGTCAAGTAACCGGCATCGGCTGTCTTCAACGCCGTATCGGCAAGACCCTTACGGGCACCGTGGGTAGAGATGAAGTACTCCAACACCGAAAGGCCTTCCTTAAAGTTAGCCAAAATCGGGTTTTCGATAATCTGGCCGCCTTCCGCACCGCTCTTTTGCGGCTTAGCCATCAAACCACGCATACCTGCCAACTGGCGGATCTGGTCCTTAGAACCACGGGCGCCGGAGTCAAGCATCATGAATATCGGGTTGAACCCTTGGTCGGCTGCTGTAAGCTGCTTCATCAACGTATCGGTCAGACGCGAATTGACGTGCGTCCAAATATCGATAATCTGGTTATAACGCTCGTTGTTGGTTATGAATCCCATATTATAGTTGTTCATCACTTCCTCAACCTGCTCGTAACCTTCATTTACATACTGCTCTTTCTCGGCCGGGATAAGCACATCGCCAAGGTTGAACGACAAGCCTCCGCGGAATGCCATATAATAACCGAGGTTCTTGATGTCGTCGAGGAACTGTGCCGAACGCACGACACCGCAATGCTTGATGACAACGCCGATAATGTCGCGCAACGACTTCTTGGAAATCAGCTTGTTAACATAACCGATTTCCTTAGGCACGTACTGGTTGAACAAAATACGTCCTACGGAAGTCTCCTTCACGATATGTTTCACCGGATTGCCATTCTCGTCAATGTCATCGACAACTACAGAAATTATGGCGTGAAGCGAACACTTTCCTTCGTTGTATGCAATTTCAGCCTCTTCCGGTCCGTAGAACACAAGACCTTCGCCCTTATCGCCCTTACGCAACTTGGTTATATAGTACAGACCAAGCACCATATCCTGCGAAGGCACCGTAATCGGGGCTCCATTGGCAGGATTAAGGATGTTGTGCGAGCCGAGCATCAGAAGCTGGGCCTCAAGAATGGCCTCGTTGCCGAGCGGCAAGTGCACTGCCATCTGGTCGCCGTCGAAGTCGGCGTTGAACGCCGTACAAGCCAACGGATGCAACTGGATAGCCTTACCCTCAATCATCTTCGGCTGGAATGCCTGTATACCAAGACGGTGAAGTGTCGGGGCACGGTTCAGCAATACCGGGTGGCCTTTCATCACATATTCGAGAATATCCCAAACAATCGGGTCTTTACGGTCGACAATCTTCTTTGCGCTCTTCACAGTCTTTACAATGCCGCGCTCTATCAGCTTGCGGATGATGAACGGTTTGTAAAGCTCTGCCGCCATATCCTTAGGCAGACCGCACTCGTGCATCTTCAATTCCGGACCCACGACGATAACCGAACGCGCGGAATAATCGACACGCTTACCAAGCAAGTTCTGACGGAAACGTCCCTGCTTTCCTTTCAAGCTGTCGGAAAGCGACTTCAACGGACGGTTTGCCTCGGTCTTAACCACGCTTGACTTGCGCGAATTGTCGAGCAACGAGTCGACAGCCTCCTGAAGCATACGCTTTTCATTACGCAGAATCACTTCCGGCGCCTTGATTTCGATAAGACGCTTCAAGCGGTTATTGCGGATGATTACACGGCGGTAGAGGTCGTTAAGGTCGCTCGTTGCAAAACGTCCGCCATCGAGCGGCACCAACGGGCGCAATTCCGGCGGAATCACCGGCACGACCTTCAATATCATCCATTCCGGACGGTTGCGGTTCTTCGAGGCACGGAACGACTCCACAACCTGCAGACGCTTCAGAGCCTCTGTCTTGCGCTGCTGCGAAGAATCCTTATTGGCACGGTCGCGCAATTCGTATGACAAGCTGTCGAGATCAAGCTCTTTCAACAAGTCATAGATGGCCTCCGCACCCATTTTGCATATAAACTTGTTCGGGTCAGTATCTTCGAGGAACTGGTTCTCGCGGGGCAGCTTCTCTACGATTTCAAGATATTCGTCCTCCGTAAGCAAGTCGAGCTTCGCCATATCCTCGTGACCGGGAAGGGCTACAGCCGCGCCCGGCTGAATCACGATATATCTCTCGTAATAGATTACAGCATCGAGCTTCTTCGAAGGCAAGCCCAACAGATAACCAATCTTGTTAGGCAACGAACGGAAATACCAGATATGTGCTACCGGAACAACCAAAGAGATGTGTCCGGAACGCTCGCGGCGCACTTTCTTTTCTGTCACCTCCACACCGCAACGGTCGCAAACAATCCCCTTATAACGGATGCGCTTGTACTTTCCGCAATGGCATTCGTAGTCCTTTACAGGACCGAAAATGCGTTCGCAGAACAGGCCGTCGCGCTCCGGCTTATAAGTACGGTAGTTGATTGTTTCAGGCTTGAGCACCTCACCGTACGACCTTTCAAGAATCTCCTCCGGCGATGCCAGTCCGATTGTGATTTTTGAAAAGTTACTCTTTATTTTATTGTCTTTATTGAATGCCATAATTTGTTTTTATTGCTTTATAAAGAGTTAAATGCCCCGCCGCCTTCCACGGCGGGACACCAAAATATTATTCTAAGTTAATGCTAAGCCCAAGACCGCGCAACTCGTGCAGGAGCACGTTAAGCGACTCAGGAATACCCGGAGTAGGCATAGGCTCGCCTTTCACGATAGCCTCGTAAGTCTTGCTACGCCCTACTACATCGTCACTCTTGACCGTCAATATCTCTTGAAGCACATGCGACGCTCCGAAGGCCTCAAGCGCCCAGACCTCCATCTCTCCGAAACGCTGTCCTCCGAACTGCGCCTTACCGCCGAGAGGCTGCTGGGTAATCAGAGAATACGGGCCGATGCTACGCGCATGCATCTTGTCTTCAACCATGTGGCCAAGTTTCAGCATATAAATCACGCCCACAGTAGCCGGCTGGTCGAAACGCTCGCCCGTGCCGCCGTCGTACAGATAAGTCTTGCCATAGCGCGGCAATCCGGCCTTGTCTGTCCAATTGTTGAGGTCGTCGAGGCTCGCGCCGTCGAAAATCGGAGTGGCAAACTTCTCGCCCAACTCGCGTCCTGCCCAACCGAGCACAGTCTCGAATATCTGTCCAAGGTTCATACGGGAAGGCACACCAAGCGGGTTGAGGACAATATCTACCGGAGTACCATCGGCAAGGAAAGGCATATCTTCCTGACGCACCACGCGCGACACAATACCCTTGTTACCGTGGCGACCGGCCATCTTATCGCCGACACCAATCTTACGCTTCTTGGCTACATACACTTTCGCCATCTGCATAATTCCGGAAGGAAGCTCGTCGCCGATTGAAATGTCGAACTTCTTACGGCGCAGCTCAGCGTCGATTTCCTTCGATTTGCGCAGGTAGTTCACGATAGTGTCGTGTATCATGTCATTCTTGTGCGCATCGGCTGTCCACTTGCTGAGATTAATGGAATCGAACTCTTCAATCGACTTTAAAGTCGAAATGGAGAACTTCACACCCTTCGGGATTATTTCAGTGCCGAGGAAATCCTTCACACCTTGAGAAATCTTGTTCTGAGTGAGAGTCACAAGTTTCTCGAGCAAACGAGATTTCAACTCAGCCTGTTTCTGCTCGTACTCCTCGTCGAGTTTAGGAAGCATCGCGTTGGCAGCCTTGCCTTTTTTCTTGACAGCGCGGGAGAACAGATTTGTTCCGATTATCACGCCCTTCAACGAAGGCGAAGCCTTCAGCGAAGCGTCTTTCACATCACCGGCCTTGTCACCGAAAATCGCGCGGAGCAATTTTTCCTCAGGAGTAGGGTCAGACTCGCCTTTAGGCGTAATCTTACCGATAAGGATGTCACCCGGTACCACATGCGCACCGACACGGATTATACCTCTTTCGTCAAGATCCTTGGTAGCGTCCTCGCTGACATTAGGGATGTCGGAAGTCAATTCCTCCATACCACGCTTTGTCTCGCGCACTTCCAAAGTATATTCGTCCACGTGCACGGAAGTAAGGATGTCCTCACGCACCATCCGCTCGTTAAGCACAATGGCGTCCTCATAGTTGTATCCTTTCCAAGGCATGAACGCCACTTTCAAGTTGCGTCCCAATGCCAGTTCTCCGTTCTCCGTGGCATAGCCCTCTGTAAGGATGTCGCCTTTTTCCACCCGCTGTCCTTTCTTGCAGATAGGACGCAAGTCGATAGTGGTGCTTTGGTTAGTCTTGCGGAATTTAGGCAAGTGATATTCCTTCACGGAATCCTCGAATGCCACAAATTCTTCGTCTTCCGTACGGTCGTAGCGGATTCTGATTACGCTTGCATCGACAAACTCGATGACACCTGCGCCTTCAGCCATAATCTGCGTGCGGGAGTCGCGCGCAAGCTGCCCCTCTATTCCGGTTCCTACGATAGGAGCCTCGCTGCGAAGCAACGGAACGGCCTGGCGCATCATGTTCGAGCCCATCAACGCACGGTTGGCATCATCATGCTCGAGGAACGGAATCAACGATGCCGCAATAGAAGCAATCTGCATCGGCGACACGTCCATCAGTTGAACCTCGTCAGGAGCGACAACAGGGAAATCGGCGTCAAGACGCGCCTTCACCTTATTGCGGATGAATGTGCCGTCGTCGTTAAGCGGAGCGTTGCCTTGTGCAATTACCTGGCCTTCCTCCACTTCAGCCGTCATATATACTACATGGGAATTATCAAGGTCAACCTTTCCGTTCTCTACTTTCCGGTAAGGAGTCTCGATAAATCCGAGGTTATTAATTTTTGCATAGACGCAGAGCGACGAAATCAAACCGATGTTCGGGCCTTCAGGAGTCTCGATAGGACAAAGGCGTCCGTAGTGGGTGTAGTGCACGTCGCGCACCTCAAATCCGGCACGGTCACGCGACAGACCGCCCGGGCCCAATGCCGACATCCTGCGCTTATGGGTGATTTCCGCCAGCGGATTCGTCTGGTCCATGAATTGCGACAACGCATTTGTCCCGAAATACGTATTTATTACGGAAGAAATGGTTTTCGCATTGATAAGGTCAATCGGAGTGAACACCTCATTGTCACGCACATTCATGCGCTCGCGTATCGTGCGCGCCATACGCGCAAGCCCCACGCCGAACTGATTGTAGAGCTGCTCGCCTACGGTGCGGACGCGGCGGTTGCTGAGGTGGTCGATATCATCTACATCCGATTTCGAATTTATAAGTTCAATCAAGTACTTGATGATGGCTATAATGTCTTCCTTCGTCAGCACTTTAACGTCTTCCGGCACGTCGAGCGAGAGTTTCTTGTTGATACGGTAACGCCCTACGTCGCCAAGGTCGTATCTCTTCTCGGAAAAGAAAAGATTGGTTATCACCTCGCGCGCGCTGGCGTCGTCCGGTGGCTCGGCATTGCGCAACTGACGGTAGATGTAATGGATAGCCTCTTTTTCAGAGTTACTTGTATCTTTTTGCAACGTATTGAAAATGATGGCATAATCGCTCGTGTTGACATCCTCCCTATGCAAAAGGATAGTAGAAACGCCCGCATCGAGGATTTCCTGAATGTGCTCTTCCTCAATGACAGTCTCACGGTCGATTACCACATCGTTACGCTCGATTGAAACCACCTCGCCTGTATCCTCGTCGACGAAGTCTTCAACCCACGTTCTCAACACACGGGCAGCCAGCTTTCTGCCGACAGCCTTTTTCAGGTTCGTTTTATTAACTTTAATTTCTTCAGCAAGACCGAATATTTCAATGATGTCTTTGTCGCTATCCAGACCGATAGCGCGCAAAAGCGTCGTCACAGGCAATTTCTTCTTACGGTCGATGTACGCGTACATCACATTGTTGATGTCGGTAGCAAACTCTATCCACGAGCCACGGAACGGTATGATACGCGCGGAATAAAGTTTAGTTCCGTTGGCATGCGTGCTCTGTCCGAAGAACACACCCGGCGAACGGTGAAGCTGCGACACGACGACACGCTCAGCCCCATTGATGACGAAAGTTCCTTTTTCCGTCATATATGGAATCGGGCCAAGATACACGTCTTGGATAACCGTGTCGAAATCCTCATGATCGGGATCAGTACAATACAACTTCAATTTTGCCTTAAGCGGGACACTGTAAGTCAGACCACGCTCCAGACATTCCTCAATCGAATATCTCGGCGGGTCGATATAATAGTCTAAGAACTCGAGCACAAAATTATTTCTTGTGTCGGCAATTGGAAAGTTCTCCGCGAATACCTTATAGAGTCCCTCGTTCTTGCGCTTCTCCAAAGGAGTGTCGAGCTGCAAGAAATCTTGGAACGATTTCAACTGCACGTCCAAGAAATCGGGGAAAGGCAACGGATTCTTTACGGATGCGAAATTTACGCGTGGTTTAACTGTTGAAACTGACATGAAATTTTATTATTAATTGAACCCGAAATTGAAAATAACACAAAAAGGTTAAGAATCGACTTTCCAGTAGACTCTTAACCTAATTACCTGAAAGTCAGGCAATATTATTTAAGTTCAACTTCAGCTCCAGCTTCTTCAAGTTGCTTCTTCAAGCCTTCAGCATCTGCCTTGGCAACGCCTTCTTTCAATACACTTGGAGCACCGTCAACCATATCCTTAGCCTCTTTCAAGCCAAGACCAGTCAACTCCTTAACGAGCTTAACGATAGCAAGCTTGCTAGCGCCTGCGCTCTTCAATACTACATCGAAAGAAGATTTCTCCTCAGCAGCAGCGGCACCGGCAGCACCCGGAGCAGCAGCAACAGCTACAGCTGCAGCGGCAGGCTCAATACCATACTCTTCTTTCAAAATTTGAGCAAGTTCGTTTACTTCCTTTACTGAAAGGTTAACTAATTGTTCTGCAAAAGCTTTTAAATCTGCCATTTTTGTATGATTTTTTTGTTGTTTTTTTGTAATTAATTTTATTTATTGGAGAGAGTTTCAAGAATACCATGCAACTTGTTGCCTGACGATTGCAAAGCAGAGATGACGTTCTTCGCCGGAGATTGCAGCAATGCCACAACGTCTGCGATAAGCTCGTTCTTGCTCTTGATGCTTGCGAGAGTGTCAAGCTGGTCTGCACCTACATAGACTGTCTCTTCGACGAAAGCAGCCTTCAGTTCGGGCATTTTAGCGTCGCCTTTGCGGAACTCCTTGATAGCTTTCGCAGGAGCATTACCCACATTGGAGAACATCATTGCAGTGGTTCCGGTCAATACCGGATACAATTCAGAATAATCGGTCTCGGAACGCTCCAAAGCCTTATGAAGAAGAGTATTCTTCACTACGACCAATTTGATGCCGGCTTTGAAGCAAGCACGGCGCAACGCACTCGTCTGCTCGGCGTTCATTCCGGTGGTGTCGGTCAAGTAAAAGCAGCTGTATTCATTAAGAGTAGCAGCTATCTTGTCTATAATTAACGCTTTATCTTCCTTTCTCATGTTGCTCTTAATTTTAATTCGTTACAGCTCAAGCGCTTTAGTATCGATCTTAAGACCACGACTCATAGTACTTGAAAGATAAATACTCTTCAAATAAGTGCCCTTTGCGGTAGCCGGTTTCAACTTGACGAGCGTGCTGATGAACTCGCGCGCGTTATCCGCCATTTGGTCAGCCGTGAACGAAACCTTACCGATTGAAGCGTGTACGATGCCGTTTTTGTCTACCTTAAAGTCGATTTTACCTTGTTTCACTTCCTTGACTGCCTTCGCAACGTCAGGCGTAACAGTACCGCTCTTCGGGTTAGGCATCAAGCCACGCGGTCCGAGAATACGTCCGAGAGCACCAATCTTACCCATGATGGCAGGCTGAGTGATAATCACGTCAACATCTGTCCATCCACCTTTGATTTTCTCGATATATTCGTCAAGACCGACATAGTCGGCACCGGCCTCCTTTGCGGCAGCCTCGGCATCGGCCGTACAAAGCACAAGAACCCTCACCTGCTTACCTGTGCCGTGAGGCAATGCAACCACACCGCGTACCATTTGGTTAGCCTTACGAGGATCTACACCAAGACGCACGTCGATATCAAACGAAGCATCAAATTTAGTAAAGGTGATTTCCTTTATTTTCTCTGCTGCCTCCTTAAGAGTGTACATCTTCCCAGCTTCAATCTTCTCTAAAGCCAACTTTTGATTTTTTGTCAGTTTACCCATGTCAATTGAAGTTTTTAATTATTTTCAGGGAATGAACCCTTAACAGTGATACCCATACTTCTCGCTGTACCAGCGACCATTCTCATAGCCGAGTCCAAAGTAAAACAGTTCAAATCCGGCATTTTGTCTTCAGCAATAGCTTTTACCTGATCCCAAGTGATTTCAGCTATCTTCGTACGGTTTGGCTGAGCCGAGCCGCTCTTTTTCTTCGATGCCTCCAGCAATTGCACTGCAACAGGCGGAGTCTTTACGATGAAGTCAAAGCTCTTGTCGGAGTAATATGTGATTACAACCGGAAGAACCTTTCCAGCTTTGTCCTGGGTGCGGGCATTGAATTGCTTGCAAAACTCCATGATATTTATACCCTTCGAACCCAAAGCAGGGCCTACAGGAGGTGATGGGTTTGCTGCACCACCTTTAATCTGCAATTTGATCTGTCCAGCAATTTCTTTAGCCATTTCTTAATGATTTTGATAAGTTAAATTATCGCGGAAACAAGCCGTTGTGCGCAACCACAATACATTATTCCCGTTCTACTTGCGAATTCTCCAACTCAACAGGGGTCTTGCGCCCGAAGATGCTTACCATCACTTTCAGCTTCTTTTTCTCGTTGTTCACCTCCTCGATAGTGCCAAGCATACCGGTGAACGGCCCGTAATTGACTTTTACAGTCTCGCCGACCATATAGTCAACAACCACACCGCCTTCGGCTGCTTCTTGCATCTCGTCGGCAGTACCAAGCATACGCATCACTTCCGCCGGGCGCAACGGTTCCGGCTTAGATCCGGCACCTCTGCCTCCAAGGAAGTCGATTACGTTAGTAGTATTGCGCAGGATGTGCATAACCTCTCCCTGCAAATCAGCTTCTACAAAGACATAACCGGAATAGAGGGTACGCTCTTTCACGACCTTTTTCCCAGACTTCGTAGTGGAATAGATTTTTTCCGTAGGAATAAGCACTTGGGAGACATAATCCCCCAAAGAAGTATTCTTTATCTGGGCATCGAGAAGTTCTTTAACCTTAGCCTCTTTGCCAGATATGGCACGCAAGACATACCATTCTTTCTTACCTTCTGCCATCTGTTCCTAACGTTTAAATGCTGTAAACACCATGCATTAACTCATCTATCACCAAATCAACAGCAAAAATTATCAGCGAAAGAACGATGGAAGCAACCATTACAATCACCGAGCTGTTGACCAACTGACTTCGAGTCGGCCAAGAAACCTTATGAACTAATTCGTTATAAGATTCTTCAATATCCGTAAATAGTTTCTTAAACAGTTTCATTTTTCGTAAACTTTGCACGGGACGAGAGACTCGAACTCCCGACACCCGGTTTTGGAGACCGGTGCTCTACCAACTGAGCTAGTCCCGTAGATTGAGCCGGATTATTTCAGCCGACTCAATTAAGGATTTATATCGCCAAGTATTACTCGATGATGTCTGTAATCTGGCCAGAACCTACCGTACGTCCGCCTTCACGGATAGCGAAACGGAGACCCTTGTCGCAAGCTACCGGAGTGATAAGCTTAACTTGGATAGTAACGTGGTCGCCCGGCATTACCATTTCTACACCCTCCGGCAAAGTGATTTCACCTGTAACGTCAAGAGTACGGATGTAGAATTGAGGACGATAGTGGTTGTGGAACGGAGTGTGACGGCCACCTTCCTCTTTCTTCAAGATATAAACCTGAGCCTTGAATTCATCGTGAGGCTTAACCTGTCCCGGATGGCAAACAACCATACCGCGCTTAACTTCGTTCTTGTCGATACCACGGAGCAACAGTCCTACGTTATCACCTGCTTCACCTTCGTCAAGAATCTTACGGAACATCTCGACACCGGTTACAACCGACTTCTTGTCTGCGCCCAAGCCAAGGATTTGAACTTCGTCGCCAACCTTAACACGACCTGCCTCGATACGGCCTGTAACAACAGTACCACGGCCTGTGATAGAGAACACGTCCTCAACCGGCATCAAGAAAGGCTTGTCAACGTCACGCGGAGGAAGCGGAATCCACTCGTCAACAGCGTCCATCAACTCCATAACCTTGTCTTCCCACTTCTTCTCACCGTTCAAAGCGCCGAGAGCAGAGCCACGGATGATAGGAGTATTGTCGCCGTCATAGTCATAAGCCGAAAGAAGGTCACGCATTTCCATCTCAACGAGCTCGAACATCTCCTCGTCGTCCACCATATCGCACTTGTTCAAGAATACAACCAAGCGCGGAACGTTTACTTGGCGAGCCAAAAGGATATGCTCACGAGTCTGGGGCATCGGACCGTCAGTAGCAGCAACCACGATGATTGCACCGTCCATCTGAGCGGCACCAGTTACCATGTTCTTCACATAGTCGGCGTGTCCCGGGCAGTCAACGTGCGCATAGTGGCGTTTTGCAGTTTCATACTCAACGTGCGAAGTGTTGATTGTGATACCACGCTCCTTTTCTTCCGGCGCATTGTCAATCTGGTCGAAAGACTTCACCTCGTCCGACTTAGTGAAACCTCTTTCAGCCAAAACTTTCGTAATGGCAGCGGTCAAAGTAGTTTTACCGTGGTCAACGTGACCGATAGTACCGATGTTAACATGCGGTTTGGTCCTTTCAAATTTCTCTTTAGCCATAACTTTATCTTTTGTTTATGTTTAACTAATCCTTATTATATTTTTCCTATTTTCCTTGAGCCGATGACGGGATTTGAACCCGTGACCTCTTCCTTACCAAGGAAGTGCTCTACCCCTGAGCTACATAGGCATAATTAGAGCGGAAGACGAGGCTCAAACTCGCGACCCTCAGCTTGGAAGGCTGATGCTCT
>ERZ827423.606-NODE-606-length-43489-cov-6.889925_pt1 | contig 43489 bp, 41 predicted proteins | sample MGYA00519775_ERZ827423 | MGnify/ENA primary metagenome ERZ827423 (study PRJEB31778, sample SAMEA3449296) | human gut metagenome | biome: human gut; feature: human-associated habitat; material: faeces | place: United Kingdom | collected 2010/2012 ... | reverse complement strand
AGTCAACTACAGATACGTCCAAAGTCGGAACACGCATAGACATACCAGTCAGTTTGCCGTTCAATGCCGGGATAACTTTACCTACAGCCTTAGCAGCACCGGTAGAAGACGGGATAATGTTGCCGGAAGCAGCACGACCACCTCTCCAGTCTTTCATAGAAGGACCGTCAACTGTCTTCTGAGTAGCAGTTGTAGAGTGAACAGTAGTCATCAAACCGTCAGTGATACCCCATTTGTCGTTCAATACCTTAGCGATAGGAGCCAAGCAGTTGGTAGTACAAGAAGCGTTGGAAACGAATTGAGTGCCCTTAACGTAAGTGTTTTCGTTAACACCGCATACGAACATCGGGGTGTCGTCCTTAGAAGGAGCTGACATTACAACGTATTTTGCGCCGGCTTGGATGTGAGCCTGTGCTTTTTCCTTAGTAAGGAACAAACCTGTTGATTCTACAACATATTCTGCGCCAACTTCGTTCCACTTCAAGTCAGCCGGGTTGCGCTCTGCAGTTACGCGGATTTCCTTACCGTTTACGATAAGCTTGCTGTTTTCAACGTCAGCCTCGATAGTGCCGTTGAATTGTCCGTGCATTGTGTCGTATTTGAGCATGTATGCCAAATAGTCAACCGGGCAAAGGTCATTGATACCTACGATTTGAATGTCGTTTCTGTTTTGAGCAGCGCGGAAAACGAAACGTCCGATACGGCCGAAACCGTTAATACCTACTTTAATCATTGTTGTAAAAATTTATATGGTTTATAAATATTCCTTCCTAACTTTCTCCTGCAAAAAACGTGCCAACTGCCTGCGCTGATTTTTTGGCAGAGCCGCTGTCGGGCTTTTGCTTTTTGCGCTGCAAATGTAAATATTTTTTTCTTATTAAGAATGCGGATAAAAGAAAAATTTCTTTAAATTGTGAGGTGATAATCTGTTGATTAACAAAGATTAGTACATCGTAGGCTGAAATAAGATGAAAGCATCCGGCGCATTTGCAAACCGGATGCTTTCTTTTTGTACAACAGAGGCGTTGTAAATGGTAAAAGTTTTTATTCTTTCTCGAAGTCTTCCTTTCCTACTCCGCACAGCGGGCATACCCAATCGTCGGGAATGTCTTCAAATGCCGTGCCCGGCGCAATCCCGCCTTCCGGATCTCCTGCTTCCGGGTCGTATACCCATCCGCATACTTTGCATACATACTTGTCCATAATTTGTCAATCACATTTAATATAGGTTATTATTATATGTATACAACAATTCTCGTCGCGGATTGGTTCTATGAGGTTTATTTTTTTATTTTCTCTCCGCCTCCGCCGATTTCGACAGAGCCTACTCCTCCTCTTTTGTAAAGGGCTTTTTCGGAAGCATAGCAATCAATCGAGCCTACTCCGCTGCAATCGGCGTCGACTGTCTTGCACCGCAGTCCTCCGGCCTCGATTGAGCCTACCCCGCTATTGTCGAGCACGGCATTGTCGGCCGTTCCGCTCACGCTTACCGAGCCCACTCCGCTGTTGTCGATTTTCACGTTCTTGGCTGTAAGCTTTGCTATGTCGGTAGAACCTACGCCGTCGCTTTCCACTTCGAAATAATCCGCCTTTATCGTGCCAAGCTCGCAGCTTCCCACTCCGTCGGAATCGAGCTTGAACGACGGGGTGTCGAGCGACTTGATTGTAACGTTGCCTACGCCGTCGTTGTTCAGTTCCGTCAGCGTTTGGCCTGTGACGGTTACGGTCAGGTCGACCTTGCCTGTCACCTTATATCCTTTTTTCTTGTCGATGTGTAATGTGCCGTTCTTCACTTCGTATTTCACGATGTCCAAAAGATTGTCGTTGCCCTTCACCTCGATTTTCGGTGTCGCGCCCTTGTCCTGCACGAATACTATGTCGGCCACTATGTCGGTCTTGATTTTGTCGAACTTGGCTATGCTTTCCGTTTTTGTCGAAATTTTTGACGATGCGGCCACTTCGCGGATGTCGCCGTTTTCGTCTTTTCCCGTGTTGAGTGTCGAGCCGTTGGTTGAACAGCCGTTGAATGCCAAGGCGAGTGCGCCGAGAATGATTGCGATTTTCATATTTCTGAATTTTTATGGTTTTATCTATTAGACGTATCAACCTGCCGGAATGTTGCACCGCCGGTGGAATTTTTTACATTTGTTGGAATTGCCGGTGTGAAGTCGTTTTAAATGGAAAAATGTGGGGGACAGTCTTGCTTTTGTCGGAATATGCGATTCTCAAAGCGTGAAAACGGTTGGAATTTGTTATTTTGCAGCCGTTTAAGCTAAAAATATGCTCAATTAATCTTTAATCAGAAAAAAACGTGTAACTTTGCGCCGTTATTTTAGAATATTGTTAGAATATTGTCACTTTATGGTGCTTAATTACATTTGGATAGGTTTCTTTCTGCTGGCGTTCCTGTTTGCTTTAGGTGAGACAATCTTCAACGGAAACATCGACATTTGGACAAAGATAATGAACTCGTCGTTCGACTCCGCCAAGACGGCGTTCGAACTGTCGTTGGGGTTGACCGGCGTGCTGTCTCTTTGGATGGGCATAATGAAGATAGGCGAGCGGGGAGGGATGATTCCTTTCTTCGGACGGCTCGTGAGCCCGCTGTTCTCCCGCTTGTTCCCGGGCATACCGAAAGGGCATCCGGCAATGGGGGCAATCTTCATGAATGTGTCGGCAAATATGCTCGGACTTGACAATGCCGCCACGCCCCTCGGGTTGAAGGCGATGCAGCACATGCAGGATTTGAATCCTAAGAAAGACACGGCAACCGACGCCATGCTGATGTTCCTTGTCCTTAATGCTTCGGGATTGATTCTTATACCAATCGGCATCATGACCTACCGGGCAAGCTGTGGGGCGGCAAATCCCACGGATGTGTTCGTCCCTATCATGATAGCCTCGTTCATCTCGAATTTCGTTGGCATCCTCGCTCTCTGCCTGAAGCAGCGCATCAACATCTTCGACAAGGTAATCCTCTCGTGGCTCGTCGGGATAATGGCGGTGATAGTGGGAATCGTATGGTACTTCTCGACACTTTCGGCCGACAAGATGCAGCAATACAGCTCTTTTTTCGCAAACTTCCTGCTGCTTTCGGTAATCATAGGATTTATAGCGGCCGGAATGCGGAAGAAAATCAATCTCTACGACAGTTTCATAGAAGGCGCTAAGGACGGTTTCAAGACAGCCGTTATGATTATTCCTTACTTGGTGGCGATACTGGTTGCGATAGGCATGTTCCGCGCGTGCGGCGCCATGGAGTTGATTACGGGCGCTGTCTCTTCGCTTGTCGACAGCATGGGATTCGACTCGCAATGGGTGGAAGCCCTTCCTACCGCATTGATGAAGCCGCTAAGCGGCACGGGAAGCCGCGGAATGATGGTCGATGCCATCAACACGTTCGGGGTTGATTCTTTGATTGCGCGTATCGCCGGCTGTATCCAAGGCAGTACGGATACCACGTTCTATATACTTGCCGTGTATTTCGGCAGTGTGGGCATAACGAAGACGCGCTATGCCGTGCCTTTTGCCTTGCTTGCCGATGTGGTGGGCTCTGTGGCGGGAATAGCCGTAGCCTACTTCTTCTTCGGATAAGACTCGGGTCGCTATTGTTTCACTTCTGTATAGAGTATCTTATTTTATTGATTTACAGCTACACGCGAGTTCGGGATAAGAATCAAGAGAAAATGTTGTAATCATTTGTGGACGATAGAAATGCAGCCATTCGGTTTGTAGATGGGTGGTAACCGCGGAGCGGTGTTACTTCAGAGAACCTACGGTAAGCGGAGCGCAGCCGTAGGTGGAAGAAAGAGCGCATAACATATAAACCGAATGCCCATATTTTTAGCGGACACCACTGATTTACAACCTAAGTTATGTGAGATGAATCAGTTATTTTTTACGAGGGTTGTAAAACTGATTTATGTGTGTTATTTTTGCGTCATAACGATTTTTAGCTATGAAAAAATCAAAATATTTCAACTTTTTCATAGATAAGAGTCGTTAGATAATATGGGTCTGTGCTTGGAACAACCAAACCTGAAAACTTCGTTTTCATTTGTCTCTGCTCTCAACTTGCTGCATCTTTGGATAAGATAGGCTACGCCTCGGCAAAACAAATTCAAGCGAGCTTGATTGTTTTTCACTTGTCTTGCACTATCTTTGCAGGGAAATAAGGAGAGAAAATGGCTGAATTGACGTTTGTTGCGGATGGGGTGGCGATGCCTTCCATCGACGAAAGTTTGATACGCCGCTGGATTGACGCGGTTGCCCGGGATTTCGGAAAATCGGTGGGCGATGTATCGTATATCTTTTGCGACGATGAAAAAATTCTTGAAGTCAACCGCCAGTATCTCCAGCACGATTATTTCACCGACATCATAACCTTCGACTACAGCAGGCTGCACAGAATTTCCGGGGATATGTTCATTTCTTTGGATACTGTAAGAAGCAATGCCGAAGGGTTGGGATGCGACTATGGGACGGAACTGTACCGCGTGATAATACACGGCATACTCCACCTTTGTGGCGTAAACGACAAGGGGGTGGGGGAGCGCGCGATTATGGAAGCGCACGAAAACAAGGCGCTCGCGCTTCTTTCTGAACTGCAAAATACCACGAGATGAAATTTGAATACGACGTAATAGTAATCGGTGCCGGACATGCCGGCTGCGAGGCGGCTTGTGCGGCAGCCAACCTTGGCTCGGAAACGCTGCTCATCACTATGGATATGAACAAGATAGCCCAGATGAGTTGTAATCCGGCTGTAGGAGGTATAGCTAAAGGGCAGATTGTCAGAGAGATAGATGCTTTGGGCGGACAGATGGGAATCGTCACCGACGAGGCTTCCATACAATTCCGCATGCTCAACCGCTCGAAAGGACCGGCTATGTGGAGCCCGCGCGCGCAAGCCGACCGAATCAAGTTCATAGAGGCATGGCGCAGCAAGATTGAAAACACCGACAGGCTCTATATGTGGCAGGATTCCGCAACCGGGCTTGTAGTTGAAAACGGCAAGGTGGAGGGTGTCAAGACGGCCCTCGGGGTGACGTTCAAGGCGAAAGCGGTGGTGTTGACGGCCGGAACGTTCCTCAACGGACTGATGCATATCGGACGTGTGCAACTGCACGGAGGACGTATATCCGAGCCTGCTTCATACGGTTTGACCGAACAATTGAAAGACCTTGGCTTCGCTACCGACCGTATGAAGACGGGGACACCGGTAAGAATCGACGGGAGGACTATAAAATTCGAGAAAGCAATACGGCAGGACGGGGATAACGATTTCCATAAGTTCTCATATCTTCCTGATGTGAAGCGCACGCTGCGGCAACGCCCGTGCTGGATTATTTATACCAGTCCGGAGGTGCATGACGCGCTGCGCGAGGGACTGCCTGACTCTCCGCTCTACAACGGTACGATAAAGAGCATAGGGCCGCGCTATTGCCCGAGCTTAGAGACAAAAATAATGACATTCGCCGACAAGGATGCGCATCAGTTGTTTCTTGAACCGGAAGGTGAAACCACTCAGGAATATTATCTGAACGGATTTTCTTCGTCGTTGCCGCTGGATGTGCAGATAAAGGCGATGTGCAGGATACCGGCATTGTCGGAGGCTCAGATTTACCGTCCGGGATATGCCATTGAATATGACTTTTTCGACCCGACACAATTACGGCATACGCTTGAGACGAAACTTGTGGAAGGGTTGTTTTTTGCGGGACAAGTCAACGGAACCACCGGATACGAAGAGGCGGCGGGGCAGGGGCTTGTTGCCGGAATCAACGCCCACCGGAAAGTAGCAGGAGAGTCACCGTTTGTGCTGGGGCGTGACGAGGCCTATATAGGTGTGCTTATCGATGATTTGGTCACTAAAGGAGTCGACGAGCCTTACCGTATGTTCACGTCGCGCGCGGAATACCGCATATTGTTGCGGCAGGATGATGCCGATATGCGTCTCACCCCACGAGGCTACGAAATAGGGCTGGCATCGAAGGAACGGTATGAGCTTATGTTGAGCAAACGCGAACAGCGCGATTCGTTGATAGCTTTTGCGAATAAATTCACTGTGAAAGCGTCGTTTATAAACGGGTGGTTGGAAAGTAAGGAGCTTTCCCCGTTGAAACAATCAGTAAAGTTGCGCGACCTGATTCTGCGTCCGCAGTTGTCGATTATGATGCTTGCCGGGCAGATACCGCAACTGCAAAAACATATCGACGGTATAGAGGAACTGCGCCGGGAAGAGATTGTAGAGGCGGCCGAAATACTGATAAAGTATGAAGGCTACATAGAGAGGGAAAAGCTGATAGCTGAAAAAATAGAACGGTTGGAAAACGTGAAGCTGCGTGGAAAGATAAAGTATATGGAAGTGCAGGCCATTTCTACCGAGGCGCGTCAGAAACTCACGAAAATTGACCCGGAAACAGTGGCACAGGCATCGCGTATACCGGGCATCTCTCCAAGCGACATCAACATATTGCTGCTGTTGTTAGGCAGATAGCGATGAAACGTTCCACGTGGAACAAATATAACGGAATATAAACAAATACAGATAGATATGAAACTTGAAGATGTGAAGAAAACAATCCGTGAAATTCCGGATTATCCAATTAAAGGCATTCTTTTTTACGACTTGACCACGGCACTTAAGGATAGCGATGCGCTGCGTGCAATAAGTGCGGAATTGAAAAGCCGCTATGAGGGCAAGGGTATTACTAAGGTGGTAGGCGTTGAGGCGCGCGGATTCATTACCGGTTCGATACTTGCCCACGAATTAGGCGCGGGATTTGTTCCTGTCCGCAAGCCCGGAAAGTTGCCGGCCGACACGATAAGCAAGAGTTATGCTAAGGAGTACGGCACTGACACTATCGAAATCCATCGTGACGCAATTACGGAAGACGATATTGTTGTAATCCACGACGACCTGCTTGCCACTGGCGGCACGATGGCTGCTGCCTATGAGCTTGTGAAGAGCATGAATCCGAAGAAAATCTATGTAAGTTTCATAGTCGAGCTTTCTGCGCTCAACGGAAGAAAAGCATTCGACAATGATGTGGAAGTGGACACGCTTCTTAAATATTAATACTGAAAATTTTTTATTCTTTAGGAATCATAGCCGCCGATGTCCTATATTGATGACTTGAAAGAAAAAGTGAGCCTGTTGCCTGATTTGCCGGGATGCTACATCTATTACGACAAAAACGGCACGGTAATCTATGTGGGCAAGGCGAAACGGCTGAAACGGCGGGTTTCGTCGTATTTCAACCGCGAGCACGATTCCGTAAAGACCCGGGTGCTTGTAAGCAACATCCGTGATTTGCGGTATATTGTGGTGGGGAGCGAGGAGGATGCGCTGCATCTTGAGAACACCTTGATAAAGGAATACAAGCCCCGCTACAACATATTGCTGAAAGACGATAAATCATACCCGTGGATATGCGTCACCAACGAGCTGTATCCGCGGGTATTCCTTACGCGCAATGTGACGGCAAAAGGCGGTAAATATTTCGGGCCGTATGCCAATGTGACGATTGCGCGGACTATGCTCGCAATGCTGAAGGAACTCTATCCGTTGCGCACTTGCCGCATCCCTATAACAGAGACTTCGCTGGAGAAGGGGAACGCTAAAGTGTGTCTCGAATACCATATACATAATTGTAAGGGTTGTTGCACGGGTGAAATCTCTCCTGAAGAATATGGCGGATATATCGCACAGGTGAAACACATACTGAATGGCGACACGCAAATGATATCCGACTATCTGAAAGAGGAGATGTCGCGGCTCGCCGCCGGACTTAATTTCGAGGCTGCGCAGGAGCTGAAGGAAAAGTATCTGCTTATCGAACGCTACAAGGCAAAGTCTGTCGTTGTTAGCAACCTCATAAACAATGTCGATGTGTTTTCTTACGAACCGGGTGAGGGGTGCGCGTATGTCAATTATATGTATGTCCGCAACGGCTCGGTGGTGCAATGTGTCACTTTCGAATATAAAATGAGGCTTGAGGAGACTCCGGAAGAGATTCTGTCGCTTGCGATAGCTGAAGCCAAGTCTAAATTTAAAAATCAGACGAAAGAGATAATTGTGCCGTTTGTTCCTGATTATGAGACTGATAAGTGTGTTTTTACCGTTCCTCAACGCGGTGAGAAACGAAAATTGCTCGACATCTCGCAGAAGAATGCGAAACAATACAAGCTCGACAAGTTAAAAAACGCCGAAAAACTCAATCCGGAGCAACGCACGATGCGTGTGCTTACTCAGATGCAAAAGGATTTCCGGCTCAACGAGCTGCCGCGGCATATCGAGTGTTTTGATAATTCAAATATACAGGGGACGAATCCGGTGGCATCGTGTGTGGTGTTCAAGAATGCCAAGCCGTCGAAACGCGATTACCGGCATTTCAACATAAAGACGGTAGAAGGGCCGAACGACTTCGCTTCGATGATAGAGGTGCTGACACGGCGTTACAGCCGCCTTGTCGAAGAGGGACAGCCGTTGCCGCAGCTTGTGGTGGTCGATGGGGGAAAAGGGCAGCTAAGCTCCGCCGTCGAGGCTTTCGACCGGCTCGGCATACGCGGAAAGGTCGCGCTTGTCGGAATAGCAAAAAGGCTGGAGGAAATCTATTTTCCGGGCGACAGCGTGCCGCTGTATATCGACAAGAATTCCGAATCGTTGAAAGTGATACAGCGTTTGCGCGACGAAGCCCACCGTTTCGGAATCACTCATCACCGTAACCGTCGGAGCAAGGGGCAGACCGTTTCGGCTCTCGACTCCATTAAGGGGATAGGGGAGAAGACACGGACGGAGCTCTTGCGGCATTTCCATAGCCTTAAACGTATCCGTGAGGCTTCGGAGGACGAAATAGCCGCACTCATCGGGCCGGCAAAAGCCCGCATCCTTGCCGCTGCCTTGGCAACGGAATCAACCGTGCCGGCCGAAGAAAAAAATTAAAAGTTTTAGGATTCTATTCCGAAAACTTACGATTCTCCCAGTGTTTTAGGATTTCATTCCGAGATTTTTAGTGTCTGCTAAAATTCAGAATCTAATTGTAAAGCATTTATTCTTAGGCTCTTACTCTGTTTTTATAGAAAGAGTGCTTCCTCTCGGAAATAAGAGATTGATACCTTTTTATGTCGTAACCACCGCCAAGGCGTCGGTGTTGCGTATCAACAGCCCCCATGTGGCTGAATCGCTGTAAATAGCGGCTCATTACATCCCATCAACCGGATGTTCATATCCCGGTATTCCACGGCTGAACCGCGTGTTAGCTCGGCATTGAATATATATTGACTTTGGACGAAGACATGATGCTGACTATGATGGCATACGCCGCATAAATGCGCTCCGCTGGCTGATGTGTTGACTACCGGTCGTGCAGAATCATCTTTCTGTCCGGCTGGACGGACAGGATTCCTTTCAGGTTGCTGAAATATGAAATTGCCTCCTTTTCGGTCTTTCCTTCCGGTACGGTAACGGCAAATCCTTTCAGTGTGTCGTAGCTGTAGATTATGTCCGAACCGTAATTTCTGATTGAGTTTGCGAGGGAATCTGCCGGGAAAGAGCTGTCGTAAAAGATGATGAGAATGCTCCTTGTGCTGTTCTCGTTTGCTGTTGCGGTTTTTCCGCTTTTGCAGCCGGATATTGCAAGTAGCAATATGATGGTCAGGGTTGTTATGAAATTTTTCATTGATTGGTCGTTTTTGCAAAAATAAAATGTTCGGATAAAAAAGCTGTCTTTCGGGCAAAAGTTTTTATTAGTTGATTTCATAGCCCCCGATTTGCTGTATCTTTGCAATTGGACAAATTGATTCAACTATGAAACTGAAGAAAATTACCTTAGGATTCGTTTTGGCGGCGGTCGCGCTGCCGGTAATGTCACAGACTACAAGGGAAGAGATGTTTGCCGACATCAGGAAAACGGCAGGGGTGTATTACGCTTATCCTGCTCCTGAAAAACTGGAGTACACTGCTCCGCCGAAAGGCTACAAACCTTTCTACATAAGTCATTTCGGGCGGCATGGCTCCCGCTATCTTATAGGTGAGAATGAATATACTGACCCGATTGGCAAGTTGGCTGCGGCCGACAGTAAGGGCAAGCTGTCGAAGAAAGGCAAGGATGCCTTGGCGCGTCTCCGCGAGATTTACAAAGAGGCGGAAGGCAGGTCGCAGGATTTGTCTCCGCTGGGCGTACGCCAGCACCGTGGAGTGGCGGAGCGTATGTACGGAGCTTTCCCGGAGGTGTTTTCCGATGGCAAGACCGTTTCTGCCCGCTCGTCGATGATTATGCGCTGCGCGATGAGCATGGTGGCGTTCGGCGACCGGCTGAAGGAGCTTAGCCCTGCATTGAAAATATCGTATGAGGCTTCGCAGAAGTATATGCCTTATCTGACCGGACGCTCCGAGGAATCCAACGAGTATACCGGCAGCAAAGGGCCGTGGAGAGTTGAATATAATAAATTCCGCAAGGCGCATACTAATTCCGCAAGGTTTGCGGCCGCATTGTTCAACGATCAGGAATATGTAGCGAAATATGTCGATACGGATGAGCTGATGTGGGAGTTTTATTGGGTTGCCAGCGATTTGCAGAATATGGAGACGGAGATTTCGCTCTACGACTTGTTCACAAAGGACGAGCTGTTCGATTTGTGGCAGTGTTTCAATATGCAGTTCTATTATGGCAATGCCAATTCGTTGCCGAGCGGCGGCAAGGTGATGAACAGTTACAAACCTTTGCTGCGCGACATAATCGGGCGTGCCGATTCCGCCATCGCCAATCCGGAAATGGCAGCAACTTTACGGTTTGCCCATGACAGCAATATCGTGCCGCTGACGGCTCTGATGCGCATCAACGATTGCGCGGTGGCCATTGACGAGCCCGACTCGCTTTACCGTTATTGGACGGATTTCAAGGTATCGCCTATGTGCGCAAATCTCCAGATTGTGTTTTTCAACAAGAAAGGCGGTACGTCCGACGATGTGTTGGTGAAATTCATCCTTAACGAGCACGAGGCGAAAATACCGGTAGAGACTGATAATTATCCTTACTACCGTTGGCCGGACGTTAAGGCGTATTACGAAAAGATACTTGAGGAATGATTTGGAAACTACCTGATTGTAGGTATCTGCGCATGTGAAATTACATTTTTGTAGGTATTGATGAGTGTCGTTTATTCCGCGAAATTTGCGGTAGGTTAATAACAAATAAACAACACTGGTATGAAAACAATCGGTATATTCTATGGCTCGTCGAGCGGAGTCACTGAAAGTGTGGCGGAACGTATCGCCGCAAAACTTGGAGTGGAGGCTGCGGATGTGCATGATGTTGCTTCCGCTTCGGTTGAAGAAGTCGCTAAATATGATGTCTTGTTGCTTGGCAGTTCTACGTGGGGTGCCGGCGATTTGCAGGATGATTGGTATGGGTTTCTTGACAATTTGAAAACCGCGGACTTGTCGGGAAAATTAGTGGCGTTGTTCGGATGCGGCGACTCTTCTTCGTTCAGCGACACTTTCTGCGACGCAATCGGTGCGATACACGCCGGCCTTGCTTCGACCGGATGTAAATTCATCGGTGCGGTGGATGCGGGGGACTATAGTTATGACGACTCTACTTCGGTTGTCGACGGCAAATTCGTTGGGCTTGCTCTCGATGAAGTAAATGAGGACTATAAGACCGACGGACGTATCGAGGCTTGGGTAGAGCAGTTGAAAACCGAGGGGCTGGAATAAAAGTCGATATGATGGATATTTCTGGCAATTTGCTTCCGGGCGAAATGAAAGTGTTCCTCAATTATATCTATGAATATAAGAAAGGGGTGCGCAATATGGTGCTGTGTACGCTCAACAAAGACTACGAAGATATGGCGCTTGACCGGTTGCGGAGTCAGAATATCTGTTTCATGAGGCAGGCCGCTGGAGAGCGCACTGTAAATATTTATTTCGGAAAGCCTGAATGCATAGAGGCGATACGTATGCTTGTCGTGCGTCCGCTGAGCCAGTTGTCGCCTGAGGAGGATTTCATACTTGGCGCGATGCTCGGCTACGATATTTGTTTGCAGTGCGAGCGGTTTTGTGTCCGTAAGCGGCGTACCACGCAACTGCAATGACCGGAAAGGTTTCAATAACAAAAATGGCCGCACCTGTAACAGTGCAGCCATTTTTGTTATCTGTGTTCTGTATTAGTGGCAGCAGCCGTCGCCGCATCCGCAGTGGTCATGACCGTGGTCGTGCCCGCATCCTCCGCAGTCGCCGCAACTGCCTCCGCACGACGGATGCAGTTCCGCTTCCGTGGCATCGCGCACCAACAGTATTTCGCCTTTGTAGTGTACGGTCTTCCCCGCGAGCGGATGGTTGAAGTCAATCTTGACTTTCAATGGCGTGACTGAAAGCACGAGGCCTGATACCGGATATCCTTCTGCCGTCATCATTGTTATTGCCGCCCCTTCATATACGTGCTTGCTGTCGAATTTGCCGTCTTCATCGTTGAACAATTCTTTGTCCAAGTCCATTACGTGCTCTTCCCTCCGCGGTCCGAAAGCGTCTTCCGGGGCGAGGGTAATGTCGAAAGTGTCGCCTGCGCTTTTGCCTTCTATTGCATCGCAGAATGCCGGGATTACAGAGTCGTCCACTCCGAATATGATGCGGTCGGGGCGTTCTTTTGTGAATCCTACCATTTTGCTTTCGTTTTCACCGTCTACTTCGAATAAGTCATATGCAAGTTCAACATACTTGCCGGGTTTTACAAATTCCATATATAAACTCTTTAAATTTAATCTTTTATGCTATCTGTCTTTGGAAAATCTTCGTAAAGGTATGAAAAATTAAATTCACTGCGGTAAAAATAGTGGATTTATATTTCAGATTAACAATATTTGCAGTATCTTTGCAGCCGAAACTTGATACCCGGGTGGCGAAATTGGTAGACGCGCTAGTTTCAGGTTCTAGTGGTGTAACAACCTTGTCGGTTCGAGTCCGATCTCGGGTACTGGATATGCCGGTGATGTATCGCCGGCTTTTTTATGTCCTTTCTTGAAGTTAATATGTGTTATATTGGTTTTTGTGTTGTTAAATATTGCTAATAAATAAAATTCAAGAACTGACTGTAATGTAAGAAGTTGCGAAATCGGGCATAAGTTGCTATATTTGCAACGGAATGGAAAATGGAGGGGGCGGAAGTTCTCTCCATTGTTTTATTAATTGGCTTTTTAATGATAGACAAAGATTTACTTATAGCGACTATAAACAGCGGGCTGGAAGGCACGGATATGTTTCTTGTCGATGCCACGGTGGGCAGCGACAACCGGATTGTCGTGGAGATAGACAGCGATTCGTCCGTCGATATTGACAGCTGCGCGGCATTGAGCCGCAAGGTCGAAGAGGTGTTCGACCGTGACGTGGAAGACTATGAGCTTGAAATCGGTTCTGCCGGACTGACTTCTCCGTTGCGAGTCCCGCGCCAATATTTGAAGAATATAGGCAATCAGGTCGAGGTGCTTACCCGCGACGGCCGTAAGCTCAAAGGAAATCTTGAAAGCGCCGATGAAGGCGGGTTTACCATAACGGTGCAAAAGAAGGTCAAGCCGGAAGGCGCGAAGCGTCCGGTAATGGTCGATGAGCCTTTGACATTCGGATATGATGAAATAAAATATACAAAATACTTAATAGAGTTTTAGACAAGACTATGGCAAAGAAAGAGGAATCCATAAGCATGGTTGACAGCTTCGCAGAATTCAAGGAGCTGAAGAACATCGACAAGACAACTATGATTAGCGTGCTTGAGGAATCGTTCCGCAATGTGCTGGCGAAAATGTTCGGTTCCGACGAGAATTTCGTCGTCATAATGAATCCGGACAAAGGTGACTGTGAGATATACCAGAACCTTGAGGTGGTTGCCGACGGTGCTGTGGAGAATCCGAGCATGCAGATCGGGCTTACCGACGCGCGCGCTATAGACGCGGAATGCGAGATTGGCGAGGAGGTGACAAAAGAAATCCGTTTCGAGAAATTCGGCCGCCGCGCTATTCTTACTTTGCGCCAGACGCTTGCTTCCAAAATCCTTGATTTGCAGAAAGACGCTGTCTACAACAAGTTCAAGGCGATGGAAGGCGAGCTTGTGATGGGCGAAGTCTACCAAATATGGAAGCGTGAGGTGCTGGTACTCGACGAGGACCATAATGAGCTTATCTTGCCCAAAGAGGAGCAGATACCTTCCGACCGTTACCGCAAGGGCGAGACTGTCCGCGCTGTGATAAAAGAAGTGCAGAACACCAACAACAATCCTAAAGTCATAATTTCGAGGACAAGTCCCGACTTCTTGCGCCGTCTGTTCGAACTTGAAGTGCCGGAAATCAACGACGGACTGATTATTTTGAAGTCCATCGCCCGTATTCCCGGGGAGAGGGCTAAGGTTGCCGTAGAGTCGTACGACGACCGTATCGACCCGGTAGGGGCATGCGTGGGAGTGAAAGGCTCGCGTATACATGGCATCGTGCGCGAGTTGCGCAACGAGAATATCGACGTGATTAATTACACGTCGAATCCTGAACTTTACATACGGCGTGCGCTGAGTCCGGCGAAAATATCCTCTGTGCGTATCAATGAGGAAGAAAAATATGCAGAGGTCATGCTGCGTCCGGAAGAAGTGTCGCTTGCAATCGGTAAGGGCGGCTTGAACATAAAACTTGCCACTATGCTTACTGGCTATCAGATTGATGTCTACCGCTTTACTGACGACAGCGATGATATCTACCTTGATGAATTCAGCGATGAAATCGACCAATGGGTAATCGACGCGTTGAAAGGCATAGGCTGCACGACGGCCAAGTCGGTGCTCAATATGCCGCGCGAGCAGATTATCGACAAGGCCGACCTTGAGGAAAGCACAGTCGACCACGTGCTGGAAGTGCTTAAGGCCGAGTTCGAGGATTGACAGCCGTGTCTGGACAGATGCCCGGGTATTTGATCTTTTATTTTTAGAAAACCGCTAACAAATTATATGGCAATAAAGATAAGTAAAGTAGCAAGAGACTTGAATGTCGGAGTTCCTACATTGGTGGAATTCCTCAAGAAAAACAACCAGAGTGTTGACGAGAGCAATCTCCTCAACGCGCGAATCACCGACGAACAGTATGATATGCTTGTCAAGGAATTCAAGACCGATAAGGATTTGAAATCCAAGTCAGAGCAATATATATCGTCACGCCATAAGGAAAAAGAAAAGGCAAAACCGGTGCAGCAGCATGTGCCAGAGGAGATAAAGACTGTGGTAGAGCAGATATCGAAGCCTAAAGTTGTCGGGAAAATAGATCTCGACAATATCGGCAAGCCGGTGGCTTCCCAGCCGCAGCCCGAGGTGAAGCCGGTAGCGGAACAGAAGCCGGTTCCTGCTCAAGCCAAGCCGGAGGACAAGCCTGAGAAACAGCAGGATAAACCTGCCGACAAAGGGCCTAAGACAAATGCCGACGGCACGGAGATAATCACCGTGGTGCAACAGATAGCGGCTCCTAAGATTGTCGGTAAAATCAATCTTGACGAACTTAACCAGCAGACCCGTCCCAAAAAGAAGACAAAGGACGAGAAGCGCAAGGAGCGTCTCCAGAAAGAGCGCGGTGGCAATGCTCCAGCGGCTTCCGAGAATGGCGAGCAGAAGAAAAAGCGTAAGCGCATAGGAAAAGAAAAAGTCGATATTGAAAACTCCGGACAGAATCTGCATGGCAAGCCTGACGACAATCAGAAACGCGGCGGGAAGAACAAAGACCGGCAGAAACCGAAACGCCATATAAAGCCGGAAGTTAGCGAGGAAGACGTACAGAAGCAGGTGAAGGAGACTCTTGCACGCCTTACCAACAAGCCGCAGAAAAAGAGCGTGAAATGGCGCAAAGAGAAGCGCGAGGCATTCGAAGAACGCGAACGTGAGGAGGCTGAAATAGAAAAGGCTGAAAGCAAGGTGTTGAGGCTTACCGAATTCGTTACGGCCAACGACCTTGCCTTGATGATGGATGTGCCGGTCAACAAGGTGATAGCTACATGTATGAATCTTGGTGTCATGGTTTCCATCAACCAGCGTCTTGACGCGGAAACTATCAATATAGTGGCCGAGGAATTCGGTTTCAAGACGGAATATGTGAGCGCGGAGGTTTCCGAGGCTATTGCCGAGGAAGAGGATAATGAGGAGGATTTGAAGCAGCGTCCGCCTATTGTGACGGTCATGGGACATGTCGACCATGGTAAGACATCGTTGCTCGATTATATACGCAATTCCAATGTGATTGCAGGTGAGGCCGGAGGCATCACGCAGCATATCGGGGCATATAATGTGAAATTGGAGGACGGCCGCCGCATAACGTTCCTCGACACTCCGGGCCACGAGGCCTTTACGGCAATGCGTGCCCGCGGCGCGAAAGTGACTGACATAGCCATAATCATCGTCGCTGCCGATGACAACGTGATGCCGCAGACGGTCGAGGCCATCAACCACGCTTCGGCGGCCGGTGTGCCTATCGTTTTTGCAATCAATAAAATTGATAAGCCGAATGCTAATCCCGACAAAATCAAGGAAGAGCTGGCGAATATGAACTACCTCGTGGAGGACTGGGGCGGAAAATATCAGTCGCAGGAAATTTCGGCCAAGAAAGGCACGGGAGTGGCAGAATTGCTGGAGAAAGTGCTGCTTGAGGCCGAGATGCTCGATTTGAAGGCTAATCCTGACCGCAAGGCCACGGGCTCGGTAATAGAGTCGTCGCTCGATAAGGGACGCGGATACGTGGCAACAGTGCTGGTTAGCAACGGTACGCTCCGCGTGGGCGACATAATGGTTGCCGGCACGAGCTATGGCAAGGTGCGCGCCATGTTCAACGAGAGAAACCAGCGCATCACGGAGGCAGGGCCTTCGGCTCCTGCTCTTGTGCTTGGCCTTAATGGAGCTCCTACGGCAGGTGACACTTTCCATATACTCGACAGCGAGCGTGAGGCACGCGAAATAACCAACCGCCGTGAGCAGTTGCAGCGTGAGCTGAAGGAGCGCACACGCCGTATGCCGGGATTGGACGACATTGCGCGCCGCCGCGCTTTAGGCGAGTTCCACGAATTGAACTTGATAGTGAAAGGCGATGTCGACGGTTCTATCGAGGCGTTGAGCGATTCGTTGATAAAACTTTCAACGCCCGAAGTCCAAGTCAATGTCATACATAAGGCTGTGGGTGCTATCTCTGAATCCGATGTCACGCTTGCGGCGGCTTCCGACGCGGTGATAATCGGGTTCCAAGTGCGTCCGTCGCTGGCAGCCAAACGTCTTGCCGAGAACGACGGAGTGGACATACGGCTCTATTCGATAATCTACGACGCGATAGAGGAAATCAAGGATGCTATGGAGGGCATGCTTTCTCCGGAAGTCAAGGAGGAGGTTACCGGTACGGCGGAAGTGCTGCAGACCTACAAGATTTCGCGTGTCGGCACGATTGCCGGATGTATGGTGCGCGAGGGCAAGGTCAAACGCACGAGCAAGGTGCGCCTTATACGCGACGGCATTGTCATCTATACCGGCGAGCTGGGTTCGCTGAAGCGCTTCAAGGACGATGTGAAGGAAGTGGCATCAGGCTACGACTGCGGTCTCAACATCAGCAATTACAATGATGTCAAAGAGGGCGATATGATTGAAGCCTTTGAAGAAGTGGAGGTATCGAAAAAATTATAACAGGGATGCTTCATGTCTGTGTAGGCATCGGTTCTAATTTGGGCGACCGTGAGGCGAATTTGCGGTTCGCTGTCGATAAGATACGTGAATCGGAGGGGAAGGTGAGGGTGTCTTCCCTGTTCGAATCTGAAGCATGGGGTTATCATTCCGATAACCCCTTTTATAATATCGTGGCTGAATTTGACACGGATAAAGACGCATACGCTTTGCTGGATTTCCTGCAGACGGTGGAGAAAGAAGCCGGCAGCGGCAGCCATAGGGATAAAGAAGGCGGTTATGTCGACCGTGTGCTTGACATAGATATTATTTTTATCGGCGGCGAGGTGATGGAAAGCGGGCGGCTTATTGTCCCGCACCCTAAGATGGCGGAGCGCGAGTTTGTCCTTGTCCCGCTTGCCGAATTGTCGCCCGGATGGGTGCACCCGCTGTCGGGTCTGACTGTCGTTGAGATGTTGCGTCTGCTTAAATGCCATATCGGACATTAATGCTTCTCAAACAGACAGTATCTGCGGCTTGGTGCGTATCAAAATGTGAGTGTTTATGGTTAACTTTGCATTAATGTTGTGCTGCGGGCGTGATTGAACAAACGCGCGGACAACAGTGTTAATTAGAAGATGAAGATTGGCTCTGTAGATTTGGGCGAACGCCCTGTACTTTTGGCTCCTATGGAGGATGTGACCGATCCTTCGTTCCGGCTTATATGCAAGGAGCAGGGGGCGGATATGGTATATACGGAATTCGTGTCGAGCGACGCGTTGGTACGTAATATCAACAGCACGGTGCGCAAGCTCCATACGTCGGATGCCGAGCGGCCGGTTGCGGTGCAGATTTACGGTAAGGAAGTGGAGCCTATGGTGCGTGCCGCCGAAATAGCGGAGCAGGCTAATCCTGACGTAATCGACATCAATTTCGGCTGTCCGGTCAAGAAAGTGGCGTCGAAGGGTGCCGGAGCCGGGATGTTGCGCGACGTGCCTAAAATGTTGGAAATCACGCGTGCGGTGGTCAATGCCGTCAAGTTGCCTGTCACGGTGAAGACAAGGCTTGGATGGGATTGCGAAAACAAGATAATCACCACGCTTGCCGAGCAGTTGCAGGATTGCGGCATTCAGGCCATTACCATACACGGCCGCACACGCAGCCAGATGTATGCTGGAGAGGCCGACTGGACGTTGATAGGGGAGGTGAAGGCCAACCCTCGCGTCAAGATACCGGTCATAGGCAATGGCGACATAACGTCGCCGGAGAAGCTCGCCGAATATTATGACCGTTATGGCGTAGACGGCATAATGGTGGGGCGCGCCGCAATCGGCGCTCCATGGATTTTCAGGGAGATGAAGTATTATCTCCGTCATGGCTGCAGTATTCCGGAAATTCCGGCGGCCGAGAAAATGGCGTTGCTGCGGAGGCAGATTGCGGAGAGCATCGGGCGTATCGACGAGTATCGCGGAATACTTCACATACGCCGTCATCTTGCGGCTTCGCCGCTGTTTAAAGGCATCCCGGATTTCCGGGCAACGCGCATCGCCATGCTTCAGGCCAAGACTTGCGGCGAACTCGACGGGGTCCTGAAAAAGATAGAGAGAGAATATTTGCATATTTAGAATATAAAAATAAGAAGATATGAGAAATTCAGTGTTGATTTTGGTCGCTTTGCTGGTGGCAAGTGTTTCTGCCAGCGCGGAGCAGTTTAAGATTCCGGTGGGGGAATTCAGCGAGCTGGTGCTTAACGACAAGTTGGATGTGGTGTATTCTACGAATCCTGATTCTGTAGGATTGGTGGCATTCGAGACAAAACCGGCATACGCCTCTTATATCATGACGGAATGCAATAAAGGTAAGCTGAAGATACAGATTTCGCCTGACGCGCAGGAAGTGGAGGATTTGCCCACGGTGTATGTCTATTCCACGTTTTTGTCGAAAGTGGAGAATTGGCGTAACGGGAGCGTGACGGTCAAGGAGATAAAGCCGGCGTCAAAGATAACGCTTTCCACTCAAGGCAATGGCAGGATAACGGCCGCCGGGCTGGACGCTACATCGGTAAGCCTGAAGGTGCAGTCGGGAAAGGGATTTATAAAAGTGTCCGGAAAATGCCGTTCGCTTGAGATTGTGAATGTAGGCACCGGGACGGTCGACGCGTACGATGTGGCGGCGGAAGAAGTGGAATGCCGTCTGACAGGTACCGGCTCGGCTTATTGCAGTCCGTTGTCGAAGTTGAAAATCAGGGGGATAGGCACTGGCAAGGTGTATTACAGGGGTAATCCTGAAAAAATAGAAAAAAGCGGGTTGACTACGGTAAAGGCTGTGAAGGACGAAGGCGACCCGGCGAGTGTTACTGTCGAGGAAAAACCTGCCACGGAGGTTAAACCGGAGCCTTTGACAACGCCTTCTGTTGTGGATGATGTGTTTGAAGGAGGAGAGGACGATGACGCTACGGAAGGGCGTAAGCCTGTCCAGCGTCCGGATGCTCCGGCAATCAACAGTATCTGACCGTTATGGTGGAGGCCGACATAAAATTGCGTACGGCGCGGACTTTGAAATGGAACACCATCGACAAGTTCGCGTCGCAATTGCTTTATGCCGTCACCGGCGTAGTGCTGGCCAATTTGCTCTCGAAAGAGGATTTCGGATTGGTCGGGGCTATGTTGGTGTTCCAGTCGTTTGCCTCTTTGTTTGTCGACAGTGGCTTTTCAAGCGCGTTGATTCAGAAGAAGACCCCTACGGAGACTGATTACTGTACGGTTCTGTGGTTCAATGTGGGGATGAGTGTGGCTATTTATGCCATACTATGGTTTTGTTCTCCTTTAATCGCGTCGCTTTTCGGCGATGACAGGCTTGTATGGCTGTCGCGGGCTATGTTTCTGTCGTTCATAATCAATGCTACGGCAATTGTGCAGACCAACCGTCTGATGAAGCAGATGACCGTCCAGAAAATAGCCATAAGCAATACAGTGGGATTGGTAATTTCGGGAGCGGCGGGGATATGGCTTGCCGTGGCTGGGTATGGGGCATGGGCGATAGTGTGGCAGACTCTAATCTTGTCGTTCACGAAATCGGCGTTCTTATGGGCGACCTCAGGATGGTTGCCGCGCCGGCGGTTCAGTTTCGGCTCGTTGAAGTCTGTTTTTGCCGTGGGGAGCGGGGTTATGGTGAGTTCGTTCCTTAATACAGTCTCGCTCAATATCTATTCGTTCATAATCGGGGCGTATTACAACCTTGCAAAACTGGGCTGCTACACGCAGGCCGACAAGTGGAGCAAGATGGGGATAATGTCGTTCTCGCAGATTCTCACCTCGTCGTTCCTGCCGGTGTTAAGCGGCTTTCAGGACGACAAGGAAAGGCTGCTCGGCGCAATGTCGAAGATGAACAAATTCACGGCATATCTTGCTTTCCCGATAATGCTGCTGCTGATTACAGCTTCTGCCCCTGTTTTCCATATTCTGTTCGGCACGAAATGGGACGAGGCAATAATAATGTTCCAGATACTTTGCGCGCGCGGCATATTTGTCATTCTCACGTCGTTGTACAACAACTATATTCTCGCCATCGGGCGCGCGAAGGCTTTGGTTGAGTACGAGGTGGTTAAAGACGTGCTTATGGTTGCCGCAATATTCGTGACAATCCCGATGGGAGTCACGGCTATGATTTGGGGGCAGCTCGTTGCGTCGGCGTTGTTCTATGTCTATTCTGTGGTTGTCACCGCGCGGCTTACCGGCTACCGTGCTGTCAGGATTGTGGCCGACATAGTGCCGTATGCTGTCCCTTCGGCGGTCGCTGCCGCTGCCGCTTGGTTTGCCGGATACGCTTTTGCTGGTGACTGGTTGAATCTGTCGTGCCAGATGGTTGTGTGTGCGGTTGTCTATTATGCGGCAAACCGTCTGCGCCGCCAGTCCGTACAGCAGGAGGTTTTAGCCTATGCGTTCGGACGTTTCCGTCGGAAGAAAGATTGTTAGCGGCTTTTGCGGAACAGCTTTTTCAGAAGCCGGTGCCGGGCTTTGACTGCGTGGTAACGGCGCAACAGGCTGATTGCAAGATTTCCCATACGGTCGGCGTCGAGTCCCGCGAACGAGGCATATTCGCGCGCCACACGAGCGGTTTCTTCTTCGCTGTCGATGTTGAGGCAGCGGAAATTGCGGTAGAGCTTGCGTTTGTCTTTCACTCCGAATTCCATACGGTTGATGTCCACCATGTAGAAATGGTATTTTCCTGCGCCGTCACGAGTGAACAGGATGTTGCCGGGGGAGTAGTCCTTATGGTATACGCCTTTGCTGTGCAGTCCGTAGGTGAATGCCGCGAAAGCGCGTATCATTTGTTTGTAGTCGGGTACTTCGGTCTCCCAGTGGCGTATGTTCTGCCCCTCTACCATGCGGCATACGTAATAGCTCCGGCGCAAGAGCGAGTTTTTGTATTCCTCGATGCAGGCGATAGGTTCCGGAGTCCCTATCCCGAGTGATTCGAGTCGGACGGCATTGTCGTAGGAGCGCCGCGCTTTGCTGTGCCTGAAAAAGGTGTATGCTATGCGGTTGAAAAACGCGGGTATGTGGAACGCTTTCACGGTAGAGTCAACGTCTCCTATCGTGATGCGGTAGATAGTGTTACGGTCGTCGTAGATTATTTCGCCGTTTTGCGGTATGGTGTCAGGCAATAGGGCTATCTTGTCCCTAAGATGCTCGAATTTGCTGTTAATCTGTATCTTTAGCCGTCCTTGCATCAGTATCTGTCAAAAACTGTCGAACTGCAACGGAAGCAATGCCTTTATTCCATTGACAATATAGACTTCCTTTTCTCCATAAAGGTAAATTTTTATAGGGCGGCCGCCTAATTTTTCGTATTCAAGTAGTGCCTGACGGCATGCTCCGCACGGGGCTGCCGGGGTGTCGATGAATTTTCCGTTGATGCTGGCAGCTATGGCAAGTTTCTCGAAACACGCTTCCGGATATTTGGAATGCGCGTAGAAAATCGTGGTGCGTTCGGCGCAGGTGCCGGAAGGGAAAGCCACATTCTCCTGATTGGAGCCGCATACAATCTTGCCGTTCGATAGCAGTAAGGCCGCTCCGACATGGAATTTGCTGTAAGGCGCGTACGATTTTTCTGTCATCGCTTTTGCCTTGTCCACTAAAATTTTGTCGTCCTCTACAAGTTCCGAATAATCGCAAACTTGTATATTTGTAGTAATTTTCAGTTCTTTCATAAAATGAGGTGATAAATGAAAACTAACTGCTGCAAATATAGTGAAAGTCGAGAGCAGAGACAAACGAAAACGGAAGTTTTCAAGTTTGGCTATGCCGAGACGCATCCTATATTATCTAAATATGGTGATTTCCTAAAAAAAGCATGCCTTTGCTTGCTGATGATTTTGTTTCCGGCAATTCTGCCGGCGCAATCGTTGTCGCCTGATTATCTTGCATATATAGAAATGTATAGGGAAACCGCCGTGCGCCAGCAGCAGGAATATGGCATTCCGGCGAGCATAACCCTCGCGCAGGGGCTGCTTGAGAGCGGTGCCGGACAGTCGCGGCTTGCCACGGAGGGCAACAACCATTTCGGGATTAAATGCCACAATACGTGGAAAGGCGACGGTATATATATGGATGACGATGAAAAAGGCGAATGTTTCCGCAAATATGGGGATGCGGCGGAATCCTTCGAGGACCACGCCCGCTTTCTGAAGCGCAAGCGTTACGAGCCTTTGTTCGACTTGAAAGTGACTGACTATAAAGGATGGGCCAAGGGGCTGAAGGAATGCGGTTATGCCACCGACCCCCGCTATGCCTCAAAGCTGATAAGCATCATAGAGCTTTATTCGCTTGACGAATACGACACAGGACAGCCCAAGATAGCCGACCGCAAGCATCTGGAAGGCGACGAGTCGTTGGAGCATTCCATCGATATGGAAATTATCAACGAATTTAAGCTGACTCATAAGATACGGCGTAAATGGGGACTCTATTATGTCACCGCCTACGATGGCGACACTCCGTCGGACATTGCCGACGAGTTCGGGGTGAAGGAGCGGAAGCTGCGGTCGTATAACGACCTGCCGCGCCGGGGAGACCTGCATTTCAAGGACGGCGATATGGTTTATTTACAGGAAAAGAACGATGAGGTGGCGGAAGGCAGTGCGACTTATACGGTGCGCAAAGGTGACACTTTGTATTCCATAGCCATGCGCTTCGGAGTGAAATTGGAGTCGCTCGCCAATCTGAACGGCATGGAAAAGGATGCGCCCCTTCCCGCCGGCACGACCCTCCGCCTCCGATAGGACGTTGCTGATTGTGGAAATATGTTTTTAACGGAGATTTATCTGATAGATATTGTGTGGTCTTTTTTGAATGGTTCGCCTTTGTCGGTAATACCTTCTATGCGTAGGGTATAGCTGGTATTTGAAATGTCGGAACTGTAAAAAGAGATTTCGGTTTTCCCGTTTTTGTCTACCGTTATAGACGGATTCCAGTACAGTGTAGGACGCATGTCGGTGACTGTTGAGTTGCGTTCCTCTTCTGTTTCGTATTTAGGGGAATAGAATTCGGCTTTTTTCTGGTATCCAAGCGGGACGATAGATACAAAATTCTCATAATCGGTGCCTTTCACTTCTTCTCCACGTTTGGTTGTAATCATTATGGCACCTCCGGATGTTGCCGCAGAACCAAGCATCACAGCTTCCGAAGGGCGGATGAAGTCTACTCGTTTTACAAAATCCATCGGTATGCGCTCCATTTGCTCGACGATGGAAGTACCGCCATCAGGATAATTGAAGGCCGGTGCCGTATGTGCTTTATTTTGTATTTCACGGCTTTTTCTCGCTTGCCTTGCAAAACTCGAACCGGCTTGAGTGTCGCGATAAAAATCTTCATACTCCGAACATCCGCCTGTGCTTCCTGTTTGCTCGAATCCGTCTACATAAAGTGTTGCGGGTTGTCCGCGAAACTCATAGTTCCCCTCAGGAGTTTGTAATAGTCCGGGTATTTTCCTTAATAGTTCTTCGATTGATGTGATGTTTTCGTTTTCAATCTGTTCATAGCCGAATGATCTGAAAGCCGATGCCTCATAAGCATCTTCCGGAGCCTTGATTTTTAGTCCAGTTACTATTATTTCGTCCAAAGTCACCGACATTCCGTTGTATTTGTATCTGATTGCTTCTTGTTCTACGTAGTTTCTCCAGCGGTTTTCAGTTTGCTTATCACTTATGCCGCTTGCTTTATATGTCGTTTTCGGGTATTTGAAATTATCGAATCTGATATTTGGATATATAATTTTACCTGTTTTATCGTGTTCTTGAATCATGATTTTCGTATTTTCCGGAAAGTCGAAGCCGTTACACACAAATTTTCCGTTTTCATCAGCTTTAAAAATATCAGCAAATCCGAATTGGGGGACAAATAAGCTTACCATACCGAACGATTCTGGTTTATCCATCCATTTCGTTTTTATCACGCCGCTGATTTCCTGTCCTATTTCTATTGCGCTTTTTGGGTAATCGATATTTCCTTTTGCTACGGCCGGTATATCATATCTGCGCCATCCTTGTGTCATTAGCAGAGCATCCAATGCCGATTCTGTGTCAGGATTGTCAGGGTTGAAATAATATTCCGCATTTTCAACGCCCCCTTTTATTTCAGAGCTCAGCAATAATGATGAAACAATCGAACAGGCAGAATCGACTGGAATGATGTGATTGTCAGTCACTGCAATCGAAAAATCTGCTTTGCCCGACAAATTGCCGGCGGATACTGTCAGTTTTATTTCTTCACGTTTTCCATAGATTCGCTTGTCTGATGTAATTCCTATTTCAGGCATGCCATTGCCAACAAAGAATAAGCGTTCGCTCAACGGGTTCCACTGGCTGTCGAAAAGCACGGCGTTTATTATACCTGTGGGTAGTTTCGTTTTCTTTATTCCGGATGTGCAGCCTGTGGATATTTCGGACGAATAAAGCAAATTTCCCTTTTCATGTACTATCAAATAACCTTTCAGGCTCTTTCCGTATGAGGAAATATGCACGGAATCGTTATCCTGTATTACATTGAGCACAGTAGCTTCTGTTTCCGGTTTCGGTAGGATAAATATTTTTTCAGTGCCATCCTCATTCTGACAGACAGCTTTGTAGAGCCTTCCTGCCGATGGAGTAAAAGAAAAATGAGCCATGCCTGAATGTTTTGTTTCAAATACAACAACTTCGTTTCCTGTGTCATCAATTATTTTTCCTGTGACAAATTCTCCGGTTCCTGAACTGTTGATGGCTTTTAATGCCACTTTGTTACTGTGATTGGCAATTAGCCATCCGCCTTCGGGATGAAAAGTAACGTCATAATCATTGACGATTTCCGGAATACGCAAAAATTTACGGTAATTGTCAAACGCCACATATATGTGTTTTCCTGTTTTTTCCTTCGCATGGTTTATCGACACGGAAACGTTGCCGGTGCTGCGATATGCTGTCTTTTCCCCGTCGGGGGTTATGCAAATTATATTTTTAACTGTAGCCGGTTTTTTTGTCAGTTTGTCTGTATAGTTGATTTTTACGGTCAGTTTGTCATTTTCGCTGTCGTAAGTATAGGCTGTGGATATTTCATGTTTTGTGGAAATAGGATTTCCTATCCGCAATGTTTTCTTGAAAAAGTAGTCTTCACCAAGTCCATCCATAAACGCAGTGTATGCAATTAATGTATAATCGGCTTCAATCGGCGACATAGGCAGAGCCACATATCCGGCATAAATACCGTTGCTCTCTTTGATTTTTACTCTTGTAAGCACAGAGTCCGACGGTGCTTTTAGCTCAACATAAAGATATTTGCTGGCATTGACCGGAATATGCGAAGAGGCATCCGTTACATATGCGCGCATCCATATCGTGTCGCGTCCCATATAATTACTACGGTCTGTATGTACATAGACTTTCTCTTGTGGAAACTCATATCTTTGTTTTTCAAACTGTTTGTTCAGTTCTTTTTCCCAATTTATCCCTTGTGCATTAAATGTAAACAAAAAGGATAATAAAAATATAATGTTTTTCATAAAACAGAGTATATTTGATTCGCAAATATAAGAAAAATAACGAAATTTCCAATATAATGACACGAAAATCGGGAAATTAAAACGAATTTAAATGATTTTACAGGGTGCCTTGCTCGATGCGGGTGCAGATGCGTTCGAGCATGGCGTCGTTTTCATCGGTGTCGGGTTTCCAGTCGGCTTTCAGGTTGACGCTGAATATCCGTCCGAATGCTTGCCAGAACGTGGCGCGGAATCCGCCGAGAAAAGCCTTGATTATGCCGTAGGAGGATTGGTTGGTCTCGCGGTAAATCAGTTTCACGAGCACCCGGGCCTGACGGCGCGAGAACCGCTTCAGTTCGGGCTTGTATTGGTTGAACACTTCCTTTTCCATCCGTTTCAGATGGTCTTCGCGCTCTTTCTTGGTAGGGAGCGTCTCTATATACTCGTAGGTCTCGATGAGCGTGGCGGCTATGAGTTTGGCGTAGGGCAGGGCTTTTTTCACGTCGCGGACGGTGCGCCAGTAGAATTGTTCCTGCTTTTTGTTTTTGAACACTTCCGGCGGAAAGCAGGTTATCGGGTTGAATACGAGCATCAGCGTGCTGTCGCTCTCCTCCGTCCGGAAATAGTAGTAGCCTTTATACACTTTCTGGCGCACGGACGGCAATTCGGTGCCGGATTCCTGTCCGTAGACTGCCGCCGCACAGATAAGCGTCAATATGGATAAAAGCCACTTCATACCGATAAAAATAGAATGCAAATATATACGCAAAAGTATTTATTCTTTTCTCTTTGCGTGATAATTAACAAAAAATAAATGCTTGCGGTTCATTCGTGCGCCGCCGCGCTTAGCAGCTTGTGACCTGCACGGCAGTAGAGGCATTTGCGCGGATTGCAGTATTCGTTGCGCACCTGTATCACGGCTTGCGAGGCGAGCGCGTTGTCGATTTTCATACCGGCGTTGAGGAATAATGCCGTGATGCGGTTGTTTTCCGGTTTCAACTGCTCGAGGATGGCAATGGCGCTTTCCACACGGCTGTAGTCGTCGGTGGCAGTGCCGTAGGCATAGTAGAGCGGGACTACGGTGTTGATGAGAATCACGTCGATGGAGCTGCGGCTGATGGCTTGCGACGCATCGGGGGCTACGGTTTCTCCGGCAAAGGAGTAATGGTTTGCCCAGTAGCCTGTCAGCGATACGGCAAACAGGCTGCGCAGCTTCTCGATGTCGCCATTGGCATCGAGAAGGTCTGCCATCAGGCGGAAGCCTCCTTCCACGTAGCGGGCGAGCATGGCAATCCTGCGGCTCGGGAAATTTTGCGGGCGCATGCGGAACGATTTCCATACCAATCCTTCGGGCTGTCGCAGAGAGAATTTGTTTTTCAGGAACGAATATTCGCGGCAAAGTTGTTGGTAATAGCGGTTGTCGGTATATTTTTGCGGATTGTCGAGCATTCCGGCCTGTCCGAAAAACAGTGCTTCGATTTGCGTAAGCGAGTCGGAATGCTTATGCAGCAACTGCAACGGCAGGCTTTTCGCGAGCCGCTCGAAAGCGTCGTTGTTGGTGCCGAAACCTATGGTGCGTGCGAAAGTGACGTAGCATGCCGCTTCCCAATTGCCGTTGTAGAGCTTGAGCAGTTGGCTGATGCGTTCCGATTTCGCTTGAAGTCTCTCGAAAGCCATTGCCTCTATCCATTCAGCCGATTCTAATGGCGATAATTCGGCAATCACTTTCTTGCACGGCAGTTCCGTCTTTCCGTCGACCAATGCGGCATAACGCTCCGTAAAATGCGGTGAGCATTGCATCACCATCTGCGGTATGCGCTCGCCATTGGAGCGGAAAACAGGAGCGTCGTCCTTATCGACCACGTGCAGGATTACCGAGTCGTAGGCCGTGTCCTTGTCGTGCCCGTGCCGTTTCCAGTCGGAGGCGCGGTAGTGTATCTCCACGTTGCCCGCCCATAAGTATCCGTCGATTTCTATCTTGGCGTTGAAGAAATCAGGTCCGGCATCGTCGTTGCGCAATCCGGGGTCGATTACACGGATTTTCTTTCCGTCGTTGGTTGCCATCCCGGTCGGATTCCATAGGCGGTGCTCCCACACATACTGCATCAGCTTTTCCATAAGAACCGGAATTATTCGATTATGATGCCGTCAGTTGGCGGCAAGCTCCCCGGTATGCTGTGCTTCATATTGAAGCGTACAGGCAATATGTACCATACATTGACCGGAACACCGTTCATACGTCCGGGTATGAATTTCGGAAGCGATTTCACTACGCGCACCGCCTCTTCGTCGAACATCGGATGCAAGTGTCTGACTACTTTTACATCTCCGACTTCTCCGGTTTTAGTCACTACAAATTGCACGATTACTTGCCCGTCAACGCATTCGTCCGTTTCAGGGTATTTGATGTTCTCGGATATGTATTTCATCAGCTTTGAATCTCCGCCGGGAAACTGCGGCATTTGCTCGACAGCGGTATATACTTTGTCGCCGCTTGTGCCGAAGTTTTGCGCAAGCGCGCTGCCGGTGCAAAGCGTCAGCGTCAGGAGCAGGAAAATCATTGACCGTTTCATAGTGGTAATTTTTAAGTACCTGTCACAAAGATAGTATATTTTGATATGATACGCTGCATCTCGGCATAACAATTTCAAGCAAGCTTGATTGTTCTGCTCTCGATTTGCTGTATCTTTGCCACGTCATTAAATAGTTACGCGATATGAAGAGTAAAAATACCGTTCTTGTCGAGGCTGACGAGGAGGCGCAGCAGCGTGCCGCCCGTGCCAAGAAGGTGACGTGGGTGGGATTTGTTGTCAATGCAGTATTGTCGTTGGCAAAGGTGATAGCCGGGATTGTCGGACATTCCGGCGCAATGATAGCTGATGGAGTGCACTCCATTTCCGATTTCATAACCGACATAATCGTACTCGTTTTTATCGGGGTGTCCTCACGTGGGGAGAACGAAAGTTTTCGCTACGGGCATGGCAAGTTCGAGACTTTTGCCACGATGCTTATCAGCTTTGCGCTGATGGTGGTTGCGGCAGGACTGTTCGTGTCGAGCGCTTCGTCGATATGGGATGCGGTCAACGGTAAGGTGCTTCCCGAACCGGGAATGATAGCTTTTGTGATGGCAATTGTGTCCATTGCCACTAAAGAATGGCTCTTTCAATATACACGCATAGCCGGTGAGCAAATCAACAGTACGGCACTGGTGGCCAACGCGTGGCATCATCGCAGCGACGCTTTTTCGAGTATAGCCGTGCTGATAGGTATAGGCTGCGCAATGTTTTTAGGCGAGGGATGGCGCATCCTCGATCCTGTGGCGGCGTTGATAGTAAGTGTGTTTATCTTTATGGTAGGGTGGCGTCTTGCCGCGCCGTCTGTGAAGGAACTGCTTGAAGTGTCGTTGCCTGATGCTGTCAATGCTGAAATAGGCGAGGTTATCCACGGTGTTGATGGCGTGCGTGCTTTCCACCATCTGCGCACGCGCAAGAACGGCAATATCTATATAATGGATTTTCACATCAAGGTTGACCCTTCGCTCACTATCGTCGAAGCCCACGACATCGCTAACAACGTGGAGCTTGCCCTGAAGGAAAAATACGGGCGGTCGGCTATCGTCAACATCCACATCGAGCCCTACAAAGGCTGATAAATGCGATATTAAGAACTTTCAATTAGCAGGCTTTTCATTAGTGGACATTAATGATAACCTATTATTATGCTGTACGGACATAATGTTTTTGCAGCATAATACAAAATTTTGAACAATATTTTTATTCTTATCCTGCTCGTTTAAGAATACTATAATACTGACTGGGGAAAAGAACAGACCACGCAGCCATTGCTGGCATATATGTCCGTTGTGTTGCTTATGGGTGTTGGCGAGCTTGCCTATGTCGTCGTGGATGAAGTCCGTCTGTTGAATGATATGGAGAAACTTTGATTGTTTTTCAGGTTTTCTTCAGAATCAGTTGCTATCTTTGCCCCAGATAAGCTGTATCGCGGCATAGCGCATAAGCGTGTTTGGCGGTTCTGTCCGCGGTTTGCAGCATATTTACTTAAATTGCGGATTGTATGAAGATACTTGTTGTGGAGGACGAGAGGCAGTTGAGGGAAGTGGTCAGGGAATCGCTGCAGAAGGATCGTTTCGTGGTGGAGACGGCAGCCGACGTTTCATCGGCTATCGGGAAGCTGGAGGCGTATTCCTACGACTGCGTGCTGCTCGACATTATGCTGCCTGACGGCAACGGATTGGACATCCTCAGAAAAATCAAGGATGAAGGACGCGGTGAAAGCGTGATAATCATTTCTGCGAAGGACGCCATCGACGACAAGATAAGCGGTCTCGACCTCGGAGCCGACGATTATCTTGCCAAGCCTTTCCATCTCGCCGAGCTGTCGGCTCGTATCCGCAGCGTGGCGCGGCGGCGCAATCACGGCGGTGACACAACAGTCAGGATAGGCAATCTTGAAATCCGTCCCGACACGCGCGAGGTGTCGGCTGCCGGGCGGTTGCTCGATTTGAGCCGTAAGGAATACGACATACTGGAATATTTCGTGAACCGCCGCGGGAGGCTTATCAATAAATTGACGCTTGCCGAATCGGTCTGGGGCGACCATATAGATATGGCCGACAATTTCGACTTCATATATGCGCATATCAAGAATCTACGAAAGAAGTTGAACGATGCGGGCGCGGGAGTAGAAATAAAGTCGGTTTACGGTTTGGGATATAAAATGGAAGAACAGGCAGAGGAATGAAGCTGATTTACAAGGTCATATTGCGCGCTTCGGTGGGAATGGCAGTCATAATGGTTTGCTGGGCTGTACTTTTCTATTTCGGAATGACGAAGGTCATCAATGATGAAATCGACGATATGCTTTCCGAGTTCTCGGAACAGCTAATCGTGCGCTTTCTTAGCGGAGAGCCTATTCCCTTGTCGGCCGATGATGTGACCGGGCAGTATGAACTGTTGAAAATATCGGAGGAAGTCGCTGACGAATTGCCGCAAGTCCGCTTCGAGGACAAAGTGATGTACATTTACCGTATCGACGACCATGTGGCTTCGCGTGTGATGAAAACCATATTCTACGACCGTAACGGTCAATATTACCAGCTCACTGCCGCCACACCTTCTTTCGAGAAAGAAAATGTCGGCGAATCGCTTGTGTGGTGGACGATTTCCCTGTATGCATTGATGATGGTCGTTTCGATAGTGATTTATGTGACGGTGTTCTACCGTTGCATGAGGCCTTTCTATGTGCTTATCGGATGGCTTGACACCTACAAGATAGGGCAGGCAAACAAGCCGCTTGACAACCCTACCGACATAACGGAATTCGCAAGGCTGAATGATGTGGCGGTGCGTACGATGCGCCGCAACGAGCAGATTTACGAGCAGCAGAGGCAGTTCACAGGCAATGCCTCGCACGAATTACAAACACCGATTGCCATCTGCATCAACCGGATGGAGATGCTTATGGAAGACGAGACGCTCAGCCCGCAGCAGATGGAGGCGGCGGCGAAGGTGCTTGATTCGCTCGGTAATCTGCAGAAGCTCAACAAGTCGATGCTGCTGCTCTCGCGGATTGACAGCGGACAATTTCCGGAGACGGAGAAGAATTTGTCGTTCCGCAGCATAATCGACGGGATGATAGACGATTACCGGTCTATTTATTCTTATAAGGAAATTACGTTGGAATATTCGCCTGAAGGAGATTTCCATTGCGACATCAACAGCCAGCTTGCCGCCACGCTTGTGGCTAATCTGTTGAAAAACGCGTTTGTGCACAGCGACGGCGGAAAAATCATCATATCGTTGAGTGAAGATTGTTTCAGCATATCCAACGGACCGGCAGACGAGCCGTTGGATGCCGAGACAGTATTCCAGCGCTTTGCGCAGGGCAAGCACCGCCGTAACGAGTCGAGCGGCCTGGGGCTTGCTATCGTTAAGTCGATTTGCGGCCAGTTCGGGCTGTCTGTAAGGTACGGTTTCTCTGGTGGTTTCCACACGTTCTCGGTAGGGAAAAACTAAGTGAATCATAGATGTGGCGGTGTTCGATGCTTTATCCGCTAAGAAAATGCGTTAAATTAACGGCTTTTAAGTGACGGTTTTGCTTGCAAACAGAGGCAAGTGACTATCTTTGCAGGTTGTTAAGCAAGATAAACATATATCTGACGGATGAAAAAATACAATCTTTTAAACAACTCGATAGGCTGGCTGATGTTCGCCGTGGCGGCATTCACCTATCTGATGACTATCGAGCCGACCGCAAGTTTCTGGGATTGCGGCGAGTTTATTTCACAAGGATACAAACTGGAAGTGGGGCATCCGCCCGGCAACCCTATATTTATGCTTGCCGCCCGGTTCTTCATCAACTTCTCTTCCGACCCGTCGACCGTGGCAGTTTGTGTCAATGTGATGTCGGCATTGCTTAGCGCGGCCACTATCCTGTTGCTGTTCTGGACCATAACACATCTTGTCCGCCGGTTGTTGGTGAAGGACGATGCCGATGAGTTCTCGTGGCAGCAGCTCGCCATAATCTTCGGAAGCGGCGTGGCAGGGGCGCTTGCCTACACATGGAGCGACACTTTCTGGTTCTCGGCTGTCGAGGGCGAGGTATATGCGTTCTCGTCGTTCTGTACGGCTTTGATTTTCTGGCTTATCCTGAAATGGGAGAACCGCTGCGACAACCCGCACTCCGACCGCTATCTGATAGCCATAGCCTACACTATCGGCGTTTCGATAGCCGTCCATTTGCTCAACTTGTTGTGCATTCCGGCGATTGTGCTTGTGATATATTACCGTAAATTCAAGAATATCAACGTGAAAGGCTCGCTCTTGGCATTGTGCGTCTCGTTTGCCATAATCGTGTTGATTCTTTATGGGTTGGTTCCGGGATTCGTCGAGATTGCCCAGTATTTCGAGCTGATGTTTGTCAACGGTATGGGATTCAGTTTCAATTCCGGAGTGCTTGCATACGCTGTCATTCTGTCGTTGATTTTCATTTGGGCCATTTATGAGTTCAACCGCCAGAAGAGTGTTGCCGGTATGAAGCTGTCGTTTTTCCTCAGCATCGTGGCTTCGGGCATGTTCTTTATCGGCGACGGCGTGTGGATTGCGGTCATTCTTACCATTGCCTTGGCTGTTTATCTGTTCCGTTTCTGCAAGGAGCTGCCGGTGCGCATATTATACAATACTGTACTGAGTGTTGCTGTTATATTTGTGGGGTATTCGTCGTATGCGCTGATTCTTATCCGTTCCAACGCACAGACTCCGATGGACCAGAACTCGCCCGACAATGTGTTTGCCCTTGCCGACTACCTCGGCCGTGAGCAATATGGAAAGACTCCTTTGCTCTACGGTCCTGTATATAGCGCTCCTATTCTCTATGAGATGAAGGGTGATTCGCAGTTGCCTGTCAAGAAATTCGGCAAACCCATCTACAGGAAGGAGGTGAAGCAGAATCCTGACGACCCCGACAGGTATAAGATGATTGGCAGAAACTACGATTACGAATATTCACCGGAGATGAATATGCTGTTCCCTCGTCTTTATTCTTCAATGTCGGCCAACGATTACAGCGACTGGCTTGGAGGAATAAAGGGCAATCAGGTTGACGCCACCGTGCTTGTCGACGAGAACGGCAACAAGATATATAGCGAAATGAAGACTAAGCCGACTTTCGGCGAGAATCTGCGCTATTTCTTCAGCTACCAGCTGAACTTTATGTACTGGCGTTATTTCTTGTGGAACTTTGCCGGACGGCAGAACGACATACAGGGGCAGGGCGAAATCACCCACGGCAACTGGATAAGCGGCATTCCGTTCATCGACAATCCGCGTCTTGGCGACCAGTCGCTTTTGCCTGACGATTACGGTAAAGGCAATGCAGGGCATAATGTGTACTATATGCTTCCTCTGCTGCTTGGCGTTATCGGCCTGCTGTGGCAAGCATATAAGGGAAAGCGGGGCATAGAGCAGTTCTGGGTGGTGTTCTTCCTGTTCTTTATGACAGGCATTGCCATAGTGCTTTACCTGAACCAGACGCCGGGACAGCCTCGTGAGCGCGATTATGCGTATGCAGGCTCTTTCTATGCGTTTGCCATCTGGATTGGCATGGGTGTTGCCGGATTGTGGAGGTTGCTGTGCGCGGCTCATAAGAAGATGAGCGAGAACAAGAAGCCGGAAGAGAAGAAAGATTTGAACAACGTGTTCATCGCCATCTCCGTGCTTGTGGGGCTTGCCGTTCCTTTGCAGATGGTCAGCCAGACGTGGGACGACCACGACCGCTCCGGACGCTATGCGGCGCGCGACTTCGGTATGAACTACCTGTCGAGCGTAGGTGAGAACGGCATAATATTCACTAACGGCGACAACGACACATTCCCGCTGTGGTATGCGCAGGAAGTGGAAGGTTGGCGTACGGACGTGCGTGTTGTCAATCTTTCGTATCTTTCGACCGACTGGTACATCAACCAGATGCGCCGTCCGTACTACGAGTCGGAGGCTTTGCCCATGGTTGCGCCCAAGGATGCTTTTGCCTACGACCAGCGGCAATTCAACTATTTCATAAATCCCGATACGACGATGATGGTTCCGGTAGAGAAGGCTCTTGCGGAGTTCTATTCCGGTAATTGCACCAATAATGCTTGGGGGCTTCCTGAATTCAAATATCCGATGATGTATGAAAAAGTCGATAAGGCTGCGGTGGTGAAGAACGGAATAGTCCCGGCAGACAAGGCGTCGCAAATAGAGGATTATATCGATTTCAATATGCTCCATGATAAATATACATTGGGCGATGGAGGCATGAGCTCAAGCAAGGTGATGAGCATCGATATTATATCTTCGATAATCCGTCAGGGATGGAATCGTCCGATTTATTTCGCGATGACCGTACCCGACAAGTATTATGACGGACTGATGCCGTATATGGCCTCGACCGGTATGGCATACGAGGTAATGCCGATACGCTATGGCTTCGACGGCTCTAATTTCGCTGTGAATACGGATGTGGCTTATAAGAATATTACGGAGAAGTTCCGTTGGGGAGGATTGGACAAGGCTACGCCCGACGACTATCCGTATCTTGACGAGACTGTCCGCCGTATGGTGACCACCACGCGTACCACGATGGCAGACCTCGCTTTCGAGCTTGTCATAGAGGGAATGCAGGCACAATCGCTTATGACGGACACTATCGGCGGCAAAGTGCTGGCTAAGGGTTCTCCGGAATATGCCGAGGCTGAGCGATATATGAACGACCGTTTTGTAAAGGCCCGTAATATTATTGACCTGATACAGACAAAATTGCCGGATTACGCTTCGCCATACGCATTGCAGATGGGAGAGCGCATAAGCCGCATACTATATACGCTTGGCGAAATTACAGGCAATAAGAACGATACGGCTCGCGCCAATAAGATTGTTGAATCGGAATTGTTGCGGTATGGGCAATATGCAAGATTCTTCCAGACGCTTACGCCGTCGCAGTATAATCTGTTGTCATCGTCCGACATGTATGCGGATGTGTATTACATAATGGAGCTGTTGCAGCTTTATAATATGTACAATCCCGACAATATGGAGGCTATGGTGGCTAAGCTTGAGGCGGAAGGAGTTGACATAAACCGTCTGATTGCGCGCTATCCTAAAGATGACATTCAATAACGTAAGCGGTTATGTTTATCGAACAGCCTCCCTTGCTTTACCGGATGCTTTTTCCGGAAACGGTATGGAGGATACCGATGAAGGAAAAAGCCGTGTTCCTTACGTTTGACGACGGTCCTATTCCGGAGGTCACGCCGTGGGTGCTCGATTTGCTCGACGGCTATGGGATAAAGGCTACATTCTTTCTTGTAGGCGACAATGTGAGGAGGCATCCTGAATTGCTCGACGAAATACAGAGGCGGGGGCATAGTGTGGGAAACCACACTATGCACCATCTTCAGGGCTCGATTGTCCCGCGGAAGCGTTATATCGCCGACATAAAGGAGGCGCACGCGCTTATCGACAGTCCGTTGTTCCGTCCGCCGCACGGCATTATCCGTTGGAAACAGGCGGCGGAGATTAAGGACAATATGCGGATAGTGATGTATGACCTTGTGACGCGCGACTACAGCAAGAAGCGCAATGGTGAGCAGGTGCTGGATAATGTGAAGCGCTATGTGCGCAACGGTTCGATAATCGTGTTCCACGATTCGCTGAAAGCCGAGCGCAATCTGCGTTATGCCTTGCCGCGGGCAATAGACTGGCTGCGTGCCGAGGGCTACCGCTTCCTTCCAATCCCGATGTGATTATGTGCGGGATAAAGGAGGAGATTAGGGAATATGCTTCGGAGTGCGGATTCGATGCTTGCGGATTTGCCGAGGCGCATCCTGCCGATGCAGCCGCTGCCGGTGAATATCGCCGGTGGATAGCAGAGGGCAAGCACTTTTGCATGGATTATCTGGACCGCTATTCCGATGTGCGCGATGACCCTCGTCTGTTGCTCGACGGCGCACGGACGGTTATTTCATTTGCTCTTAATTACTATCCGTCACAGTTCCAGCCGGATGATGCCCCGCAATTTGCTTATTATGCCTATGGGAAGGATTATCACGATGTTGTAAAGGCGAAATTGCGTGATGTCGCCGCATTTATTACTGAGAGATGGGACGCTTCGTGCCGGGTTTGTGTAGATACAGCCCCGGTAAGGGAGCGTTATTGGGCCCAGCAGGCGGGCATCGGGTTTGTCGGGCGCAACAATCAGTTGATATTGCCAGGCAGGGGCTCGTATTTCTTTCTTGGGGAGATTGTCACGGATTTGCAAGTCGAGCCTGACAAGCCGTGCGGGGCATCCTGCGGAGATTGCCGCCTTTGTGTGGACGCTTGTCCGGCAGCAGCCTTGCCCGGAGATTATGGCGCATTGGACGCACGCCGTTGCATTTCGTGCATTACAATCGAATACCGTGGGGATTTTACGTTGGAAAAGGCTGCCGTGTTAGGCAACCGGGTCTATGGATGCGACGAATGCCAGAAAGCGTGTCCGCACAACCGCTTTGCCCGGCCGTCAAAGACAATGGAATTCTTGCCTTCGCCGGAATTCCTTGCAATGTCGTATGATTCTCTTTCCCGGCTCACCGAGGACGGTTTCCGCCGTCTGTTCAAAGGCTCTGCCGTCAAGCGTGCGAAATATTCAGGGCTGATGCGTAATATCATGGCAGTAAGCCATAATCTCGCTAAATGAAAATAATTTTAAAAATAATGCCGTTTTGTTTTTGCGGAAACGAAAAGTGAGTATATTTGTAGAGTAATACTCCAATTATATGATAAAACACATTCCAAGCCAGCGAAAAGAAACGTCTTCACGCCTTAAAGTACCGTGGTGGATGATTTTAACAGTTACGGTTAGTATTCTTCCCGTGCTGATTTGGCCGGTATATATGACTGATTTCGACTTTATGGCGGATGATACCCATGAGAACTATCTGCTTCTTGCGTATTTGTTCCCGATATATATTGTGCTCTGCGGATTTTTAGCATACAAATGCTATCCGGTCAGGAAAGAAATAACGTATATATTGTTAGTGCTTATGTGGCTTTCATACGGAGCGGCGTTCTTATTAAAATAGAGTTTACAAACCATATTATAAACACCATATTAAAATCTTAAACTATGATAATTGGAATTCCAAAAGAAATCAAGAACAATGAGAACCGCGTAGCGATGACTCCTGCCGGTGTTCACGAGTTGGTAAAACACGGACATACCGTGCTTGTGCAGAAGACGGCCGGTGAAGGCAGCGGATTCTCGGACGAAGATTATGTATCTGTAGGAGCGCAGATGATACCTACAATCGAGGAAGTCTATGCGAAGGCGGAGATGATAATCAAGGTGAAAGAGCCTATCGAGCCGGAATACAAACTTGTTCGTAAAGATCAACTGTTGTTCACTTATTTACATTTTGCAAGCAGTGAGCCGTTGACTAAGGCTATGATTGAGAGCGGTGCCGTATGTCTCGCTTACGAGACGGTACGCCGCGCCGACCGCTCTTTACCGTTGCTTACTCCTATGTCGGAAGTGGCTGGAAGAATGTCTGTGCAGGAGGGTATGTATTTCCTCGAACGCCCGCACGGCGGCAAAGGTGTGCTGCTCGGGGGTGTTCCGGGTGTCAAGCCGGCTAAAGTGTTTGTAATCGGGGCAGGTGTGGTAGGAACAGCCGCCGCTATTACTGCCGCCGGTATTGGTGCGGATGTGACGATAGCCGACATCTCTTTGCCGCGTCTTGCTTATCTTGCGGATGTGATGCCGAAGAACGTGAAGACGCTTTATTCCAATGAGTATAATATCCGTCAGGAACTTGCTGAATCCGATCTTGTCATTGGTTCTGTGCTTATTCCGGGTGCAAAGGCTCCGAAACTGGTGACCCGCGACATGTTGAAATTGATGAAGAAAGGCTCGGTGATGGTAGACGTGGCAATCGACCAAGGCGGATGTTTCGAGACATCTCATCCTACGACCCATCAGGATCCTGTATATGAGGTTGACGGCATAGTACATTATGCTGTCGCAAATATCCCGGGTGCTGTGGCCCGCACATCGACTTTTGCTTTGACCAATGCTACCATACCGTATGCTTTGCAGCTTGCTGATAAGGGATGGCGCCGGGCTTGTAAGGAAAGTGCGGAGTTGTGCGAAGGTTTGAACATTGTCGGCGGAAAAGTCGTATATAAAGGCGTGGCAGAGGCTTGGAATCTGCCATACACTCCGGTGGAAGAAGTGCTTTGACAAACATTTTCACCTCTATAATGGAGAGATATGCCGCAACCGGCATATCTCTCTTTTTGCTGTCAGCCGAGTGTGGATGATTTTAATGGATTGTGGAATTTATTGTAACTTTGCAACTGGTAATCAAATTATAGCTTATATGTTGAAGAATGTCGGATTATATGCTTTGTCATTGCTTTTGTCGCTTTTTGCAGTGGCTTGTGACGGCAATGACAATGTAGAGAATTATAGTTTCCCCGTGTTGTCGCACACTGTGTGGGAAGGACAGTTGGAAACAAATGTAACGGATTTCGAAACAGTGGATGTTACAATGGAATTTAAGACATCGGCAACTGGCTCTTATGGCTTTGTGCATTCCGACGGAACTGTTGAGACGGGAACATTTTCTTATTTGGTAAGCGGACAGATAATCATATTCCAAAAGACCTGCGAGGAATTGTCAGGCTCATGGACGCTTGCCGACACAGGTAACGGTTCTATGGTTTTAGACAAGAATATTTCAGCGGATAATCTTGCGGAAAAGACAGTAATGACTCTTTATAGGCAAGAATGAGAATGGAAAAGATTGATTTTGACGGTATACGCAATCTGATGTTTGATCTTGGCGGCGTGATTATGGATATCCGCCGTGAGAACTGTGTGGAGGCGCTCACATCGCTCGGTATGGAAGGGGCTGACGAGATGCTTGGGCTTTATTGCCAGTCGGGTCCGTTCCTTTTGCTTGAGGAAGGGAAGATTTCGCCGGAAGAATTCCGTAAAGAGATGCGTGGCCGCATAAAAAAGAATGTTACGGATGCGGAATTGGACGAGGCTTTCAATAAATTCCTTATCGGCATACCGGTCGCGCGGTTGAGGGCATTGCAAGAATTAAGGAAAAGGTTTAAGATATATATGCTGTCGAATACTAATCCGATAATGTTCGGCAGCAAAATCAAGGATGAGTTTGAGAAAGACGGTTTATGCAGGGAGGATTATTTCGACGGTATATGCGTGTCTTTCGAGGAACTTTGCGCAAAGCCTGATCCGCAGATTTTCAAGAATGCTGTCAGAAAATTCAATATAAAGCCGGAAGAAACGGTCTTTTTCGATGATTCCCGGACAAATTTGGATGCTGCGGAGTCATTAGGCTTCCGTACGTGTCTGGTAGCTCCCGGAACAGAGTTTATGGACGCATTTAAATTGTAAACCCGCAGATGCCTGTATTGCTTAATGACGGACAGATAAAAGAGCCTGTGGCAGCTACCATAGGCGTGTTCGACGGTGTGCATAGGGGACACCGCTTTGTTTTGTCGCAACTTGTCGCAAAAGCAAGGGAAAGAGGATTGAACACTGTGGCAATAACGTTCAGGCGCCATCCGCTGTGCGTGGTGAGGAAGGATTTCAGGCAGCAGTTGCTGATGGGATTGGACGACCGTCTGGCCGCAATCGAAAGCATGGGCATAGATTATGTGGTGGCCTTGGATTTCACGGAAGATATGTCGAGGATGACTGCCGGGCAGTTCTTGGATTTTATCCACCGTCATTACAGCGTCCGTATGTTGCTGACCGGATATGACAATAAATTCGGCAGCAGCCGTAGCGATACTTTTGAGGATTATGTGAAGTACGGAAAAGAAGTTGGCGTGGAAGTGGTAAGATGTAATGAATTCAATCCGGGAGGCGTTAAAATAAGTTCGTCGGAGATACGCTCCCGGCTCGCTGTTGGTGATGTGCGGTCGGCCGCTGAAATGCTGGGCAGACGTTACAGACTGTCGGGTACGGTGGTCGGCGGGCTGGAGAACGGAAGGAAAATAGGTTTTCCTACCGCAAATATTTCCGTCGGTCAGGATTTGGCAGTTCCCCGTAACGGTGTTTATGCCGTCGTTGTATATTTGCCGGGAGGGATGGTAGAGCAAGGGATGCTTAATATAGGCAACCGTCCTACTCTTGGCGACAACGGATGCCGCAGTATAGAGGTCAATATTTTCGGTTTCTCGGGAAATCTTTATGGACAGCAAATAGCCGTAGAGTTTGTCGACAGGTTGCGTGACGAGCGTAAGATGGGTTCGTTTGACGAATTGAAGGCCCAACTTGCCGCCGACCGGGAAAAAACAAAAGAAATATTATCAAAATCCAGTATATGAAGGTTATAAATTTTGCAGAACAGAACTCTCTCGTCAATCAATATATGATGGAGTTGAGAGACGAGAACATCCAGAAAGACATGATGCGCTTCCGCACAAATATCAAGCGGATAGGGGGGATAATGGCCTACGAGATTTCAAAGACTCTCGAATATAATGAGGTGGATACCACGACATGCCTTGGAACGGCACGGAGCCGGGTGCTTGGCGAGACGGTGGTACTTGCCACCATCCTGCGTGCCGGTCTGCCGTTGCACCAAGGAATGCACGATTTTTTCGACCACGCCGAGAACGCATTTGTTTCGGCCTACCGCAAATATGTCAGCGACAACGATTTCCGCATACATATTGAGTATATAGCAGCCCCGCGTATCGACGATAAGACTTTGATAATCTGCGACCCGATGCTTGCCACTGGCTCTTCGATGGAATTAGCCTACGAAGCGTTGCTGACTAAGGGGCATCCTTCGAAGGTGCATCTTGTTTCTGTGATAGCGTCGCGTCAGGCAATCGACTATATACGCAACAAGTTCCCGGAAGATACTACGCTTTGGGTGGCTGCGGTGGATGATGCCATAAACGGACATAAGTACATCGTTCCCGGTCTGGGCGACGCCGGCGACCTCGCATACGGAGAAAAGGCTGATTAGCAGCCAGTCTGTTACTTCCTCGGGCGGGTGGTTACCTTTGTTTCGTTTTTGATAAATTTGTGCGGCCATTTGCAGGGGTTGAGGCTTATGCGTAATTTTGTGACAGATAGATAACAGTAAATCAATATAGATTATGTCGACAGAATTGAGAGCGGAGAACAAAAAAACGGCGGTTTTGCCTAAAGTGGAAGATTTGAGAGTCGGTATCGTGGTGGCCGAATGGAACAGCCATATTACTGAAGCGTTGCTGCAAGGGGCATTGGATGTGTTCAAGCGCGAAGGCTACCCGAAAGGCAACATAATAGTGCGCCACGTGCCGGGCAGCGTCGAGCTTACATTCGGGGCAGCGTGTATGATTAACGATACGGATGTCGATGTGGTAATCGTCTTAGGCTGCGTGATTAAGGGCGGTACGCCGCATTTCGATTATGTTTGTCAAAGCGTCACGCAGGGAGTGACCGACCTCAACACGTTGGGCGATGTGCCTGTGATTTTCGGGGTTCTTACCACCGACGACGAGCAGCAGGCTCTTGACCGTGCCGGCGGTAAACTTTGCAATAAGGGTGCCGAGGCGGCCGAGGCGGCTATCAAGATGGTAGCGTTTATAGAAAGTCTCAATGATTAATTTTTAATCATTCCGAGAAGTTCTTTTATTTCAGGATTGGTAAGGGTTCTTAATTCTTGGAGCTTTGTTGCCAATCCTTTTGCCATTGTGCGTACGGAATTGTCGGTAAACACGCGTTCCATATAGTTGAAAGTGTCTTCGAACAGGCGGCTGATTTCGTCTTCTTCCAATTGGCAGACACGTTTCCCTTCTTCCGCGATTGATTTGAACAGCGATTTTTTAGCGTTGTGTAACGACAGCCGTTTGTCTTTCATCGAACGGCACATCATATTGGCGACAAGCATGCCTACGGTCATTTGGTAATGCCGTAGCGTGAGTTCCCACGATTCTTTTGCAGGCAGTGCCGGATTGCCGTTGTAATAGTAATCGGAGGTGAAGGTGATGTATCCGTTCGTCTCGTCGTCGATGTCAAGGCGGTATAGCAAATCTTCCCCGTTGCATACGGCCATCCCTATGGCCATTCCGGCTATGCCGTAGCATTTGTCTTCTTCGTCCTTGTATTTCATATATGCCCTTTTGGAAAAATCGTGCAAATGTAGTGAAAGTCGAGAGCAATACAAAGAACTTGTTCAATTTGTATTGCCGGCAGAGTCAACAAGCAAGTGCAACAAAGTTAACGAAGAAATTTGAAGAAAACGTTTT